>JGI24710J26742_10002284_pt1 | contig 17038 bp, 14 predicted proteins | sample BioPla2DNA2_FD_26742 | JGI IMG/M metagenome (IMG submission 26742) | reverse complement strand
GTTTCGCCGCCGAATCGATCTTTTTGAGGGAGAGATCGATATCGTCAAGCCCCAGAGAGAACGAAGCGACGACGACATCATGCCTCCCCACCTCCCCGGGATCCGCATCCTCCCAGCGGGAAGGGATCACGCGGATCTCCGGAGCACCGGCCGCCTCCCGGTACTCCTCCATCGCAGCCCGCATCCCGGCGGACGGCTCCACAACCGTGACCCTGCAGCCCGCGAGAGCGAGAGGGACCGCAAGAGACCCCGGCCCGGCGCCGATATCAAGCACCGTAGAGCCCACGGGGATCTGCATCGCCGCAAGCTGCCCCTCGACGCGCGACCCCTCGCCGGCCATCAACCGGTCAACAAACCGACGGATGTTTCTGGGATCTTCCCAGAAACTCCTGCCATCATTCCAGATCTCTTTCCGACGGTTGGCCCTCTCGTGCTGCTCAACCCAGAGGGAGATGTAGTCAACCGCCATTGCAAGACCCCCCCCTCACCGACGGCGTCCCGCACCGANAACAGCCGTAGCAGCAGCGAGACCTGCAAGAACACCAAAGACCGGGGCCGGGGACCGGGGCGGCGTGGACGTTGGCGCGGATGCCGTACCGGGCTTTGCATNCACCATCAGACCATCCAGCTCCGCATCAGTCAGNTCGTACCTGAAGAAGAGCGAATAGAACTCCTTGACCCGATCATCGATGTTGTACTCAAAGACATCCGGATACATCAGGTTGCCAATCCAGATCATCGACAACAGCCGCTGAACCGACGGCGGGCCGCCCATCCAGTTGTACGGACCGTAGGGCGCCTCATAGACGTTGCCCTCCTTGACCGCTGAGAGCGACTGCCACATCGGGTTCGTCATGATCTCGTCATAGTAGGCGTGCCTGTCGGTGTACCCCACGATGATGATGTCCGGGTCCACCTGGAGGATACTCTCCATCGTGTACTCATCGCCCCCTCCGCTGCCTGAAGTCGCAGGTTTTGCGAGGTTTTCTGCGAGATAATCAACAACCTCAGCATGGTACGACCCCTTTCCCATCAGGTGTACAGAGTTGCCGTCGATGGCGGACACGTAGATCAGGGACTTTTTATCATCACCGATCTCGGCCATACCGGAATCAAACTCGGCAAGAAGCGCGGAGACGTAGTCGGAGAGCTCCTGCCCGCGTTCCTGGCGGGAGAGGAGTTCACCGAGTTTCAGGTAGGACCCGGGGATATCCTCAAGTTTGTTCTGGGTGATAAACGCAAACGGGATACCGGTCTTCGTCTGGATATCATCAAGATCCTCCTTCATGGTCCCCTTCGCCTCACCGATATCCAGGACCACATCGATGTTGAGCCGCTTGTCCAGCTCCATGATCGCTTCAGGATTCATGGTCGAGGCCTTGGAACCGTAAAATTGGCCGGTGANCGGAAGCGTCAGAAGCCGGGGATCGATGTAGGTTGCCTGATCATCGGTGAACTCGCTGGAGACGCTCACGAAGAGGTCCTGGTCGAGCGAATAGAGCACAATCTGTGCCAGCGGCCCGGACGGCGAGACCGCATCAATCGTAACCGGCAGGGTGATCTCCCGGCCGACATCATCAACAAACGTCCGACGATCCTCCTCAACGACAGCACCGCAGAATGCAACGGTGGTGACGGAGAGGAGAACCAGAAACATGAGAACTGTTAAACCTCTCTTCATACGGATACCTCCCAAAGGCGGAAACCCATAGATACGGTTTGGGCGCATCAATATAAAATACAATACCTTATCATTCTGGATAAGTTGATCGTAGAACATTAACAGAACGCTTAACCATGCTTCTCGACCCCACCGTTGATCGGAACACAGAGCTTGTGGCGGCGTGAACCGTACCGGTAATCCTCGACGTTCACATCAACGCCATAGACCACCTTGATCAGCCTTTCATCCAGGACATCATCAGGTGCCCCATCGGCGATCACCCTTCCGCTGTACATCATCAGCGTCCGGTTCGCGTACAGGAATGCATGGTCCGGGTTGTGAGTCGAGAGAATGATGATGTAGCCTTCCCGCGCGAGATCCGATATCCGGCACATCACCCGGAACTGGTTACCGTAATCGAGGTTTGCCGTCGGCTCATCCATGATCAAGATCTTTGCCTTCTGCACAAGCGCCCGGGCGATCAGGGTAAGCTGCCGCTCACCGCCGCTGATCTCACCGTATCCTGCATTCCGGAGATGCGCGATGCCAAGGCTCTCCATCGCCGCATACGCCTCGTCGATGTGTTCCTGGTTCGGCGCCGCAAGCAGATTCAGTTGATTGGTCAGTCCCATCAGGACCACATCCAGCGCCGTGTAGTTAAAGACCGGATACGTGGACTGGGGGATGTAGGCGACATACTTTGCGATCTCGCGATGATCAAGAGACTTGATCTCCTGCCCATCCAGCCGGATGTTCCCATCGTAATTCCGTAAAAACCCGAGAATACACCGGAACATCGTACTCTTCCCGACACCGTTCGGCCCGAGCACGGCGAGAAGGTCCCCTTTCTTCACCGAAAACGAGACATCATCCAATATCGGACGGCCGCGTTTACTGTAGGCAAACGAGAGATTGGAAACTTCAAGATTCATGATTCTCTTCCTCGTAGTATCAGCAGGTAGGCAAATATCGGCGCCCCGACAAACGCGGTGAGGATGCCAAGCGGTATCTCGGTGGTTGCGATCGTCCGGGCGAAGTCATCCACCAGCAGGAGGAATCCGCCGCCCATGAGCACCGCCGCAGGAACGATCCTCCGGTAGTCGTAGCCGAAGATCATCCTGCAGAAGTGTGGGATGACAAGGCCGACCCAACCGATGATGCCGGAGATAGAGACCGAGACCGCCGTGATGAACGTCGCACAGACGATCACGATCAGGCGGAGCAGGTTGGTGTTGATCCCCATGCTCTTTGCCTCATCCTCGCCGAGGGTGAGGACGTTCATCCTCCAGCGGAGCAGGTAGAGGGGGATGATACCGATGATGATCACCACGCCTGCAAAGTAGACATCACCCATGGTCGCGCCGGCGAGGCTGCCCATCAGCCAGTAGGTGATGGCCGGCAGTTGATCGTTGGTATCGGCGACGAGTTTGATGTACGATATGGATGCGGAGAAGAGGCTGCCGACGAGAATACCGGCAAGGACCATGCTGAGGGTGGCGTTACCCCTCACCAGGCGGCTGACCGCGTACGCAGTCCCGACCGCAAGAAGACCCCCGGCGAACGCGAAGACCGTGATCGCCTCTGTCCCGAGGTAGAGGTAGATGGCGAGAGCCGCGCCAAGACCGGCACCGGCGGATGCTCCGAGGATATCGGGAGAGACGAGGGGGTTTTGGAACATTCCCTGGTATGAGGCACCGGCTGTCGAGAGGGCGGCCCCGACAAGAAATGCCGTAAGAATCCTTGGCAGACGGATGTTGAAGATGACGCTGTACATCGCATCGTCCCAGGTCTCCATCATGGGGATGAGCGGTGAGAGGAGAGTCCTGACGATACCATCCAGAATCGGGATATCCAGCGACATGGCGAAGTGAACGGCCGGCGAGATGAGGATGAGAGCGGCATCGACGACGCCGATCGAGAACTGGCCTATGACAAACGAAGTGGTGACGCAGAAGACAGCTGCAAGTATCAGGATGAGGAACCGGAACCGGTAGTTAGGAAGCTCCCGGTCCTCCGGGACGGAAGGGGTTGTCACCACATCGATATCGGCTCCTGGAGCTGTGCCGTCGACCGGCTGTTCACGGTCCGAGACGGAAGGAGTTGGTACTGCATCAACCATGTAGGTATACTGATCTTCACGACATGGTTAATTAATATTCGTAAACATAGGCGTTTGTTAATGACGTACTGTTGACGATGTTCCCCCGGTAAAAACCCGGGTGCAAAAGATCTTCCCCCCCTCTCTTGAGAACAGCTCCTCCCTTGCGGGGCCAAAGGGGGTGGCCATAGGTATCGAGGATGCTATCACCCATGCACCGCGATGGCGAATTTTCTGTGGTCCTGAACCGAAGAGGACATCCACCCCTGCAGCGCTCCCCGCCCCGGGAGGATTCGGGGGCGCAGCCCGGGCAGCCCTCGATGGAAGAGGAAGAACCTACTCATGCGGCTCCCTGATCAAAATCTCCCCCGACGATATGACGCAGCCCGCATGGCTGTCGACGAAGCGGTATGTCAGGTGCTGGCCCCACTTGATACTTCCCCCGTCTCCGGGGAGGATGACGACTCCGTCTTTGTCGCACTCGCCAATAGAGACCTTAAACCGGTCACCGAGCAGGACCATCTGGCTATCCGGGTCAAAGGTCTCGATACACCGCTCCCCTGACTCCCCCCGTTCATTCCGAAGCAACGTATGCACGGTGAGGTTTTCGCGTGAGGCGATGCCCACCGCCAGCTGGTCGACGTTGAACGGTTCCCCGGACCGGTGGTCAAAGATGACCTGGTACGTGTTCCCATCCCTTGCCACTCCTGAGGCGACCAGATCCGCCTTTATCGGCTGCCTTGGCTCACTCGCTGAACCGGTGGCGTACACCGCCACAACAGCCGCGATCACCAGCGTGACCGAGAGCAGCAGCATGACGCCAACCACCTCAGATACAGCGCTATCGTTCATAATACGAATTCTCATGACTCATCGCTCCTTCAGGGAAAGACTGCTCTTATGCAGGAGGGCGCCGCTCGGCAGATGGTAGATCGCCACATCGACAACGGTTGACCGCGTGATATTATCAGATAACTCCTTTTTATCGAGATTGAGGAACCCGGCGGTTGTCGTCAGGTTCGTGGTATTTCTAATCTCACCCGCCTTCCAGATCGTAGTCTCACCCGCCTCATAGTCCGCAGTCCCGAACAGACCCTCCAACTCCCTCCCTCCGTGCGGCGCAGGACAAAGATCACCGCCCGGCAGGTGGACCCAGGTGTTGACCTTGAGGCTTCCGACCCCGAGCGGATCTCCGCCCTGGTGCTCGAAGATGAGACGGAAATCATTACCCTTCCCCGCAGTGTACACCGCAAGGTCCACCGAGGGCACATGCTCCTTTCCGTCGACAGCTCCGCCGGCGAAGGCGGCAACAAGCGCGGCGAGGATGATCACGATCACCAGGAGGAGCATGACCCCGACGACCGGGGAGACCGCAGACTCGGCCTTCCCACCGGCACCTAGCATACACTCACCTCGACGTTCACGACCCGGAGGGTGACGTTCACAGGCGAGTTGAACGTAAGCGTATGGAGTGCTTCCGCCGGACTATTGTATGTAGCGATACCAGCCACAGCAGTGCATCGCTCTCCCAGAATCTCCCCCATCATCACAGACACCGCATCATCATCATCGCCGACAGTGCAGTTTTCGAAGGTGATCTTGGTCACCTCCTCGATAGTCTTCTCTTCGAGGACGGTTGCATTCACCTCAAGCGTGGCTATCCCGCTCCCGGTGATGAAAGATTCGTCCTTCTTCCGGGTGAGGTTCACCGTGGTGATGGTNATCCTCAGAGCCATCTCCGGACNGGTCCANATCGATGAACCGCTCGAGGAACGCTCNACAATCCCCAGACGCCTCATCCCACGTATTGTACCGCGACGACTGCGGCACCGCCACATCGTCCTTNGTCACCAGAACAACCCCGCACTCCCAGCGGTAGCCCTGCGGCTCCCAGGAGGTAAACGAGGGCACGTAGGAGACANTCACCAGGGAGGTATTCAACGTCACGGTCTTCACGGTCTCACCTGTCCCGTTGGTGACGGTCACGTTCACCAGGGGGCGATCCTCTACAGAGACCAGCCCGCTCGAACGGACCGGGCTTAAGAGAATATCACCCCCGCCGAGGGAGAAGGGCTCACTGAACCGGGCTGCCTTCTTATGCGATACCACGTGATCGATGTCAGAGTCAAACCTGACAAAAGCGTTCGCCACCTCCCGGGAATGATCGATCTCCGACTGCTGCTTNAACCCGGGAAGATACGTCGCAGAGTAGATCGCAAACAGCGTGACGATGATGCCGAGGATCAGCATCATCGCGATCACGGTCGAGACCGCATCATCATTCTTCGTCATGGGATCACCCCCGAATAGATGACGGTCTTTTGCGTGACGAGCCGTACGATATCGCCGCTCTTAAGTTCGACCTCTTCCACCACCAGGCGTCCCCCGAGATCGAACGTATCTTTGGGTTTTCCATCGGCACCAAAGAGGGAGAAATCGGTATACTCAGTCCTCTTCCCCTCCTCACCGATGACGACCACCACGAGATCCTTCCCCTCCACCCAGTCACCGCCCTTATGCCAGAAGACCACTGTGGTATCGCCCGACACGTTCTTCATCACGACATCGACGNTCACCTCCCGGCCGCCCGGGATCATGGAGAACGCCGACGTGGCAAAGAGGGCGACCAGGATGATGACCAGGGTTATCATGATCATCTCGCCGACGACCGAAGATATCGCGTCATCCTGCTGCCTTCTATCTTGTTTCATGGAATCGCCTCATATTACGTAGACAAAGAGGATCACCGTCGCGGCCAGCATCACACAGACATGTTTGAAGCCAGCAAGTACACTGTTCGAAGAGAGTTGTCCTGCCATGATCCCTGAGAAGAACCCGATGATAATCCCGACATGGAGCATCTCCTGAATGTTCGAAGAGATATTGAAATTGACATCAAACGCCTCGAAACTCGATATAAATGCGACATTCAACTGGTACGACGAGTAGAGGTAGATGCCGAACGAAAGATAGATCACCGCCAGGTAGACGAACGAGACGTTCATCCGCTTGGTCTTCATCTTGATGTAGTGGTTAAGATCGTTGATCGCGATCGTCAGGATCTCACGAATGTAGTCGGTCACCTCGCTCGCCCGCACCAGGAGAGATATAGCCCGTTTCACCGAGACCAGACCGATCCGCTCCTCCATCCGAACTAAAGCATCCGAAACACTGGATCCGAGCCGGAGCTCTTCGGCGGTGATCTTTATCTCATGGGAGAGAACCCCCATCTTGCTACTGGAGATCATGAAGATGGCTCCCTGCAACGTCATACCGACATCGCGCATATCCGCGATCTCGCCGAGGAAGGCAGGAAGTTGCTCCTCGACCTTCATGACGTATCGGCGTCGGATCTCGTAGGCGATCATCACCGGTATCACGATCGCGATGATGCCGAGACAGAGAAAGACCTCCAGGGTATAGAGGGGGAAGACCGACCCGAAAGAGCCGAACTGGTAACTGAGGAAGAGGACGCAGAACAGTCCGGTGCCGATCACCGCCCCGACCGTGTAATCGGAGATATAGAAGGTCACCGGATGGCGGAGGATCTCGATGACGCGCAACCAGCGTTTTCTCGACTCAAGGGCCTTGAGGAACTTCTCACCAGGTCTCCCCTCGATGGCAGGACCCAGGATCTCGGTACCAAACTCAGTCTCCCGCACCTCGCGGCGCATGATACCAAGATCGTCAGGCGGAAGAAGGACGTAGAGTATGAAGATCAGGGCGATCGCCCCCAGTGGAAGACCCAGGTACATAAGCGGCATGATACCTTCAAGCGGAGCCTGCCCACTGAGGCTCTGGGCGACCAGGATGATGATGATCGCGATCGGTCCGGCGACAAACGCGGTCACGTAGACCTCAGCGATCATCTCCAGGATCTGGAGAAGCGCCTCCTGCTCCTGCCGGGCAAGCTCACGGTATGTCTCCGACTTGGAGTTGAAGAACGAGGTGAGGCTTCCCCCGCTCCGGTAGACCAGCAGGAGATCGTTTATCAGTTCCTTGAAGTTGGCCGATGGCGTGACCTCCATCACGTTCTGCATCGCCGTGATGAGGTCAAGACCGAACGCCTCCACATCCCTGACGATGAGCCCACACTCCTTTGAGACCTCACCGTAGAGATCCCCCGCCTCGTAAACGCCCCGAAAGATCTCGTAGAGCGTGAGGGTAGATGAGAGCGCCTGCATGTAGGTGACCGCATGAGGGAGGTCGACCTCGATCCGCGTCCGGCGCCCCTCAGCCAGGAGGCGGGGGTAGAAGAAGATACCAAGGAACAGCAGACCGACGACGGCGACAAAACCGATCAGGACGGTGACACCGTAGGGAAAGAAGGGGAGGATGTTGAACTCGACCCCGAAGAGCGAGAGGAGAAGGGCGGAGAGGATATAGAGAAAGGTGGCAAGCAGGATTACGAGCAGACCGTACTGCAGGTAGCGGGCGACAGGGATCGGTATGTGGGCTGAGAGCAACGAACGGGTCACCCCGTCTCTGAAGTTCTGAAACGCTGCTATCTCCTTCATTCCCGTTCCTGCACCATTATTTCCTGTATCATCTGCCCGACCTTCGCAGGAGAGAGAGGCGCCGCCTGGACCATATCCTCAAGGGCAGATCTTCGAAGAGCGATGGTCCCCTCAAGCTGTTCCCTGCTCCAGCCATTCCGGTAGGCGATATAATCAAAGACGGCCGACTGCTCGTATACCCTTACGAACCGGTCCGTCCGGTGGTCCCAGGTAAAGAGCGGTTCCCATCGCACCCCATCATCAACGACCGCGATCTCGTTCAACGAGAGACACCGGCGGAAACCCCGCCCCTCATCGTAGAGGAGACTCTGCACCAGGACCAGATCGAGGGCGTTGAACATCGCCACCGGGACGTTGATGGGGTCATGGATCAGGCGGTTCACGGTTTCGCGCACGTTTCCTGCATGGACCGTCGAGTAGGTGGTGTGCCCGGTATTCATCGCCTGGAAGAGGGTCTGCGCCTCCTCACCACGCACCTCACCGACGATGATATATTCAGGTCGCTGACGTAGCGCNGNCTTCAGGAGGTGGAACATGCTGACGTTGCCGGTGCCGGCGNCGCTGGTGCTCTCCCGCGTCCGCATCGCCAGCCAGTTCTCGTGCGGGAGCTGGATCTCGCGGGTATCCTCGATCGAGACTATCTTTGCCACGGGGGGTATGAAGAACGAGACGGCATTCATCGTCGAGGTCTTGCCGCACGCCGTCCCCCCGGAGATGATCATACTCTTCCGATTCTCGACCGCAAGCCAGATGTGCGCCATCAGATCGAGATCGTAGGTGTGGTTGGCGATGAGATCGACCGGGGTCATGGGATCGGCNCGGAACTTCCTGATGGTGAACGAGCTCCCCTTCGAGGAGACGATATCGGTGTAGGTGATCTGGGCCCGTGATCCCTCCGGGAGGGCGGCATCGATGAGCGGGGTCGAGAGCGAGAGCTGTTTGTCAGCTTTCTGAGCGAGTTTGAGCACGAACTTGTTCAGTTCATCTCTGTCGAAGACGCGGTTCGTCTGGATGTTCGCGTACCTCCGGTGATAGAGAAAGATCGGGACACCGGGGCCATTGCAGGTGATATCCTCGATCCGATCATCGTTCATCAGAGGATCCAGTTTTCCGTAACCGATGAAGTTGCGTCTGAGGTAATAGACGAGTATCTCCACCCGCTCGTCAGGCATATCGGGGTCGAAGGAGCGGATCACCTTCTTGATCAGGTCCGGATCGACGCCGAGCTCGCCCCTCTTGCGGGCGGTATCATAGATCAACATCGCCTTGAGGTGTTCAAACGTCTCCTCAAGGATGATCAGCTCCTTCTCCGTGACCCTGGGTTCGACGACCTCATACCCGAAGGTGATCGGGTCCCTGCGGTAGATGTTGGTGTAGGAGAAGGGGGGGACCAGCCAGTAACGTTCCAGCACATCCATGTCGGGATCTGCGGGCGGGAGATCCAGGATCAGGGGAGTGGGATCCGGAATCTCATCCGGGGCGGTGNCCTCACGAGGGATCTCTTTCGCCTTNCTCTCAAACAGAGAGGAGATCTTCTCTCTGAAGCGGGAGGGGAAGTCAAACATCATATCCCCCCGTGATAGGCGCTCCCGGCCGGTCGACCATGATACTCGATAACCGCATCCACCGCGCAGTTCCTGACAAAGACCGCTAGCGCGTATTCCCCAGGACCGAAGATGGATTCGCTCTTGCGCGACTCCGCGCCGTAGATCGTCTGCCAGCCGAACGTCCGGTCAAGGACGGCGACATCGCCTTCGATGCGGTAGAGCGCGAACCGGGCATCGCTGTAAGGGGTCATCCCCTTAGAGCCGCCAGAGCCCGAACTCGGGACCGTATACGTGATCCGCCAGGGGACCGGGGCGACGACCTCGGTGATACCCTGGAGCGAGTATGCCCCCGGGTTTTCAAGCAGGGGATCCCGCATCTCGAGTATGTTCTCATGGAGCTTCCACCTGTCGGTGTAACTCCAGGAGACCCNGGTCGGGTACCAGGTATCCGTGTAATAATCCTGTACCGGTTTCAGCCAGGCCTTCACCGGAGGGGAGATCTCAGAGACCGGGATACGGAGAATCTCCGTGAGGCTCTCGTTCGCCGAGAACGGGGGCATCTCGTCGAGAGGTTGCTTCCCGGCGATGGTGGTACCGGCGTCGAGCCGGTCGTCCCGCGAGAGGGGGCGGCCCAGCCAGAGGCCGTCGCCACCGTTGAAGTACGGGGCCATCCCGTCGTAGGCGCTCCGTGGAAAACCTTTATCCTCGGTATCCACGGTCCAGGCCGCGTTGACGATGACGGGCTGATTCCAGACGGCATCTTCGACGACGATCCTATCGATATCGGGCACCCCGGGTCCAGGGACGAATGTCCGGTTCCCGGGGTAGTAGCACACGCTCTCGAAGGTGCCTGAGTCCGTGGCGTTGTGCCAGACGGCGCTACCCGAGTACCACCCCGATGCGGGATCGGCACCCCCCGGGAGGGTGGCATCAAACGTCCCGTTCTCCGGATAATAGACGAACCTGCCCGCGGGCGCATCAGCAACAACCCAGTGGATCCGCCCGGGAACCGTGCCATCGGTGATCAGGGCAAGGGCGGTGGCCTCGGGGATGATCGTGCGCCGGTCGTGGGTCGGAGGGTAGTAGAGGAGGCCGACGCCGTAGCCCATCCGGTTGAGGATGGCGGCAGCAAGGATGGCATGGTCTTCACTGTCGCCCTCTCCTGTGGCGAGGGTTATGACCGGATAGTTCGGGTAAGCGTCGGTCGCGCCGCGTTCCCTATCTGTTGTGTACTTGAGGCTCTCCACGAAGGTGAGGACGTTAGAGACGGTATCGCCGTCACCGTACCCCGACGTTCGGGACGTGGCCAGGAACCATTCCGCAACAGTGGCGATGATACCATCGTCGCCGTCGGTCACGACAAACTCAGCCATACGCTGTGGTTTGTCTTCATACGTCCCCTGGGAGGAGGAGACGAACCTTTGGTGGGTGGTGCCAGGGATGGTGAGGTCCATCACCATCCTGCTCCCACGGTAGGACCAGGCGTAGGACTTCTGACCGGTGGCCCTCCCCTGTCCATCGGGCTCGCCAGGGGTTGGAGTGGGCTCGCCGGGGGGGGCTGGAACGGGCTCGGGGTCATCTCCATCGCCACCGAGAAGACCGGAGAACTGAAGGACTGCAACGGTACCGACGATGACGATCGCGACTATAAGAACGACGATGATCTTGTTGAACAAGGTCTCGTCAAAGGTGAGATCCAGCNTTATCGCCTCCTCATCACNACGAGTGCGCCAATGACCGCGATGACNGCGATGAGTACCTCAAACCCCAGGAGTCCCGGTGTAGACTGGGTCGTAGGCAGGGAGATGGGCGTAAACTCCGGCTCCACAGAAGGCGTGGAGGTGGGTGGTGCCGGGGTCCAGAACGGGAAAGGATTGTGTGCCTCACTCTCCGCAGTCTTACGCTCGCTCCCCTCGGCGAGAAGCTCGAAGGTGCAGGTCTCTTTCAGGTTAACGTCCTTGCACCAGACGGTGACCAGGTACTTCCCGGGATACCAGGTGCTGGTATCGATCGAGCCATAGGAGAACGAACGAAGACCGGTATCGCGACTATAACCCCCGGGCGTGGTGCAATTGAAGGGAATCTTCATGACGGTGTTCGCCTTCCCCGATTCATGCATGTCAAGCGAGGTGATCGTCAGGGTCAGGGTGTCGGCAACGTTGATTCCGTCGGGGGTCGTCCCTCCTCCGGCAAGGTTGGTGGTTCCTGTAACAACCAGCCCATCCCCGACGATCAGCTCACCGGGCGGTTCGATCCGGATCAAAGGGTCTTCAATGGAGAAGGTATCCATCACGTAGGTGTCGTCGATGTTCACCGAATCCAGCGCTCTTAAAAGGGCGGTCGCCGCATTCCTGCTATCAAGAGCTCCGAGATCAACGAGCACCCTTCCATCATCCACATTGAAAAGCTTCTTCAGGTTGCCCTTGAAGTAGAGGTTGTTCTCCGGCAGAACATCGAACCGGTTGTTCAGTCCAGGGTGGTGGTAGACGATGAAGTAGTCGCCCGGGGAGAGGTCGTAGGTGAAGTTGCGCGAATAGGTGATCCCGTAGGTTCCACCGTTGCCCAGGGGGAACCGGGGATTACAGTCAGCGTACTTGAAGTTTGGGCCGAATATATACCATTTCATGTGGCCAGTGGAGCTCGTCGCTCCTTCGCTGCCCGGGCTCCCTCGGGCATACCACCACGAGTAGAGGAGATCTCCACGGGCAAACACCCCCCCGGTCCCTTCGTCAAACTTCGCGTGGACGGTCGGGCTGATCAATGCACACTCCCGTGAGGGGGGAACCTCGCCGTCGATGGAGCCGGGAGCCCCCGGGTAGCAGCTCTTCCGGTACCCGATCGGTTGAATGTTGGCATGGATGGTGTAGGTCCCTTCCTCGCAGTGGAAGTCCCGGGTCTCCCAGGTATACTCCCACCTTCCAGCGGTGGGGTTGTAATATGCTATGGTGAAAGTGCCCGGCTCATCGTCCACCACCTCCGGTCCCAGGTAAGTGAGGGGCGCACCATTCGCGGGCAGGTTGGGCCCCGTGACGAAGAGGTAGATCGGAATGAGGTCTGATGTTTTGAGGTTGGCCAGGGATCCGGACAATTTGACGGTATCGCCGATGATGTATGGCTCCGCCCTCAATTCATCAATGGTCAGCGTCGCGGCTTTCTTGACGACGTCGAAGTCTGCGGTCACCGGCAGGATGGCGCCGGGACCGGTTGCCGAGACGCGATAGCTGGTGAGCGGAGCCTCCTTGGGGATATCGATCTGCAGCTGCACCTCACCATCCCACCCAGGATAGGCGCGGACGTGATAGTCAGAGCCAGGTAGTACCTTCTCGTACCACCCACTATCCCCAAAGCGAGGATGGTACTCCTCTGTCGGGGGGACATGCAGGNTGATATNGTAGAGCATGAAGGGCGTGCCCCTGACCGTGAGTACAAGGTTGCCACCACGCTCCACTGACACATCGGACAGCTCGAGTTCGGGCTGGTAGTCCTTCGCCGTGAAGAGATATCTCAGTTCGTAGTTGAGATCGTTCAGGGTCATCCGGAAGACCATCATCACCTGACGGCCCGGGGAGATGACATCCTGATCTGAGAGGCGGAACGCGTACTTGAGATCCGGGATTGCAGGATCTGCGGAGAGATCTTTGAGGGAAACCCGAGTTCCGGTCGTGTTGATGACTTTGTCCGTTTTGGAGAGACCCTGCAGTTCGTATTCGTACCATGGCCCCTGGAACCCGCTGAACGGGAGGTTATGCTCGCGCATCAGAAATTGCACCTCCATCGCCCGATAAGGGATGGTCCCTGGTCGAGCAGGGTTCGTTTGTGGCTCGATGTCCGTCCCTGAGATATTCACCATCATTTCTCCAAGAGAATCAGCGACGTTCTGTATCTGACAGTATTTGCTTTGATTGAGGAATCCATCATCATACACAGGATAATATTGGCCCGGGCTCCCGCGAATGAAGTTTGCGACATTGTCCTTGATCGCGATAGGGTCGGTCTGCTGTCCCATCGAGTCAATCCTCACTATTCGGATCGGATCTCCTCTTTCCGGATCGGCGAATTCCGAGAAGTTCACCCCCTGCTCTCCCAGGAAAACGATCTCGTAAAGAGATATCCCGGCGTTGGGTCCCTCGGGCGTCGCGAACCGCGCTGAGGCTACGGGTGTTAGTGCAGTCAGGAGAAGAAACGCCATGGCCAGTAGCACCAGTATTCGATACCCGTTCATGTTATCTGAGCCTCCCCCGGGGGATACATCCCCATTTTAAACCCTTGCTCCCGAACCAGACTGAGTTATTTGGCTTCCTCGGCCCCTCTCGACCATTTTCCCGATCAGTTACCAGATACAGGCTTTGGCGTAATGACCGGAGGGATATCGATATAGAACGAGATCCCTACGCCCCGCCACAACTGCTGTCCAGAGGCCATACCACACAACTGATACAATATAGTAAATTCGTATATTTAACAACTGCTTTTTGTTAAGTATATAGCCTTTACATAATCGGGCAAATGGAGGTGTCAACTACCCCTACGCCTGTGCGGAACGGGTATTCTACGAATGTACTGAAACGTTCTGGAAGTCCCGGATCCGTTTGGCATAGGCTCCCGGGAGACTGCCGATAGTGCATCACTTTACCATACTTTTCGCATCCACCCGCACAAATCATCGCTCTGGAATCGTGGTGGATAGGAAAAAGGCGGTACCACCCTGCCACCCTACGACTGAACCCGGGCTCCCACGGAATACCGCTCTGGCATCCACGCTTCTTCCATCCAGGAGGGGCTCGATATAGCGTACAGCCACCGAAGCTACATATCACACTACGTAGCTTTGATGGCCGTAAAAAGTATATAGGGGCTTTAGAAACCCCTTTACGATGCTCTATGAAGTTCTGCAGAATCGCAACAGTTATCATTATCATCGCTGCGCTGCTGGTTCCGGCAGTCACAGCACGGGAGAGGGGAGATCATCGCTACATCGTAACCCCGGCCGAAGAGATGACAATTGAAGATAGCCCTTCATTCACCCCGATGACCGCTGGTAGCATCAGGCAGGGCGAGACGGACTGGTTCGCAACCTACATTCCCGCAGGCAAAACCGAGCTCATCATCGACCTAGACTGGGGCGATACGTCCAACTCACTGCGGCTGAGAATTTACGCGCCAGATGCCGTGCTTGGACCATACTATGATGCATACGACGGCGTGGACGGAAGGATATACTTGCGCATAAAGAGCTCTGTCGGTCTGCACCCGGGGACATGGCAGTTTGAGGTTTATGGACATCAGGTGACCGATACCCAGGACTACACGATCGCCTGGCGGTGAAGATCGAAACGTTAAACACTTCTTCCGACGACGATCCAACATGGCGCGGTGGAGCCGGATCTCGTCTATTCTTCTGGTTGCCGTGATCCTCGCGGTCCTCCTGCTCCCGGGCACGGCAACCGCCCACTACGCTGTCGAGCCGGCGACGGAGGAGTACACCGACGGGTGGCACGGCTTCGAGGCTATCACGTTCTGGGATCTCCCATCCCGGGTGATGATCATCTACTTCCTGCTCATGGTCCTGCCCGGGATCTCCTACGTTGGAGAACACATCTACATACTCAGCCTCCTCCTGCCGCTAGGGTTTCGGCGGGTGTTGCGCCACAACGTCCTCGACGACGACTTCAGGCACGACCTCTACCAGCAGATCACCATTCACCCTGGGGCCAGCACCCGGGAACTCCGGGAGCTGACGGGCGCATCACGAGGACGGCTCCGCTACCACCTCAATATGCTCATCAGGGAAGGAAAAGTGGCCGCCGTGGACTACCGGAGTCATTTCCGGCATTTTGCGCGGAACCAGCGGTATACCGCCCTCGAGAAGCGCACCCTCGCCAGCCTCCGGGACGAGACCCCTGGGGCGATACTTGCACACCTTCTCAGGTCGCCAGGCGCGACCCAGAGCGATATCGCAGATGATCTCGGGCTTGCCGCCCCGACAGTCTCTCTGCACATGCAGCAGTTCGAGGCCGAAGGAATCGTAGCCGTCGATCGGGAGGAGAGACCCTTCCGCTACAGGCTCTCTGCCGGTGTCCGGGAGGCTCTCAACGAGCACCAGGCTCTCCCCCGACCCGCCTCCAGGCAGCACCCCGGTCTGGAGAGTTATATCGACGCATGGGGTCGTGAGGTCCCGCATGAATAACTCCAGTGGCCTCTCTGTTCAGAAAGGTGGCCAGCAAAGTCTGTACCGCACCGCTTGGATTGGAAAGATAATCTTGTGCTAACTCATAGAGATCCATGNCTCTGTTCCTCTTTTGCAATTATAACTTGGTACAGAGCCTCAAATAATTGCACAGAAAATTCCGGACACTCCTCGTTGAATTCAAATCGGGAAGGAGCCTTCTGGATCGCCCGGAAATACCCATCAGAATAGGGGCGCCGACTACACCCAGACGATCTTTCTGCCTGGAGGATCCGGATCCCGACAGCAGTTCATGCATGGTCTCCAGCGCCTACAAGACCTACCCCTCGCACGTGTCCCATACCGCGCAGCATGATCACCAGCAGAACGTCTCCATATCGTAACCTGCATGCGGCATCCCCGGCGGAACGAGATGACTCATGTGGACGCACCGGTAGTCCCGGGCGCCCACATCCCGGGCGAACCTGATCGCCTCGGCGTAGTTCATGTGCTTATCGATGTTGTAGCCCTCGGGGGCTATACCATCCACGAAGAGGAAGTCGATATCGTGGCTCCGGAGGAGATCCCGGCTCGCCTCCGGTATATCCTCCTTCGTATCCGACGTGTAGACGACCGTGACGTCGTCGCGCTCGATTAAAAGCCCGCACGTGTAGACCGGAGGATGGTTCACCTCAAAGAGCGTGAGGGTCAGGCCGAAGAGGTCGAACGGTTCATACGCCGGGATAGGGTTCTTATCATACGACAGAAAGTGGAGGTAGCGTGAACAGTAGTCCATCACCGGAGGCGCCGCGTAGGCTGGCGGAATCTTCTGCACCCGATAGAACTCTCCAAACCCAATGAAATGGTCGTAGTGCCCATGCGACCAGATGACCGCATCGATGTGGGGCGAGCAAGCCCGGAGGAGCTGCTGGCGCAGATCCGGGGATGACTCGACGAGGATGTGCTTTCCCTCCGTCTCGATGAGGAGGGATGTCCGGAGCCTCGACCTCCCGGCCGTTACCATCGCCTGACAGGTCTCGCAGTCGC
>JGI24710J26742_10002280_pt1 | contig 17051 bp, 19 predicted proteins | sample BioPla2DNA2_FD_26742 | JGI IMG/M metagenome (IMG submission 26742) | reverse complement strand
AAGCGAATATGCGTAATCTTCATACTCGTTTAATTTGGAAGACGTCTCCCTGCACCTCGACGATGTCTTTATCGTGCAACTTTCTGCCCCGCCGCAGCTCTTCTTCTTGATTGACTGATACCAGCCCCTCCTGGATGAGATACTTGCTTTCTCCTCCGGTACCGGTTATACCGGCCAGTTTGAGCGCCTGATCCAGTCGGATGCTTTCTGTTGTGATCTCTACGGTATTCATCGGGCTTCCTGCCCCAGGCGTACCGGTAAAACCAGATACGTGTAGTCTTCTTCTTCCGAAACAGGACGGATCAACAGCGGTTTAAGCGGCGTGCTGAAAGAGAGGGTTACGGTATCTGCCGCAATTTCTTTCACACCTTCCAGCAGATAACGCGCATTGAAAGCAATCTCCAATGGCTCTCCTTCCAGTTTTCCTTCCACATTTTCAAAGACATGTCCCATTTCCGTATTGGAGGTAATGGCACAGGCATTATCCGACAAATAGAGTTTGATCAGATTGGCCCGGTCTTCCCCGGCCAAAAGGGAGGCGCGTTCNAGTGCATCGTACAGGTCTTTCTTGCCGGTTTCGAATACGACACTGCTGTCTGCCTGCAAAAGCGTTTCATACTGGATAAACTGCCCTTCCAAAAGCCGCGTATTGACAATGGTATCCCCGAAGGAAAAGGACATATTGCCTTTGTCGGCAAACAAAGAGACGATCTGATCATCGTCGGTGATTTTATTGATTTCCGACAGCGTTCTTCCGGGAATAATATAGCTGCCGCGGTGTTCGGTCGGTAGATTCATTTTGCGCAGCGCAATCCGAAAACCGTCCAGTGCCACCAAATGAACCCCGTCTTCCTTCATATCAAACAAAACGCCCCGCAATACCGGTTTGGTATCGTCCTGACTCGTGGCAAACAGGGTTTGCCGGATGGCGGTGCGCCATTCTTTGCCGGGGATAGAAAGCAGCGGTTCTCCGGTAACCGGTGTCAGCTCGGGGTATTCCTCCGGCTGATACCCTACCAGCTGGAATTGCGAGTTTTTGCAGCGAATCTCGGTTTGGGTGCCTTCTGTTTCCAAATAAACCAGATCCTGCGGCAGTTTTCTCGTAATATTCCCTATCATATTGCCGGATAAGACGGCTTTTCCTTCTTGCCCTATTTCACAGGGTACTTCTGTACGGATCCCTAATTCCAAATCAGTGGAGGATAAATGGAGCATTCCGTCCTTCGCTTCAAATAATATCCCATCCAGGATTTGTACGGTATTACGGGGAGAGATAGCTCGTTGGGCAATTTGTATATGCTTTTGCAGCTCTTTTTGTGCGATGGTCAGTTTCATACGTTCCTCCTTCAATGTTTGGATTTTGCCTATAATAATAACAAGATAAAACAGTAGTAATAGTAGTAGGGGCTGTGGAAAAGTGGATAGCCCGTTTTTCCTTTATAAAATCCTTGTTTATTCTGTGTATGGAATTGTGGAAAAGATGCTTTATTTCCACACTATTTCGTAAGATATCCACGCAGATTGCGGATATGGCGGGCAAAGCTTTCGTCTTCTTCCATATCTTTCTTTATTTTGTCGATGCCGTAAATGATCGTGGAATGGTCTTTTTCAAAACGGCCGGCAATTTTTATCAGGGAAAGATCGGTCAGCTCCCGGGAGAGATACATGGAGATTTGCCGGGGATAGGCAATATTGCGGCTCCGGTTTTTGGAATAGATATCCTGGGGTGTAATCTGATATTCCCGCGCCACATATTCCACAATGCGCTCCACCGTAATGGGTTCTTTGGGTCTGAGTCCCAGGGTGCGTTCCAAAGCATTTTGTGCGGAGGCCAAGGTAACCGGGGTCTGTGTGATTTTTGCCTGGGCAATTACTTTGGTTAAGGCCCCTTCCAATTCCCGGACATTGGATTTTATATTGGTCGCAATATACTGCAGTACGTCCTCCGGGATCGGGATGGCATAGGCTGTCAGCTTTTCTTGCAGGATAGCCAGACGGGTTTCATAATCCGGTTCGCCGATATCTGTGATCAGCCCCATTTCAAAACGGGAACGCAGCCGGTCTTCCAATGTACGGATTTCATGCGGCGGTTTGTCGGAACTCATGATAATCTGCTTATTGGCATTGTACAGATCATTAAAGGTATGGAAAAATTCTTCCTGGGTAGCTTCTTTCCCCGCGATGAACTGGATATCATCCATAATCAATACGTCGAGACTGCGGTATTTTCTGCGGAATTCTTCGTTTTTGTTTTCCTGTATGGAAGCAACCAGTTCGTTGGTAAACTGTTCACTCGGAACATAGACGACCTTATAGTTCGGAAAATTCTGCTGTATGGCGTCCGCACAGGCCTTCATCAGATGGGTTTTTCCCAATCCGACGCCCCCGTACAGAAAAAGCGGATTATAGACGGCTCCCGGCCGATCCGCCACAGCCAGTGAACCGGCATAGGCTAATTCGTTGCTTTTTCCGCGTACGAAATTGGAAAAGGTATAGCGCGCCGGATCTTTTTGTGCTTTGTCGCGCTCTTTTTTTGGCGGGGCTACGGTTTTCTTCTCTTTATATTGCGCATAGGCCGGATCATCGGGTTCTGTTACCAGTAAGCGAACCCGGGCACCGGTTTCTTCGGTCAAAAGTTCCCCGATCCGTTCTTTATAGCGTCCGTCGATGATATTTTTGATAAAGGCATTGGGTGCAGACAAGACAAAAAGCCCATCCTGAAAAGCAAGGGGCGTCAATTGGGTTATCCACGTATTATAAAAAATTGTGGATAACTCTTTTTTTAATTTTGTGTCGATTCGGTCCCAAAGGGAGTCAAGCGTCAAAAAATGCACCTCCAAAGGGCATTTCTGCGAAAAATATGAAAGATTCGCCCTTTTTATAAACAGAAATATCCACAGTTTGTGGATAACTTTGTGTCCACACACCAATCCCGCTCCTTTTGCGGAATCAAACTGGCATTTGGGTAAAATCCACAGTTCATACACAGCTTTGTCCACATAAAGAGGAGAACGGCAAGGCTTTGTGGATATTTGCGATTTTTATTGAAACACTACCATTAAGTATACCAAAACGGAACCGACGGAACAAGTTATCCACAATCTGTGCGAAAAGTGCGCGGTTATGCGAAGAACAGGGCTTTTTGGTTTGACAATCATTGTGTATAAAACTATAATGATGGATAGTCCATTTATTAATGAGATTTAGACAACGGAGGTGTTATGCCATGAAACGTACCTTTCAGCCGAGTCGTCGCAAACGCAGCAAATTGCATGGTTTCCGTAAAAGAATGCAAACCAGAAGCGGTCGCGCGGTTCTTAGTAGAAGAAGAAAAAAAGGCAGAAAAAGACTTTCCGCCTAAGAAAGGATCATAGGGAATGGAAAAGAATTTGCGGCTGCGCAGCAATCAGGACTTTAAGAAAGTCTATGCCAGGGGAAAATCATACAGAAATCGGAATTTTATCCTGATTGTGCGGCCCAATACCCTATCCCGTCCAAGGGTCGGCTTTTCCATTACCAAAAAAACCGGAAACAGCGTAACAAGAAATCGTTTAAAGAGGCGATTGCGGGAAATTGTCCGACTAAACCGAAAAGCGCTGAAAAAACCGTTGGACATGATTGTGATTCCAAGAAAAAACACACTCGATTTAAGCTATCAACAACTGGAATCGTCCTTGCTTCATGTCCTGCGTTTAAGTATGCAAGGAAAGAAAAAACCGAAATGAATCGGATCATGATTCGCGTGATCAAAGCATATCAAAAGCATATATCCGGCTATCTGGGGCAAAACAAATGCAGATTCTATCCCACCTGCTCGTCGTATGCGATGCAGGCGTATCAAAAGTACGGCTTTTTTAAGGCAACCGGATTGTCTTTATATCGGATTTTGCGGTGCAATCCATTCGGTAAAGGCGGATACGATCCGCTCAAATAACACGGAGGAAGCAATTTGAGTTTATTGCGTAATATACTGGGCAGCCTGATTCGGGTCGTCTTCCAGTTCGTATCGTCGGTCCTTCCGCAGGAACCGGCGTCGATCTCGTATCTGGCGATTTCGATCATCATAACCACGATTATATTTAAGCTTGCCATGCTGCCTATAACGTTAAAGCAGATTCGTTCGCAGCGGGAAATGCAAAAAATGCAGCCGCTGATGCAGGAATTGCAGCGGAAATACAAAAACAATCCGGAAATAATGAATAAGAAGCTCCAGGAACTCTATAAGGAGCATAACTATAATCCGGCGGGCGGATGCCTACCCCTGCTGATCCAGTTTCCTATCATCATTGCCTTTTTCGGCGTTATGCGGGAACCGGGTTTGTATATTTTTGATAATCCGGCGATGGCGGCAGATATTGCCAAGAACTTTTTCTGGATTCCCAATATCGAATTTCCCGACCAGATCCTATGGGGTCTGCCTTTGATCAACGCGGCGTCGCAGTATCTGGTGGCACGCTTGTCGATGCAGAATACCCAGCAAGGAGAGCAGGCGCAGGCACAGGCGCAAACACAGACGATGATGCTGTATGCGATGCCGATTATGATGTTCTTTTTTGCCAGAACCATATCCGCAGGGGTTATTATTTACTGGATAACCTCAAATATAATCGAACTTCTTCTGCGAACCGTATTCAAGCGCGTTTATGAAGTCAGAGAGGAAGGAACCGAATGAAATCGGTGATAAAAACGGCCCGCACGGTCGAAGAAGCTGTGCAGGCGGCTTTACAGGAATTGCGAGCAAACCGGGATGAAGCGACGATCGATGTTTTGGAAGAACCGGCCCGCGGTCTTTTTGGCCTGTTCGGTTCAAAAGATGCGGTGGTGCGCGTCTCGGTAGAAGATAATGTAAAAGAAGAGATCCTGCGCGATTTGCGTTTACCGTATGTCAGCAAGGAAGAAACGACGGAACGCAGACAGCCGAAAAAAGAAAAAGCGAAAGAAACAAAAAAAGAAACAAAAAGAGATCGCACAAAAGAGNAACCTAAACGGGAACCTGTAAAAACGGCAGAAAAAAAAGTAGAGCGGGATGAAAAAAAGACGGAACGCAAAACGGAAGAAACACCTGTTCCGACACCGGAGAGTAAGCAAAAACCGGAAATAAAAGAAGCAGACAAAGAAAAAGAGATTCCGCCGTTTGCAGAAGAAACAAAAGAAGTTAAGCAGGAACAAAACCGGGAAATTCCGAAAGAAAAAACCGCGGTGGGAAAACCCGTACCGGTACGACTGGATATTGAAACCGAAGAAGCCGTTGTAGAGATTGAGGCAGAAGGCGAACCGTCGGTGATCCTGCTTCGCCAGATGCTGGAAGCGATGGACCTGCAACCTGTGATCAAGGCGGAAAAACAGGGTCAGATCCTGCATTTGCATGTTTCGGATATCCCCGACAANAAAGCAGGTCTGGTGATCGGTCGCCGCGGCGAAACCTTGGATGCCATGCAGTATCTCATTACCCTGGCATCGCATAAAAAAGACACCGGATATCGCAAAGTCGTTGTGGATATCAACGAATATCGCAAAAAAAGAGATGATTCCTTGCGACAGCTTGCGGTCCGCTCGGCGGAAAAGGTGATGCGGTCCAATCGGAATATGCGTCTGGAACCGATGAATCCGTATGAACGACGCATTATCCACTCGGAATTACAAAAAATGGACGGTGTGCATACGGTGTCGGAAGGACAGGAACCCTATCGCCGTATTGTCATTCGCGTCAACAGAAATCGATAAACACAAAAATACCCGGCGGTTGGTCCGGGTATTTTCTGCTATGGAGGCAAAATGGAACACACGATTGCAGCGGTAGCAACATCTATGGGCATGGGCGGGATCGGCATGGTGCGCTTGTCGGGAGAAAAAGCGATCGAAACGGCGCAAAAGGCGTTTTCTCCTGCTAAAAAAGACGAGCCGCTTGTGCATCGGCTGATGCGCTACGGGCATATACTGGATGCAGACGGTTCGGTTATCGATGAAGTGATGATCAGCTTTATGCAGGCGCCGAACACCTATACAAAAGAAGATATGGCGGAAGTGTATACTCATGGCGGTCGAATGGCGCTGACGCGGGTCTACGAACGCGTTTTGTCCTTGGGCGCCCAACCCGCCGAGCCCGGGGAATTTACCAAACGGGCGTTTTTGAACGGCAGGATCGATCTGACGCGCGCAGAAGCCGTACAGGATGTCGTATCGGCAAAGACGCGGGCTGCTTTTGAACAAAGCCAGAAGGCGCTGTCCGGCGGCTTGTTGCGCAAGGTGCGTCCGCTGTATGAGGAAACTCTGGCCATACTGACGATTGCAGAGGCGGCGATCAGCTTTTCGGAAGATACCGACGAGATGCCCGCGGACCTGCCGGAACGTATCCGCTCGCTGCTTGGAGGGGTGGATGCATTGCTCCAAACGAGATCCTACGGGAAGATCCTGAAAGAAGGGATCCGCACCCTGATCGCAGGCAAACCCAATGTCGGAAAGTCGTCTCTTTTTAATGCGCTGATGCAGGAAAACCGGGCTTTGGTAACAGATATTCCGGGCACAACCCGCGACACCATAGAAGAAGTCATCGAATTGCAAGGGATTGCTTTATCGATGGTGGATACGGCGGGCATTCGAAAAACCGAGGATCTGGTGGAATCCTTGGGGGTTGACCGCGCGCTGGATCAGATGGAAACGGCCGATTTGATCCTCTGGGTTATCGATGCTTCCCGCCCGTTTGAAGAAGAAGACCGGAATATCCGCAGTCTCTTACAGGGAAAAACGGCGATTCTGGTTATAAACAAAGGCGACCTGGCCGATGATGCGGCGGTAGACCGTTTGCGAAAAGCCGCCGGAGACCTCCCCCATGTTGTGATTTCCGCCAAGCACGGGGCGGGTTTGCACGATCTGACAGATGCGATTTTTTCGTTGTTTTCTTTGGGAGAAATCAGCGAGAAAACCGATGTGCTTTTAACCAACAGCCGGCATATGCAGGCATTGGAGCAGGCCAAAGCGCATTTGGAACAAGCGGAGCAGGATCTTGCGGCGGGCATCCCTTTGGATTGTGTCGAGGTGGATTTGCGGCTTGCCTGGACACGGATCGGGGAGATCATTGGCGAGACCGTGCACGAAGATGTGCTGGACTCTATCTTCTCCCGTTTTTGTATTGGAAAGTAGGTTCGGATGATACCGACATTTACCCATAAAGCATACGATGTTGTCGTTATCGGCGCGGGGCATGCCGGCTGTGAAGCGGCGTTTGCCACAGCGCGCCTCGGTTTGACAACCCTTTTAACAACCATCAGTATGGAGAGCATTGCGGATTTGCCCTGTAATCCCAATATCGGGGGCACCGGAAAAGGCCATCTGGTACGCGAAGTGGATGCGCTGGGCGGCGAAATGGCCTTGGTGATCGACCAAAGCTATCTGCAGTCGCGGATGCTCAATACATCCAAAGGACCCGCCATACACAGTCTGCGCGTGCAGGCGGACAAAACCCTGTATCATAAGGAAATGAAAAAACGGCTGGAAGAGCAAAAGAATCTGACACTAAGAGAAACCGAAGCCGTGGAGATATGCATGGAAGAAGGCCGCATTTCCGGAGTGCGTATGCGAACGGGAATGATCGTGCCGGCCAAAGCCGTCATTCTGGCAACCGGCACCTATTTGCGCGGGTTGATCCTAAGCGGTGAACTGCGCTATTCGTCCGGTCCGCATGGGGCTATGCCCTCTCTTTTACTGTCGGAAAGCCTGGAGAAGATCGGGGTGTCGCTCAGGCGCTTTAAAACCGGTACCCCCGCCCGCGTGCATCGCGATTCGATCGATTATTCGAATATGGAAGTGCAACGCGGCGATGAAGAATTCGTTCCGTTTTCTTTTATGAACTTTGACAATCCGCCCATAATTGAGCAAAAAGACTGCTATTTGACTTATACCACGCCCGAAACCAAACAGATCATCCTGGATAATCTGCATCGTTCCACGATGTATTCCGGCGAAGACGTATTGGGCACAGGCCCCCGCTACTGCCCGTCGATCGAAGACAAAATCGTTAAATTCCCCGACCGGGACATTCACCAGGTCTTTTTGGAACCGGAAGGATTTGATACCGCGGAGATGTATGTGCAAGGGGTCAGTTCCACTTTGCCGGTCGAGGTGCAGCAGTCCCTGTATGAGAGTATACTGGGTCTGGAGAATGTGGAGATCATGCGCTCGGCGTACGGGATCGAATACGATTGTATCGACCCGACCATCCTCTACCCTACTCTGGAGCATATGGAAATACCCGGCCTGTATTTTGCCGGACAGATCAACGGTTCTTCGGGTTATGAAGAAGCGGCCGCGCAGGGGCTGATGGCGGGGATCAACGCCGCCCGGAAGATCCAGGGAAAAGAACCCTTTGTGCTGGACCGTTCCGATGCGTATATCGGCGTGTTGATTGATGATTTGGTTACCAAGGGAACCAATGAGCCGTATCGGATGATGACGGCGCGCGCCGAATACCGTCTGAGCCTGCGCCAGGACAATGCCGATTTCCGCCTGACGGAAAAGGGCTATGCAATCGGCCTGGTGACAAAAGAAAGGCTTGCACGGATGCAGGAACGAAAAGACGCGCTGGAAAAAGAAATCAGGCGTCTGAAAAACGTAACGGTGCACCCGACGAAAGAGAACAATACCCTTTTAAGCAACTTAGGCTCCTCCCCTTTGTCGCAGGCGACAACGCTGGCCCAACTGTTCAAACGGCCGGAGATCGCCTATGCAAACAGCAAAGAACTGGATCCCGAACGGCCGGAACTCCCCCGCCATACCGTGCTGCAGGCGGAAACGGAGATCAAGTATGAGGGGTATATCAAAAAGCAAAAAGAACAGATTGCCCAGTTCAAAAAGCTGGAAGGAAAATCCCTGGAGAGGATTACCGGCTACGATACCATCCGCGGTTTAAGCCGGGAAGCGGTCGATAAATTAAACCGCATCCGCCCGCGGACCGTCGGACAGGCATCTCGTATATCGGGGGTTTCGCCGTCGGATATCAATGTCATTCTGATCCATCTGGAAGTGGAAAGAAGGAAGCGGCGTGCATAAACTACAGGCGTTGGCCAAAGAAGCGGACTTGACGATCACCAACGAGCAGGCCCGCCAATTCCTTGTGTATCGTTCGCTTTTACTGGAATGGAACGAAAAAATGAATCTGACAGGGATAACCGATCCCGAGGCGATCAATATCAAGCATTTTATTGACTCTTTACTGGTTTTGCACAAGGATTGGATCCCGCAGGGTGCGCAGGTGGTGGATGTGGGCTCCGGTGCGGGTTTTCCCGGTTTGCCGCTGGCCATTGTCCGGGAGGATTTACAACTGACCTATGCGGACAGCCTAAAGAAGCGACTGGGATTTTTAGATGAAGTAATACGAAAGATAGATATCAAACAAAACAAAACGGTGCATGGCAGAGCAGAAGATCTGGGACGAAACAAAATATACCGGGAGCAGTTCAGCGTGGCTGTTGCGCGGGCAGTAGCCTCTATGGATGTGCTCCTGGAGTATACTCTCCCCTTTGTTAAGCCGGGCGGGTGCATGATTGCCTGGAAAGGACCCAATGCCACAGAAGAGATTACGGCAGCCGCAGCTGCTGCGGAAAAATTGGGTGCTACAATCGGTGAAGTATACAAAATAGAAGTTCTGGGAATGGAACGCCTCCTGGAGCGGGTGGATAAAAGAAAGCCCACACCGGCGCGCTACCCCCGTCGCCCTGCTGCGATCCAGAAGAAACCGCTATAGACAAGGAGACTGTATGAATGCTGAAATCATAGCAACCGGTACGGAACTATTGCTGGGAAATATCGTCAATACCAATAGTCAGTATATCGCACAGGAGCTGAGTCTCCTGGGACTGGGTGTGTATCGGATCACAGAAGTCGGCGATAATCCGAAACGGCTGAAACAAGCCCTTAAAGAGAGTCTGTCACGATCGGACATTGTGTTTACCACCGGAGGACTGGGACCGACCAAGGATGATCTGTCCAAGGAAATTGCAGTGGATGTCATGCAAATGGAGCCGGTTCTGCATGAACCGACCCACACGCGCCTGCGCATGCAGTTTAACGGGGAAGAAGATCGCGTGCAGAACAATATAAAGCAGGCGTACTTCCCGCCGGAAGCGATCGTACTTAATAATGAAAAAGGAACCGCACCGGGATGTATTCTGCCTTCTGCGGATAAAATGATCGTGTTGCTACCCGGTCCGCCGCATGAAATGCGGGCCGTATTTGCACAGTTTGTAAACTGGTGGGAAAAAAACCGGGCGGACAGTACGATTCGCTCCAGAGTCCTGCGACTGGCGGGTATCGGCGAATCGGATGCAGCCGCCCGTTTGGGTGACTTACTGGACAGAGAAAACCCCTCTCTGGCACCCCTTGCAAAACCCTATGAAGTGACATTGCGAATAACCGGGCGCGGAAAATCCCCGGAGGAAGTCGATACCGCAATTGCCGCCCTGGAAAAGGAAGTGCGCGCGATTTTGAGCGATTATGTCTATGGTGCAGACGAAGACACTTTGGAAGGTACAATTGTCGACTTGCTGATAAAGAAAGACTATACCATTGCCACGGCAGAAAGTCTGACAGGCGGTTTACTGGCAGCCACACTTGTCAATGTACCGGGCGTATCCGATGCGCTGCTGGCCGGATTTGTAACATACAGCGAAGAAGAAAAAATACGGCGCTTACATGTTTCACGTGAAACAATTGCACAACATACCGCGGTCAGCCCGCAGGTATGCGAAGAAATGCTGGATGGACTGCGGGAGATTTCCGGTGCAGATGTGTGTGTAGTAACAACCGGCTATGCCGGCCCGGAAGGCAATGATATCGGCTTGGTGTATATCGGCGTAATGATTGGAAATGAAAAAGCGGTCATCCGGCACAATTTCCACGGAGACCGGCAGCAAATACGAAACCGCACCACAAGAAATGCGCTGGCAGAGCTATGGCGTAGATTGCGGTAGTAAGATGGATAGTAGATAAAAAGCGAAGGTTTCGACCTTCGCTTTTTTGTTTCACGTGAAACATTTTGTTTTTCAGCGATGTTTCACGTGAAACATTCGCAAAGAAGTAAGTTCTTTTTGTATTTCATTCCGATTATAGGCTATACTATGAAAGAGAAGGATTGAAGGAAAGGAGTTGGCGCCATGGGAAGAACGATCGCTGTGTTTAATCAGAAAGGCGGCGTAGGAAAAACAACGACCGTGGTAAATGCGGCGGCGGCTTTGGGATTATTAAAAAAGAAAGTTTTAGTCGTAGACATGGACCCACAGGGCAATACGACGAGCGCATTCGGAAAAAAAGATCCGGAAGACAGGCCAACGACCTATGAATGGCTGATCGGCGAAGCGGAATTGGAAGATACCGCCGTTGATACGGAGCCGAATGTACGCCTGGTACCGGCCAATGCAAATCTGGCCGGTTTGGAAATTGAACTGGCTATGGAACCGGACCGGGAATCGGTATTGTGGGAACGCCTGGGAGAGCAAGCCGATTATGATTTTGTGTTTTTGGATTGCCCGCCGAGTCTGGGATTGCTGAGTCTGAATGCGCTGACTGCAGCAGACAGTGTTCTGATTCCGATACAAACGGAATACTACGCATTGGAAGGCGTCAGCCAGCTGATGCGCACCATACAGCTGGTGCAAAAGGATCTTAATACCGATCTGGAAGTGGAAGGCGTGCTTCTTACCATGTATGACCGGCGCAATAATCTGGCGCTGGATGTGGTAGAAGAAGTAAAAAAACATTTCGGTAAGAAGGTATACAAAACCGCCATTCCGCGCAATATCCGCCTGGCAGAAGCACCTTCTTATGGTGAATCCGCCATGCAGTTTGATAAAAGTTCAAAAGGCGCACAAGCGTATGCAGCGCTGGCAAAAGAGATGATAAAAAGGAGGAAAAGCTGATGGCGAAACGGAGAGGACTGGGCCGTGGGCTGGAAGCTTTACTATCGGATGAATCGGGTCAAACGGAAGAAAGCGTTGCAAACGGTATTGTTCAACTAAAAACAAACGAAATCCTTCCGCGATCCGATCAACCGCGGCAGGTGTTTGAAGAAGAAAAAATCGCGGAATTAGCGGATTCCATCAAGCGATACGGGGTTTTACAACCTCTGGTTGTTACAAAAATGGAAACCGGCTACACCTTGATTGCCGGCGAACGCCGTCTGCGCGCGGCAAAAGCCGCCGGTTTGGAAGAAGTCCCCGCCATTGTGCGGGAAGCCACACCGCAGGAAGTCGCAGAAATCTCTTTGGTTGAGAATATCCAGCGCGAAGATCTCGATCCGGTGGAAGAAGCGCGTGCCTACAAGGAACTCATGGCACAATACGGCTATACGCAACAGCAGCTGGCCGGACGCATCGGAAAGTCGCGCTCTTATATTGCCAATGCAGTGCGCTTACTGCAATTGGACGAGATCAGCCTTTCCCACTTGATCCANGGAGAGATTACCTCGGCGCAGGCGCGTACGCTTTTGTCGATCCAACACCCGTATCAACGGCAGAAAATGCTCGATAAACTATTGCAAAAAAAGACGAATGTCCGGCAAATGGAAAAGGCCGCCCGGCGGACAAAGAAAAAGGATATCTATGAAGAAGAGGCTGAAAACCGCCTCATGCTGAGCTTAGGCACCAAAGTGCAGATCATTCCGAAGAAAAAAGGCGGAAAGATCGAAGTGGAATATTACAATGCAGAAGACCTCGAACGGCTTCTGGAACTATTGGAAGGAGAAGGACATGCTGATTGATCAAAAACTGACCGAATATCTGGAGAACGCAAAACGACCGGAGCCGCTCCCCGGCGGAGGTTCTGTATCCGCGTATGTAGGCGCCTTGGGTGCAGCGCTCAATATTATGGTATATGAGCTTTCTGTCGGCAAGAAGAGCTATGAGGCTTTGCCGGAAGAAACCCGCAAAGAAATTGTGGAGGGTGTCGATTCTCTGAATAAAATTATCGAAGACCTCAAACCATTGGTAGACGAAGACTCAAAATCCTTTGACGCGGTACTTGACGCCTATAAGCTGCCCAAAGAGACAGAAGAAGAAAAGGCGGCGCGTTCCGAAGCGATTCAAAAAGGATTCATCCATGCATTAAAGGTGCCATTGCGCATTGCCGAGCTTTGTGTGGAGGCGCTCGATCTGGTCGAGACCTTTGCGAAAAACGGAAATATTCACGCCATCACCGACGTCGGTTGCGGCGTCTTGATGCTGGCCACCGGGGCGGAAGGTGCTTTGTTCAATGTGTATATCAATCTGAAGAGCATTAAAGACGAACAGGCACGCGCGGAGTATAATAAGGAAGCGGATGCGCTTTTGAAAACCGCCCGCGAACTGCGCGACGGCTATTTGCATATCGTATACGAGCGTTTGGAAAACGAGTAATTGAAAGGCGGAAAGACCAATGCCATGCGTATTTTGGACCAAATGCGCATGGCCTATACGCCGCATAGCTACGAAAATCCCGGAGAACCGAAAAGCGGCGTAGCCGTGGCGGAAGAATTGGGCGTCTCTGCCGGACGCATATTCAAAACCCTGGTCACCCATGCGGGGGCAGACTATTATGTTTTTGTCATCCCTGCGGATAAGGAACTGGATCTGAAAAAAGCCGCCCGCGCCTGCGGTGCCAAAAAAATTGAAATGCTGCCGCTAAAAGAGCTTTTTTTACGCACGGGCTATCACAAAGGCGGCTGCTCGCCTTTGGGTATGAAAAAAGACTTTCCGACTTTTATCGACCGGCTTGCGGAAGAAGAGGAGACGGTTTTTGTGAGCGCCGGGAAGGTGGGCCAGCAGATCGAGATCCGACCGGCGGATTTGCGGACAGCGGTGGGGGGCGAATACGCAAATCTTCACGAAGAATAAAAAGCTTTGGTGCAATAGCCGATTACACAAATATTGTAACAATATACTAACAGACCGACAAGAAACTGCAGATATATATGCAGTTTTTTTGTGCTCTATCACATTGTTACAGGGCGATCATAAGTTATTTATCACTATGGGGGATTATTGGGACTAAAAACTATCGATATACTTCATGAAAGGGTGACAACGAATTCTCGGCGTACTACTATAATCATGCACGATAAACATACTGAAAACGATGACATCGTTTCAGAACACATGAGGAGGAACCTATGCACAAGAAAATAGGGGTTTTACTTCTGGCTGTCGTTATGCTGCTTTCATTCACGGCCTGTGGCGGTGAAGATGCGGCTGCAGCCGACGAAACGCTGACGATCGCCTCAAGCGGCGATGCCATCGCATTGGACCCGGTAGCCACCAACGACAATCAATCCAGTAATGTAATGGCACAGTTGTATGAAGGTCTGGTTTCTCTGCAGAAGACGGATCGACCGTACCGAATCTGGCCGAAAGCGTAGAACAGCCGGATGATGTTACGTATGTATTCAAATTAAAAGAAGGCGTGAAATTCCATAATGGGGAAGAATTAAAAGCATCGGACGTAGTCTTTTCTTTAAAAAGAGCGTGCGAAGCACCCAATGTGCGCCACCTGTTTAACACCATTGATCCGGAAACGATCAAAGCCAACGACGATTATACCGTAGAATTCAAACTGATTCGTCCGTATACCGGTATTCTGGCGGCGCTTTGCCATCCGGGCGGTTTCATCGTAAATGAAAAAGCCGTGACCGAAGGCGGCGACTCCTATGCACAAAACCCGGTAGGAACGGGTGCGGTGAAGTTTGTATCCTGGAGAAAAGCCGACAGTATCGTCCTGGAGCGATTTGAAGACTATCACGGCGAGAAAACTGCGTACAAAACCTTAACCTACCGTATTATTCCGGAAGCTACCAACCGTCTGATCGAACTGGAATCGGGTGGCGTGGATGTAGCTTACGATATCGCACCGAATGACTTGGAGAAGGTTGAAGGAAACGATAAGCTTGCCTTATTATGAAGTTTTGACTATGGAACAACCTATCTCGGATTCAATACACTAAAAGCACCGTTTGACAATGAAAAAGTGCGCGAAGCGGTAAGCTATGCCATCGATATGGACGCGATCATCAAAGCCGTCTGGCACGGCGTAGGACGTACGGCAAGCAGCCCGATGCCTCCGACACTGACCTACTCGGTAGCCGATGATATGCAACCGAAAACCCGCGATATCGAAAGAGCCAAAGAACTGTTGAAAGAAGCCGGTTTCGAGAACGGATTTGAAACCACGATTTCGACAAATGACCGTAAACAACGGATCGATATGGCAACCATTATTAAAGAACAATTGTCTGAAGTAGGGATTGACGTTTCGATCAATGTATTGGAATGGTCGGCCTTCAACGATCTGATAAAAAACGGACAGCAGGATATGTTTGAAATTGCCTGGATTGCGGACTCACCGGATCCCGACACCTTCCTGTTCCCCTGCTTCCATTCTTCGGCGAAAGGCGAAGGCGGAAACTACATTTATCTGGAAGACGCTGAACTCGACGGTATTTTGGAGCAAGCCAGAGAGCTGGAAGACGGACCCGAACGCGCCGAGCTTTACAAACAGGCACAGGAAAGAATCATTGACATTACAGCCTGGGTTCCGCAGTATAACGGAGAATTGTTCGTAGGAACCAGCGCGAACATCGAGAACCTTGAACTATCACCATTTGGTTGGTACAACCTTCGTGAAGTAACAAAATCGGCAGCACAATAGGGTGCGAGGGGAGCGCTGCTCCCCTCTTGCTTTGAAGGGAAAGGGATAGAATGACAAAATACGTTATCAAGCGGATATTGTTTCTGATTCCGATTATGCTGGGAGTCAGTTTTATCGTATTCGCACTCTTATACATAACACCGGGGGATCCGGCCAGAAACGCACTGGGCCCGTCCGCACCGGAAGAAGCCGTTGTACAATTGCGTGAGGAAATGGGTCTGGACGATCCGTTTCTTGTGCAGTATGGCAGATATCTGAAAAATATTGCCACCAAAGGCGACTTAGGCTCTTCCTATATCAGTAAATTACCGGTTTCACAGGAGATCCTCAGCCGCGCAGGCACAACAATCCGGCTTGCCTTTTTCGCGATCCTCTTTGCCGTGCTTTTGGGTGTGCCGATCGGGATTATTTCTGCGATCAAACAGTATTCCATTTTCGACAATATCACCATGATTTTTGCCTTGATCGGAATATCCATGCCGGTATTCTGGCTGGGACTTCTTTTGATCATGCTGTTTTCTGTGCAATTGGGCTGGCTTCCGGCTTCCGGATTCAGCACACCGGCGCAGATGATTCTGCCGTCGATCGCATTGGGCGCCCAATCGGTTTCCGTTATCACGCGCATGACGCGTTCGTCGATGCTGGAAGTCATCCGAAAAGACTATATCAAAACCGCGCGNGCAAAAGGACAACGGGAAAATGTGGTTATCTGGCGCCACGCGCTGGGCAACGCACTGATTCCTATCATCACGATTACCGGGATCCAGTTCGGGCAATTGATGGGCGGTGCGCTCATGACCGAAGTTATATTTTCGATCCCCGGTATCGGCCGCTTAATGGTGGATTCGATCAAGATGCGCGACGCCCCGATGGTGCTGGGCTGTGTACTGTTTGTCGCAGTCGCTTTCGCTATCGTAAACCTCGTCGTCGACCTGTTGTATACTTTCGTCGACCCGCGTATTAAGACGAAGTATGTGTAGGAGGCAAGGAATATGGAAATGACACAACAGTCCAATACAACCAAACGTGGACGTTTTCGCAATTTGCAGGATATGTGGATTCGCATGCGACGCAACAAGCTCGCCATGGTGGGTCTTTTTATCCTGATCGTACTCGTATTGGTGGCGATTTTCGCCGATCAGATTGCCCCCTACGGTTTTGCCGAACAGGATCTGGCCAGCCAGTTTCAGCCGCCTTCTGCCGAACACTGGTTTGGTACCGATGATTTGGGCAGAGATATTTTCAGCCGCGTCGTATACGGTTCCCGGATTTCCCTGAAGGTCGGTTTTATATCGGTCGGGATTGCGCTTGTAATCGGAACCCTGATCGGTGCCGTAACCGGTTATTACGGCGGGCGGATCGATATTGCGCTCATGCGCTTTATC
>JGI24710J26742_10002276_pt1 | contig 17067 bp, 16 predicted proteins | sample BioPla2DNA2_FD_26742 | JGI IMG/M metagenome (IMG submission 26742) | reverse complement strand
GCAGGGCCGGTTTCCCCTTGATCGCCACCGGCTCGAGCATTCTCGGAGCGCCAAAAAACATCTCTGCATTTTCTATGGCGTCGAGCGCTTGCGCTGTCAGGGTCTTTTCCGACACGCCGATTCCTATGAGCAGCACTTTTTTTACCACATTTCTATCCTTTTTATCATCTCTTCAAGTGAAATGCCGGGTGTCTTTCCGGGTCGGGAGAGGACGTAAATTTTCATTCCGCACTTCTTGGCCGCGTTGATTTTTTCGCTCCATCCCCCTGCATAGCCCGAATCCTTCGTCAGGAGGATCTCCGCTTTTGTTTCACGGAAAAAAGCGACATTGATTTCCTCTGAAAACGGCCCCTGCATGCAGATGATGCGATCGGCCGAGAGGCCGGCTTGCGAGCATGTTTTCAGACTTTCGAACATGGGAAGAACACGCACCCACATCCGATCTTGAAAGCCTTTGACTTTGGAGAGCTTTCCAATGCTTTTGGCACCGAGGGTGGAGAAGACGATCTCATCGCCTTCATTTAAGCGGCTGACCATCTCGTCAAGACAGGAAAAGTAAATGGCATCCTCTATCTGATGACTCTCTCTTTCAACCCTAAGATATGAGGTGCCACTCTTTTCGCACGCAGATACAATTTCCCGGCTTGCCGCCTCCGCATAGGGATGAGTGGCGTCGATGACGAGTTTTGGCTTATGGAGGAGCATCTCTTGAGCCATCTGCTCGCCCGAAAGTCTTCCGGAACGCAGAGTCAGAGTGCGGCTTTCTTCCAAGAGGCGGCTTCCGTATTCCGTGGCCACAAATACGATCGAGGGGATCTTTTTTTCATGAAGTTTTTCTGCGATCTTTCGCCCGTCGATCGTGCCCGCAAAGAGAAATATGTCAGTCAAGATCGTATCCTCTGGGTGTGATCATCTTTCCTCGGATCTCCTCAGTATATTGATTGCCGATGAAGACAGTGGTGAACATATCGACTTTCGCCTCGGAAAGTTCATGTAGCGTGAGGAGTTGAATGCTCTGGCCGTCTCTTCCGATATTGGAAGCGATGGCGCACAGGGTATTTGGAGATTTGTACTGCATCATTGTCTCGCAGGCTTTTCGCAGATGGTCCACTCTTTTTTTACTCATCGGATTGTACAGGCAGATGCAGAAGTCTCCCTCGGCGGCGCATGCAATTCTTTTTTCAATCACTTCCCACGATGTCAAAAGATCGGAGAGACTGATGACGGCAAAGTCATGGGAAAGCGGAGCACCGAGAAGAGCCGCTCCGGATTGGGCGGCACTGACTCCGGCGATAACCTCGATCTCCACATCTTCAAATGGATCGCTGAGTTGATAGATGAGACTTGCCATGCCGTAGACGCCCGCATCTCCACTTGAGATGACGGCGACATGTTGATTTTCAGATGCGAGCCGAAGCGCCTCGAGGCATCTGTCAACTTCCCCCCTCATGGGCGTGGAGTAGACGGGCTTTTGAGGAAATAAGTCGGAGACGAGCTCTATATACTTTGTGTAGCCTATATGAATATCTGCTTGTTCAAGAGCGCTCTTGGCAGCGAAAGTCATTCCCTCAGGATTGCCGGGTCCGATGCCGACGACAGTTACTTTTTTCACTTTTCCTCCTTAAAACGCACGATATACGGCTTGGCCGCAAGAGCCATTGTGATACCGTTATATGATTCTTTTCTTTTTATGAGGAAGGCGCCTTCTCCTGCGCCCAACAGAGCGCTTCTTTCACAGACATTGTCGACGCCGGTGACGGATTCGACAAATGGCGAAGAGGATACCTCCCCTTCGACTTTCTTCAACTCTTGTGCGCTGTAACAGTGAAAGGGAAGGCCTCGGCTTTGAGAAAAAGCCACAAGTCCCGGCTCCTCTTTCTTTAGATCGATGCTACAGATCTGACAAATGGATTTTTCATGCAGACGCATTTTTTCAAGGAGTTGACGGAAGGCGTTGTCAATTTGATCTTGCGCTACTCCTTTTCGGCATCCGATCCCCAGTGTCACGATCGGGACGACGACCTGAAGAGTTTGCGAATTGCCCGTCCTGTTGCTGATGAGGATGTCCGCCCCCTTTTCGCTCAGAACGATGTTTTCCGGGAGATCTCCTTCGATGGGAAAATCGCTTTGAAGCGCAAGCTGTTTGCCGCAAAGAAGCTGAGAGGAGACTTTCTTGACCTTTTCTGAATTCACAATGAAAAGGCCTTTTTCTTCCGCCCAGCCGTCAACGGAAAAGACTCGGTTTCTGTCGGTGGCGGTCGTGATGACGGCGATGGAACCGAATTTTTCGGATAGATGTTGTGTGAGTCGATTGGCTCCCCCCATATGACCGCTTAAAAGAGAAACGGCGAAAGTTCCCGTCTCGTCGATGACGATGACGGCGGGATCGCGGGTCTTGTCCTTCAAAAAAGGAGCGATTGCACGCACGGCAATTCCGCAGGAGCCTATGAAGACAATCGCTTTATCTGTTTTAAAATGCTCCTCTGTCCACTCTTTGAGCTCGCCTTCTTTGCAGCGGTGTGCGCCGGCATGCCAGCCTTCGCGCCTCATCTCTTCTTCAATTTTCTTTGCAAGGAGGAATCCTTTTTTTGAAAAAGAGAGGATGCCCATGTTCATTTTGAGGCCTCGCGATATCCGGTGGCAAAGGCAGGGTCGTAGAGGAGACTCGTTTCGTACTCGTCGCCGAGAAAATCTCCCACTGTGATGAGAGCGTGGCGAGTGATATGGTTGTTTACCGCGCTTTCATGAAGTGTCCCGACGCGGCATCGGATGATCTTTTCGTCTTTCCACGATGCTTTGTAGACGATCGCCGCAGGGGTGGAGGGGTCGTATCCCCCTTGAATCAGTTCCTCCTGAAGGGCTTCTGTCAAGGAAGCGCTCAAAAAGATCACCATTGTACACCGGTGGGCGGCAAAGCTTCGAATGCTCTCTTTTGGAGGAACAGGCGTTTTGCCCTCCATTCTCGTGATGATGACGCTTTGGGAGACGCCGGGAAGAGTGTATTCGGATTTTAAAGCCGCCGCGGCAGCGCTGAAACTGGAGACACCGGGGCAGATTTCATACTCTATTTCCAGAGTGTCGAGGCGATCCATCTGCTCTCGGATGGCGCCGTAGAGAGAAGGATCTCCCGTGTGAAGCCTCACCGTCATCTTCCCCTCTTTTTGCATCTCTTCTATCGTTTCAATCACTTCGTCGAGCGTCATATAGGCACTGTTGAAGATTTTGCAGCTTTCTTTTCTTTCGCGCAGAAGCTCTTCGGATACGAGCGAGCCGGCATAGATGATCGCATCGGCCTCGCGCAAGAGCTTTGCCCCTCTGACGGTGATGAGATCGGCCGCTCCGCTTCCGGCTCCAACAAAATAGACCATTATTTCCTCCATTCACACAGCAGCTCTTCTGCGTGCTTCGTCATGAAAAGCGTTCCAGACAATCCCTCTGTCTTCGTAAAGCAGATGCAGCCCATCTGCACATCGCATGGGAGGCGTCGAAGAAGAGTGTCCTCTACTCGCCTCTTTACGATCTCCATGGTCTCCTCCACAAGAGAGACTCTTTGAAGAATGCCAAGCGCGGCATCTGTCGTCACACAGTGAAGTATGCTTTTAAGCGTATCGATATCCGCACCCGCTTCGAGCGCGCATGCGGCGAGGGCTTCCATTCGGCCGTCACCGACGCTTGAGTGGGTGTTTGTCATGCCGATAGAAAGCTTGATGAGCTTGCCGATATGTCCGACGAGAAGGATCTTTTTGAAGCCTTTTTCCACAGCGAAATCCATGGCCTCCCCGATATAATTCGAACACGAGACATTTTCTTTGAGTGAAAGAGCCAGCTCATCTTGTACATATTTTTCGGCATAATTTCCCGGTGTCAGGAGGACGCGACGAGCTCCCGTTTCACGCAGCTGCGAGATCTCAAGGCGGATCGTATCGACTATGGCCTGATGACTCATCGGCTCTACGATTCCGATTGTCCCGATAATGGAGATGCCTCCTGTGATGCCCAGGCGGGGGTTGAAGGTGCGCTTGGCCGCCTCCTCTCCTCCGGGGACGGAGATCTCGATTTCAATTCCTCCTTCGTAATTGGCATCCCGACAGACTTGTTGCACCTCTTTTTCAATCATCTTTCGCGGGACAGAGTTGATGGCCGCTTCTCCCGGAGGCTGATCAAGGCCGGGTTTTGTCACTCTTCCTACGCCCTTTCCTCCGAGAAGAGAAAATCCCTCTTTCGTCTTTTTAGCCTCTGCGCAGATGAGGAGTCCGTGCGTGACATCGGGATCGTCTCCGGCGTCTTTTCGGATGCCGCAACGGGCAGATATAGGAGAGTATTGAATCTGCTCCGTCTGCAGAGCAAGCTCCACTCCCTTGGGAGTGGTGATCTTTACCTGTAAGATATCTCTCTGATAAAGGAGCATCCACACCGCCGCTTTTGCCGCTGCCGCGGCACAGGAGCCGGTCGTCACACCTCTTCTGAGGAGCTTTCCTTCGACACTTCGAAAACTCTCCACTCATTCCTCTTTATCTGCTTTGCCGGTTAATTTGTCAGTTCTGCCAAATATTTTTTATAGATTTTTCGGATCTCTTCATGTTCGCCGAGTCCGACAATTTTATAATCGACCTCATAGCCGATATTCATAAGGATGTTTTTCCAGCTGTCTTCGTTTTTTACCATGTCGTTGGTGGCGTGATCACCTGCGACGTAGAGAAGGGGCAGAAGAAGAATATCTGTCTCTTCTTTTGGAGGAAGAGCGGTGAGAATGTCCTCAAGATCTTTTCCTCCTTCAATGGTGGCGATGCGCGCGGCATATCCTTTTTCTCGCAGACATCCTCCGAGCTCTGCGTAGACAGAATCACTTTCATAGCGAGTACCGTGACCCATGAAGATGGCCAGTTGTTTTTTCTCTAAGGGATAGATCTTTGCCAAAGCTTCCGCCGTCTCCGACACGCAACCTTCTTCCAGAAGCGGCCGGGAGATCTTCAGCTTTTGAAAGGATTCTGCAAACGGTTCCGCCTGCTTTTCTACCTTTTCATATTCCTCGCCGCGCAGAAGGAGACTGACAAGGAGGACGACTTTCTCAGCTCCTTCTTCTTTTGCCGTTTCAAGCGCTTCGGCGACATTGGGATAGAGGATGTCTCTTTTTCGCAGGATGGAGCGCACGACTTCACTGGTAAAAGCGGTGATGACTCTCGCTTTCGGATACTCTTCTTGTATTTCCTTTTCCAAAACATCGATCGTTCGAGCGCGGGCAACATCATAGGATGTGCCGAAATGGACCAGTATGATCGTTTGTGAATATGAGTTCATTTCACCTCCTAAAATTCTTTTTCCAATCTCTTTTACTCTGTGAACATATCCGGATAGAGATACTTCGCGAGAATGGTGTACGCTTCGAGATAATTCTCATTGGGCCTATAGGTAAACAGGTCTTTGGGCAAGATGTGATATCGACCGTTCTTTACGGCGCTCAGTTCACTCCATACGGGATCGTCTTCAAGCAGTTCCTTGCGTTTTTGCGCGATGCCTTCCAGGTTGGAGCCCATCTCCGTGACGAAGATGACATCGGGGTCGTCGGCCACAATCTGCTCCATGCTGAACTCTTCAGAGCGGTCTCCGCTTACGGCATTGTCGGCGATATTGATCGCTTTTAAATCGGCGAGCATTTCGCCGTTGAGAGTTTGATTGTTCAGCACCGATACGCCTCTTTGTGTCGCTCTCATAAGAAGAATTGTCGGAGACTTTCCTTCCGGAACGTTTGCCAGCAGTTCTTGAATGCTTTCTTCGATATCAAGTGCAAATTTTTCAAACAGAGCCTCATCGTCTAAAATAGCGGAAAAGATGCGCACGAGGCGATAATAGTCATCTTTGGAACTCGTCTTCAAATAGATGGTGGGAATGCCCATTTCATTGAGTTGGAGGGCGGTCTCTTGGTTGCTTGGAAGAGGGGCGATGATGCAAAAATCAGGCTCGAGCATGACTAATTTTTCGATATTGGGTTCAGCTATCTTTCCGATGATTTCGGCATGATCAATTCCTTCGACGGGCTTTTCATCCGTCTGCTCTGCCACGGCCATCACTTCTCCCCCCATCAGATTCCAAAGAGAGAGGTGGGAATTGTAGAGATTGGCTACTTTTTCGGGGTGTTTTGGAATTGTCACGACTTGATCGATGGAGTCGATCATAGTGATGGAATCCCCGTTATCGGTGATATCGTATTTTTCATAATAGTTGACGCCGTCTCTTGAAATATGCGGATCCGTCTCTGATGGAGTTTCCACCTGTACTTCAGCGGGCGTTTGAACGAGCTCGGACTCAGCCGGTGTCTGCTGCGTATTTGCCGGTGTTTGCGGCGTTTTTGTACAAGAACTTAAAAGTAAAATGAGAGCCAGTAGAGTGATGATCCAACGATTCTTTTTCATGTGTTCCTCCGAATGATTTCAGTATTTTTTCCCAATGATCTTCAGCGTGAGAGCCGGATCAGACAGGATGCGATGTTTTAGAAAATCTCCCGCCTGCTGATGCGGACGCTATAGACGTAAAAGGCGATGCAGTAAGCAAGAAGGACGAATAGGCAGACAGGTGAGTATTCTTTTCCGAGGGCGATGGCTCGAAGGGCCGTTGTGCTCTGTGCAAGAGGTAAAACCATGATGGCGCGATGAAGAAATACAGGAAGTTTTTCCAAGGAGAAAAAGGTTCCACATAGAAATGTCATCGGGACCATCACAAAAGTATTAAATCGGTTCATGTCGTAGTGACTGTTGATGGTCATTGCCGCCGCATAGGCGAAAGCCGAAAACAGAAAACTGTTTAAAAGACAGATGAGCACAAATCCCCATGTAATGTGAATATAGACACCGAAAATGAATGCGATGAACAGGACGATCGCAGCGGCGAGCATGCCGCGAAAGACTCCGCTCAAGATAAAGCCCAAAGCAAGGAAGCGCACATTGACAGGAGAAGTCAGATAGAATTCAAAGCTTCTGTCGTGAAGCCTCATGGAGTTGAGGCGCACGGAGATGGCGCTGAAGCTGGTGTTCATCGTCGTCATGGCGACGATTCCCGGAACGACAAAGTGCATATATGAATGCCCTTCGATGACGACGTCGCTTCCGAGCCCCCAGCCAAAGGCAATCATATATAAAAGCGGCTGAATCATGGCCGCCGAGATGATATTGAACATCTTTCGGCGAAAGAAGATCATTTCTTTCCATAAAATGGTCACGATTTCCATCAGTTCACCTTCCGCTTCGTGTAGTGATAGAAGATGTCTCCCAAAGTGAGTTCCCTTAGAAGAACGGATTCGGCCGTGCTCGCGCGGGAGTATTGCACCGCTTCTTCTCGCGAGAAAAAGTAGCTGAACATCGAGCCTTGTTTGGGAAAATATTCTTCCACTGTAAAGTGGCCGAAGTCCTCTATCAAACTTTTAGGATGGCCGTCTAAAAAGAGCTTTCCCTCGTCGATAAAACAGACTCTGTCGCACAGTGTCTCCGCCTCTTCTATATAGTGCGTGGTCATCAGAAGCGTCATNCCNGCGCTCTGCATGTCTTTTAAAATNTCCCAGATCCTCACTCGTGTTGCCATATCGATTCCGACGGTCGGTTCATCGAGCAGCATGATTTTTGGTTTATGGATCAGCGCCTTTGCGATCATCACCTTCCTTTGCATGCCGCCGGAAAGAGTGCTGGAGAGCTGATGTTTGGCCTCTTTTAACTCAAGAGCTTCCAAAAGATCATCGATTCTCTCTCGATAGATGACTTTGGGGATTCGAAAGAGTTTTGCCGCAAAGACGAGGTCTTCATTGACGGTCATCTCCTTTTCTAAATTGGAGTATTGAGGGACGACGCCGAGCATCGCTTTGACGGGATTGTTGTCCCTGGATACGGGCGAACCGTCGATATGAATGCTGCCCTGCGTCGGTTTCAAAAGAGCGCTGATCATCTTCATCAGCGTCGTCTTTCCCGCGCCGTTGGGCCCGAGAAGACCGACAAAGCTGTTTTTTTCAATGTGAATGGATAGATTGTCGACGGCTGTCTTTTTTCCGTATTTCTTTGTCACGCTCGAAATATCGATCATCATTTTCTCCGTTTTGCCAAAGCACAAGGCTATCTTAACTTCCCTCTTTTTGTGAAAGAGAGCGATGTGGAATGAAGAACGGTCGCGCATTGTGGATATCTTGGTAGATGTTTCCTTCGATTCCGAAGAGTTCGCGAATTCTCTCTTCCGTTATGATTTCGTCCGCTTTTTCAAAGGCCACGATTTGCCCTTCTTTTAGAGCGCAGATCTTATCGGAAAATCGGACGGCTTGATTGACATCATGGAGGACCATAATGATGGTCATGTCTTTGTCGCGGTTGAGTCTGCAGAGCATCTCCATGATCTCAAGCTGATGGGAGATATCGAGAAAAGTCGTAGGTTCATCGAGGATCATAATTTTCGGCAGTTGAGCAAGCGCCATGGCGATCCATGCGCGTTGCTGCTCTCCCCCTGAGAGATGGCCGATAAAACGGTCTATATGATCTTGCAGTCTGACAGAATATATGGCTTCCTCGATGACCTCTTCGTCTTTTTTATCCAGCGGACGGGCAAATCTTGAATGCGGAAAGCGCCCGAATCCCACAAGTTGGCGAACGGTTACATCGGAGTGGATATGCTTGACCTGTGGGAGGATGGCGAGCACTTGGGCTACTTTTTTTGTCGGAAGCTTCCAGATGTCTTCCCCAAACAGAAGGGTCTGTCCCTGCACCGGCCTCATCAGACGGCACAGTGCCTTGAGAAGGGTAGATTTTCCGGAGCCGTTGGGTCCGATGATGGAGATGATTTCTCCTGAGCGTATGGAGATATTGGCGTCGTGAATGACGGGTTTTTTTGCATAGGCAAGTGTCAGATTTTTCGCTTCCAAAACAGGCATGTCAGCTCCCTTTGTACTGGTTTCTTAAGAGCAGGAGGAAGAACGGCCCTCCGAGGATGCTCATGATGACACCCACCGGAATCTCGATCGGAGCAAGAACGGTTCGGGCAATCAGATCACAGACCATCAGTGTGAGGCTTCCGAGGAGAATCGATGCGGGAAAGAGGAATCGATAGTCGTTGCCGACAAAGCTTCTTGCTGTATGAGGCACGATCAAACCGACAAATCCCAAAAGACCTACGGCGCTTACGGCGCTTCCTGCCAAAAGCGAGGACAAAACAATGAGAAGCCGCCTGACGCTTTCTACTCGCAGGCCGAGCCCGGTGGCAATCTCATCGCCGAGCATCAGAATGTTCATGCGTTGTGTAAAAAGGAGAGAGATGAGAAGAGAAATGAGGATGTAGGGAGCGATCATGCGCACTTCTTTCCATCCGCATCCGGAGAGTCCTCCCACCATAAAATTGATGACGCCGCTGACTCTTTGGGGGTACGTAGTCAGAAGGATGTTGTTTCCCGCTCCTAAAATGGAGTTTACGGCGACACCTGCAAGAATCAGGCGTGTAGGGATGATGCCTCTTTTCCAGGCAAGAGAGTAGATTAGAAAGGTTGTCAGCAGAGCGCCTGCAAAAGCTCCGACAGGCACGAGGTAAAAGTGAGTGGGAAACAAAATCATAATTGTAAGAGCCGTAAGACCTGCGCCGCTTGAGACGCCGATGATATTCGGAGTCGCCAGAGGATTTCGCATGACGCCCTGGAGAATGGCGCCCGCAGAGGCCAGCGCCGCTCCGACTAAAATAGCCGTCAGCGTCCTCGGAAGGCGGATCTGTACAATAATTCGATATTGAGCCGTATTTTCCCGGCGAAGAAACGCATCGAAAATATCTCGTATGCGGATGTCAACGGCACCAAAAGCGATGCTCACAAAAAAGAAAACAATGCAAAGGACGAGCAAGACAAAAAGGATGAAGATGTTTTTTCTTACGCGTTTCATAGTTGCTTCTTCCCTCTTCGAGGGAAAATTTGACTAAATAAAAATCCCACATAATGTGGGGAAATAGGTGCGTCCCTTCCCACCGAAAGATTCGTCGTAGAAACAGGTGTCCTGACTTGTGTATGTAAGCGAACATGCCTTCCCGGAGAATTCCGGTGGTGTTTCATGTCGCAAGACACTTACAGTAGCGGGGGCTGTGATTGATTTGCACAATCTTCCCTGATCTTATATGTTCTATTGTCGCAACCAGTTTAGCACATATATCTTTACGATGTCAAACGCTGGAAAACCTTATAATTTCACGGTTTTAGAGGAATAAAGGCATATGAAAAACGAGAATTCTTCTTTTGGCAAAATGCCCGATGTCTATGGGAAAGCGTTAAAAAAAGCCCCTAACGGGCTTTCTTAGAAGGATCGGAAAAAGTTCTCTATCAATTCCTTGTGCTCTCCTTTGACGACCATATGGTGATTGGCGATCGGGTGCGTTAAAAAGTATTCAAGTGGCTCGTCCATTTGCAGGCGGATCTGTGTTCGGCACATATTTTCTTCATGCAGATTTTCAATGAGCGTGCCTTCCATGGCAACAAAATCTTGAAAGTTCTCCTTCATCTTAAAGAGCGTATAGCGCTCCTTTGAAAGATCGGCCGAAATGGCCAGCCCGATTCCGCTCTCGTAATGAGTCATAAGCTTGTACTTGTTGGGCATGTTGAGTGGAAGTACGCAGTGAGCCAGCACGATTTCTCTCTGCTCCAGGTCGAGCCTGGCAGGGTTTGCCATAAAGACGGGCTCTCCTGTGAGCTCTGCCAGCACACTCATCGATAGAAGACTTCTTTGATCTCCTTCGCATGCGGCATGGATTCCCTGTGCGTTGAGGATGGCCAGAGCCAGGCAGCCGGAGGTCTGATACGGCTCTAAGAGATCAAAACATTTGACGGTAATCCCCTGCAGGCAGTATTTGTCCACTATGCGCCTAAGGCCTCCATAGACATGGAGCGCTTTTTCAAGCTCCGGGGCAGAGACGCTTGAGCGAGCAAGCTCTTCGGTAAACTTGCACTTCGGATACTCTTTTTTATTGATCTGCGCACAGAGTTCTTCCATCGACAGCTCGATCATTTCCATCCCGCTTTTTTTCTTCAGGAGATTTGCGTCGATATTGCTGGCAATCAGCCAGTCGGAAGCTTCGGTAACCCCTAGGCGAAGCCCCTGAAGTTTTTTCTTTGTGGAGTAGATGCGGGAGACGATGCGAAGCTGTGAAGCCAGTTCTTTGATATTTCCGTGGAGAATTTGTCCCGGAATTCCTTTTTCTTGAAGATAGGACAGGATCTCCATGGAAGCGGCCAGAGAGTTTCTCTTCTCCATGGTTAAAAGATAGACAGGTCCCTTAAAGGAAGTGTATCTTTTGAGGAAGACTTCCTCCGTTCCCCCGGAAGCGATGAAGAAGATAGGAAGACTTCCTTCCGTCACTTCTTCCTTATCATCGATGAGCACATCTTCTCCCAGTTCTTTGGAGAGCTCGTGCAAAAAGGCGAGGCTGACATCATCGAAGTGGATGTCGCTGTGTGTACTCTTCAGATACTTTACATGCATCATTTATACCTTCCTTCTCGTGCGCATTTTAAAACAATAGGCGAATAAAGAGCCGAGTGTTATTCAAATCTATTTTGTGTTGCCAACTGTGCGATCTCCTCGAATTTTCCAATCACATGGATGTACCCCTTTGGTTGATGGGGGATCGTGCAATTTGAGCAGTCTTTTATGCCACGATCCGTGTAGTGGAAGTTGCCGCCACAGCGCTCACCGAGCGTGTACAGGGGGCAGTAACAGAACAGACAATTGAATCGCTCATCATCTGCTCCTTTGTGGCAGGGGTAATATTGGCATTCTCTGTTTTGAAAATAACGAAAAGAGTTTTTCACTTTCATACCTCAATAAAATGATTGTCTTCAAGCCAGCAAGCGGAAGATCTCGCTTGGGTCGTCTCAAGTGTATAGGTAGCCTCCGGGCAGAGATGATTCGCTCTTTCAAGTATGTCTCTCATGGGGAGGACTCCCTGATCCAACGGACTGTGTGTATCCAGGTTGCCGTCATTGTTGTGGATGTGAAAGTGGCTGATATAAGGAGCGGAATCTTCCAGCCACTTTACAACGGGAAAGTCGGAATACACGTTGACATGGGGGATATCCATGCACAGTTTCAGTTTCGGATGATTCACGCCATTTATGATCTCTATCAGCCATGAAGGATCGGTCTCCGCTACATTTTCAAGTACGATCTCAATGCCTGAATCATCTTGCAAAAAATCTTTCCAAAAGAGGATGGACTGTTGCACATACCAGGAGGGATAATAGACTCCGGGCGTGTAGCCGCTGTGGACAACAACCTTCGTTGCGTTATATTGTTTGGCAAGATCTATTGCCTGGCGATAGCGAAATGCCGCCAATTGTCTCGCCTTCGGGTCGATAGCGCAGGGGAACAGCTCATTGAAAGGCGCGTGGAGCAGCCGCCGCTCGATCTGTTTGAGTTTATTGCGAACAGTACGGTCCATTTTGGAGAAATAATCATCAATGTATCGGGCAGTACAGAATTCTGCGATTTCGATTCCGAAACCATATTGTCGGGCTACTTCCGGAGCATCAGATGCTATTGTCGATATATAAATGTTTGATCGTTGCATATTGTCACCTGTCGTTTTTATTTTTCGACCAGACCGTATTTGACCTTTACCCGATCTAATTTTTCCAGCATAGGCTCGGAAAAGAGCCATAAAAACAGAACGGTTGCTGTTGCATGGATAGCGTCTGCAGGGATACCGGTAATATAAGCAGTCAAGATCATCTGCCAATTGGGATTGGGCTGATACATCAATACAGAGGCTGGATTCATTATACCGCCATAAACGAGAAATGTCGTCAGAGCGCCAAAAACACTCAAGCTGATTCGATCTCGGTGCAACAGGCCTTTGCGGAAAAAAATACCTGCCAATAATCCTATGGTGCCCATGGCAAACATCTGCCAGGGGGTCCAAGGGCCTTGTCCGAAGAGAACATTGGAAGAGAGCATGGTCATAGCTCCGACCATAAAACCCGATTCGCCTCCGAAAGCCACTCCTGTCAAAATGACCATTGCCGCAACAGGCTTAAAACCGGGCAGTGCAAAAAAAACAGCTCGTCCACCTATTGCCAGTGCACTTAAAACGGATAATATGACAAGCTCTCTTGCCTTGGGCCTGCGACCTTCGAAAATTAAGAAAAAGGGAAGCATCGTCTCAATGGTGATGGCCAAGGATATCACCATGTAGCGTCTTCCTCCGTCAATCATTAAGCCTGCGGCGATCGTCAGCGGAATAGCCAGAAAGGAAAATAGTAAGGAGATTTTTGTCCGCTTGCTAAGTTTTCCTTGCATAAGTTTCTGTTCTCTGATCGGTGCTCGGCGACTGATTCCTGCAGCAAAAAGCCCCAATAGAATAAACAGCAATAGATAGATCCAAAGCCTGTCCCCCGGGAAATTCTCTTCACTATATAGCCTGCTGAGATCGAGTACGGCGGAGGTATAGATAAGAAGGGCTAACGATGCGAGTCCCGCAAAAAAAGTTACTATTTTTCTCCACAAGGGTATTTTTTTCGGTCTGTGCTCTTCAGGTAAAGAAATGTCTATTTTTTCAGGTGGCTTAGGTTTATCTAATTTAGGAAGCTCTCCGCCACAGGCTCGGATCACATCTTCCGGTGTCACCGCATCAGGTAGCAGATGTCGTGCCATACGATTTGCGGCTGTTGTGTAAAAATTTTTTCCGGCGAAAAAAGGCTGAGGAGCATCCATGGTCACAATACCGCCGTCAAAAAAGAGTCCGCAGCGATCAGCATAAGAGGCGCAAAACTCTACATCATGACTGACCATGATGACACATACACCTTGTTCAGTTAGCGTTTTGAGTATTTGGGCAAACACACGTTTAAAATCGTTATCAATGCCTTTAGTCGGTTCATCAAGGAGTAGAATATCCGGTTCGTGAAGCAGGACTTTTGCTAGGGCACATCGCTGCTGTTCTCCTCCGGAGAGGTCGTAGGGATGGCGATCCAGAAGACCTTCCAGACGACATAAGTAAACGATTTTGCCAATATGATCCGCTATTTCTTCCTTTTTTTTGTCGGGAAATACCGACAGCAATTCTTCTCGGACGCTTTTTTTCACCAAGAGCATCCGGGGGTTTTGAGGTAATGCAACGATCTTTTCAGATTTACAGAGCATTTTCCCCCGGTAGGGTTTGCGTATTGCGCTCAGGACAGAAAGAAGAGTGGACTTTCCCACCCCGTTTCCACCGAGGATACATAACAGTTCCCCGGGATATGCTTTTAAGGAGACACTTTTGAGGATGTCCGGGGCTTCTTTTTCATATCGGAACCAGACTTCCTCCAGTGTGATGCAGGGCTTTTGCGTGGGAATTGTTGTCGGTCGTTTTGGGACGGGGGCCAGCTTGTTGCTCTTTGCCCATTCACTTAGTTGAATTCTTCCGGCATTGACCGTCAAAGGACAGGGAGCACTCCAGTTCAATTGACTCCAGATTCGCATAGGGGTGGGCATGGAATAGAGCATGGAGTGGTTTTTGTCTCTGAGGATTTCAAATGTCTCAGATGGGGAGTCATCGGCGATCAGAATGCCTTTATCGAGAATCAACAGGCGATTTGCCATGGGAATGACATCTTCCAAGCGATGCTCACTGATAAAAACAGTGGTGCCGAATTCTCGATTAATACGGCTCAGAGTTTGAAGAAAATCAGTGGCGGCAATAGGGTCGAGCTGACTGGTCGGCTCATCTAGAATAAGAATATCCGGCTGCATGACCATGACGGAAGCCAAGTTTAGGAGTTGCATTTGACCGCCGGAGAGTCTGCTCACCTCCATGTGGAACCAATTTTGAATACCGAAAAAACTTGCCATCTCCGCAACACGGCCGCGGATAGCGGCATTATTTATCCCCAGACTTTCCAGTCCGAAGGCCAACTCATGCCATACCTTGTCCGTCACGATTTGACTTTCCGGATCTTGCAGCACAAAGCCGATTCCTGCCGCTTGCGCTTTGAGGTCCACTTCATTGAGCGCAATCCCATGGTAGAGAATATCTCCCTCTCTTTTTCCGTGGGGAGCGAGGACAGTTTTCAGCAGGCGTAACATGGTGGTCTTTCCACAGCCTGAGGGGCCGGCAAGAACAGCGAAATCACCTTGCTTAAGTGTCGTGGAAACATTTAGAAGCACAGGCATTTCCTGTTCAGGGTATGTAAAGCTTAAATTTTTGATTTCAAAGAGTTCCATTTATAATCTTCCATAAAGTTTAAGACCAAGGGGATCAAGCAAACTCCGCTATAACACAGATAGGCAAAGATCTGTAAAGGCTCTGTCAATGTTCCTGTCAGAGAGGGATAGTATTCCCATTTTATCCAACCTTTTAAATGAGGGACGAGGGCTCCGATGAGCAGCAAACTCAAGACGGCCAAAACGATACCGTCGCGCTTTTCAAAATGATATATAGAATAGGCGGTTCGGCCTGTTGTGCCGTACCCTCTGCTTTTCATAGAGTCCGCAGAGACAATAGAATGTTCCATGGCCCAACTGACCGTTGCAGAAAAGGCGGACATAGCTTGCTGTAGCTTTTGCCGATTGTTTTCCGGTTTGTGCATGGCTCTTTGCACGAATAGAACATTTTGCAAAAAAGTTTTGAATCGGGGCACAAATCTTAATGTCATAGAGATGAGTAGAGACATGGAAGGGGCGATTCGTCCAAACAGATAAATGATCTTATCGGAGGTAAATACCATATTGCAGCAATTGAACCAGACGATCGATGCAGCCATCATGACTGCAGCGGCAAGGCCGTAGGCGATCGCCTCCAAGGTCAGCGGATTATCGTTAGGAAAATACCAGAGAATCGTCGTTCCTTCATGATTGAAGACAGGATTCATTATTGCCATCAGCAGTAATATCGGCAGAACATATCCAATTTGGCGCAACATTCCTCTTCGGCCCTGCAAATACAAAAGATATGTGCAGGCGCCAAAGAGGGAGATGAGCAGATAAATCGGTTGCATAATGAACATCGTCATTGTCAAAACCGCTGCGAAAAAACTAAGATTTACTACCGGATGGAATCCGCTGAACGAATCATTCTTCAAGTTTAACTCCTAAATCCTCACCCAGATTGCAAGTATAATTAAAGACGATGATGTCTCTATCGGCCAAGGTGTACTTGGAACAACCCAAACCGGGATATATGCCGTTTACACTGAACATCCAGCCTGACTGAGGACCACAATCAAATTCATAGAGATTTCCGATACCCTCAATGTAGACTGATCCGTAGAGTCGTGCGTCAACATATTCAAAGTGAATATTATTTTCGCGAAGTACTCTCCGGAATACATCAAAGACGGAATCACCGGCTGTAAATACGATTTCTGTTTTTTCCAAGAGACAACCGTCGATAGGAACCAGAGCCGCCTTGCCTTCACTCATTTTATCCAGATTTCCCAAGAGGGTGTCGCAGCGGATCTCAAGTGAACAGGTTAATTTTCCATCACCGTCGATATCAACGACATGTATATCCGAATTTGTGCAACCAACACAAAGTAGGGATAGAATTAAGATACAGTATAGTATTTTCTTCATTGCCATCATTTTTATCAGCCTGCCTACCGGTTATTCCTGCGTTTCTACCGGAAAGATGTCGATGTTCCCGTTGATGTATTCAAGCACAAGCATGATATCCATCATATTGACGAGACCGTCTCCTGAAACGTCTGCGGCTTGCAGCTCGGTTTCTGTCAATGATTCACTACCTGTAATATGGTTTAAAATCCGGAACACGTCCCCTATATTGATGAAGCCGTCACCGTTAATATCACCGTAGGCAATATCATCTTCAATCGTCAGTGTGAGAATCACGAAGGGGGCGGGATAGTCTACACCGGCAACTCCTTCAAGGTTCTGATATAACACATGTGGCATTGTGATGGCAAAATCCGCATCGTCCAAAGTAAGCGGCTCTTGAGACCAAGTAAGGTATTCAGTCACATTTCGCAGGGTACCGTTACTGTAATGGGCGATCACCTGAAGTCCGGTTGAATTGAACACCTCCCCTTTTTGATATGTCAGTTTTTCGGGCTCGTGCGTGATTTCCAAGCTGTCA
>JGI24710J26742_10002275_pt1 | contig 17072 bp, 11 predicted proteins | sample BioPla2DNA2_FD_26742 | JGI IMG/M metagenome (IMG submission 26742) | reverse complement strand
TAAAGCAAAAATCGCGGGGGAGCGGGAACATCCCGGCTCCTCCGCTCTAGTGTACCTCTAAGATTTCTTAATCCGCACTGCCTGCCATTTGTTTCTGCACGCTTCGCATTCCATCCAGTAGGTATAGAGCAAGCCTTGCCGGCTCACCGTGATTCCTATGGTATACTCCCTGCCTTCCTCCTTACCGCATTTAGGNCATTTTCTTAGCACACAAAGCCCACCTTTTGTTTTCATAGTTTATTATTGAAGCAGCTGCCTTCCGGGAACAAAAAAGAGGCTTTCGGTGATTATCCTATGTNAAGCCTCTTTGGTTTGGTGCGTAACTTTTCTAGCTTTTCAAGGATTTTGATCTATCTCCTTAATATCTCATTCTTGAAGCTCATCCCGGCAAGGTCCGCAGGGATCTCCAGTAAATCCGCAACTGTAGAACCGAGATCCGCAAAAGAACCGCGCGTTCCGAGAAAGACTCCTTGTTTTACAGGCCTGCCATACACAATAAGCGGGACGTACTCCCTGGAATGGTCAGTGCTGGGGGTAGTGGGATCGCAACCGTGATCCGCTGTTATCACTACAACATCCCCATCTTTTAAGCTCACTTCGAGGCCTTTTAGCCATTGGTCAANTTCCTCTAAAGCACGGGCATACCCGTGGGGATCATTCCTATGGCCGAAGCGCATATCGAAGCAAATGAAGTTAGCAATTATCAGTCCCCTGCCGGCTTCTTTCACAAATCCNGCAACGGATTTCATTGTGGCTGGGTTGTTGCCTGTGTGATCCGAGTGGGTTAACCCCTGGAACGCGAATATGTCCTCGATCTTGCCTATCGCGATCACATCCATGCCTGCTTCCTTCACGTAATCCAGAAGGGTCTTGCGGAAAGGCTTTATGGAGAAATCTTTGCGACGCTCGGTTCTCTTGAAAGCCCCTTTAACACCTATGAAAGGACGGGCAATCACTCGTCCTACACCGTGTTCGCCGGTTAGAATCTCCCTGGCAATTGTACACATCTCATAGAGCCTGGGAACAGGGATTATCTCTTCATGGGATGCAATCTGAAAGACGCTGTCAGCGGAGGTATACACTATGGGGTAACCTGTCCTCATGTGTTCTTCACCGAGCTCGTTGATGATTGCAGTACCTGAAGCAGGCTTGTTGCCAAGGATCTTCGTTCCGATTGCCTCTTCGAACCTTTCGATTATTTCCGGTGGAAATCCGTTGGGGTAGACTGGGAAAGGCCTGTCCAAGACAAGCCCTGCGATCTCCCAGTGGCCTGTGGTTGTGTCCTTCCCCGGCGATTTCGGAGCCATCCTGCCGTAAGCCGCCATAGGCCGAGGAGTCGGCTCGACTCCAAGAAGAGGCTCTCCAAAAGCAGCTGCCAGGTTCCCAAGNCCCAGCTTGCCAAGGTACGGCGCTCTTAAGCCTCCTGCAGCTTTTGCAGTATTACGCAGGGTATCACTGCCTTCATCCCCGTAAAGATGAGCATCAGGCGCTTCGCCGATTCCAACACTGTCTAAGATCAGCAGAATGACTCTTTCCACGTTGCTGTATGTCATAAGCAGATCGCCTCATTCGATTGGAGTTTTATTTCTTTGAAAGACGCGCCAGTTGACGCCTGATCCTTGCTTCGACGCTTTCAGGCAAGCGTTTTACAGGCAGCTTGACAACCTCATCTGAGGCCTCTTGGCAGAAAGCATCATAGCCATGGGATTTGCCGCCATCGCTATCAGATGCCGACGGATAACGCGGCACTTTCACAGGCTTTGGAATGTATGGTTCTTTCCCGAGCAAGCTGTGGAGAAGGATAAGGGCAGCCTCCTTATCCGGGATGCGCCCTCTCGGGGAAAGATCCGGATCATTCTGGACGAAAGGAGGCACCGGCGCTCCTACGCAAGANGGNCAACCGTCTTCACACTCGCAAGCCAGCACTAGCTGCAAGCATGCCTCCAGAACATCCTCAAGCACCCTGTAAGTCTTCTCGGCAAATCCTATGCCTCCCGGATATCTGTCGTAGACAAACAATGTAGGCGACCCTGTATTCATGGAATCCACCACTGCACCTATGTCCCTCGGGTCACACATTGCAAAAAGCGGCACAACTTCAGTGATGACATTCCCGATTCCGTATAACCCTTCGGAAGGATCCCGCCCCCACTTTCTTACCAGGTTCAAGTCGGAAAGAGGTGGAATCAGCCAGAGAGCTGCCGTATCCATGACCTGAGGAGGAAGGTTGATCTTNCCGAATCCTATGCTGTCCCTTGAGTGGAACTTTATCTTTTTGAACATGAAGACAAGGGATGTCACTGTAACGTCTCCAAAGACGGCATTAGCCTCATTAAGTTTCCTNTTCTCCTCTTCGCTCTCAATCTTAACCCGGGTTTCCGATATTGATTGCGTGAAATAGTCTACGTCCGCTTTTTCCACGTATGCAACTTTCTTGTCTATCTGGAGGTCNGANACGAAATACGTCTCGCCGTCGTGCAGGTAAATCGCTTCCGGATGGATCTGTTCAAAAGCGGAGAGTTCGTCCATTGTACCGATAACACGATTCTTGGATAAGTCTTCGTGAGCCTTATCATATCCTACAGGCAGCTCGGTAGTGTCGATAATTGTATAGGTATTATCGGATACGCTGCGGAGCTTTACATCGTTTGACGGATATCCTGAAGTCGTCCAGAACCACTGATTCCCTCGACGCGTGATCTCCCTCCGCTCCTCGAAGATCTCTAGGATGGCCGGCATCCACTCGCCGAACCTTTCCAGATCGTTCACGGTGATGGGAAGCTCAAACGCAGCACACCTCAAGTGTTTCGCAAGGACGTAGGGGTTCAAAGGATCGATTACCGCGTTCTCTGTAGTCCGCTCGAAGAAGTATTCAGGGTGGTTCATGAGATACTGGTCTATGGGAGTGCTCTGACCTATCAGAATCACAAGGGATTCGTCCCTGCCTCGCCCGGCACGTCCTGCTTGCTGCCACGTGCTTGCCACAGTTCCGGGGTACCCGGTTAGTATTGCAGCATCGAGGCTGCCGATATCTATACCGAGCTCCAGGGCGTTTGTAGATGTGACCCCGAGGAGCTCACCAGAGAACAAGCGTTTTTCAATTTCACGTCTTTCTTCAGGCAGATATCCGCCTCTATAAGGTTTTATAGAGTTCGCCAGTGACGGACTAATTTTCTGCAGCCTTTCCTGGGTAAACCTGTAGATAAGTTCAGCCACTACCCGAGCTCTGACAAAAGTGATGGTCTGTACCCTGTCCTGAATCAACTTGGTAAGGAGCTGCTCTGCTTCAAAGCTGGAGCTCCTCCTCTCTGTGCGGGTGGCGTCTATGAAAGGAGGGTTCCAGAACACAAACTTCTTAGGCCCGCGAGGTGCGCCGTCATCATCAACAAGGGTTACAGGCCTGTCTGTAAGCTTCTCAGCGAGCTCTGCCGGGTTCGCGATAGTGGCGGAACAGCACACAAACTGCGGCCTTCCTCCGTAATGCTGACAGATCCTGCTGAGCCTCCTGATCACGCAACCTACGTTAGAGCCGAAAACACCTCTATAAGTGTGCATCTCATCGATAACCACGTATGCCAGGTTTCTGAAAAACTGTCCCCATGAAGGATGCCTCGGGAGAATTCCCTGATGGAGCATATCCGGATTGGTTAAAATGACGTTACCTTCATCCCTGAGCTTGCGCCTGGCGTTAGGAGGGGTATCACCGTCGTACGTGCCCGGGACTAAGGGAAGCGAAGGATCCAGTTCCAGATAGCGCATGAGTCCTCTCAGCTGATCCTGGGCTAAGGCCTTGGTAGGAAAAAGATAAAGGGCTTTTGTATCAGGATCAGCAACCAACCGCTCCAGGACAGGCACGTTGTAACAGAGGGTCTTGCCGCTGGCAGTTGATGTCACAATTGCTACATCTTCACCGCTTCTGATAGCGTCAATAGCTTGAACCTGGTGGGTGTATAAACGTTCTATCCCTGAATCTTTCAGGAGTTTTGCCACCTTTGGATGCAAAGGAGACTTGAGCTCCCCGTATCTTGCTTCCCGCTCAGGAATCTCCTCAACATGCACTATTTGGCCGCGATATCCCGGTTCCAGCGTGAGTCTTTCAATAAATCTCGATACATCAAGCTTTGCCAGCTCCAACCGCCCTCCTTTTAACCGGTTTCTATCTTGCAAGCCGTTTTATTCGAACAAAACAAGTGAGTACCAGTTCTCTTTACAGCTTTCGTCAGCCAGGGTCTCTATGGGAAGCCCCTGGCCTCTTGCCGTGGCGAAGACATCTATCCCCATTGCCTGCATGGCAGGCCTTGCCATCCCNGGGAAGCGGCACGGTNCCCCGTCAGGCAATGTGCACTCAGGACAAAGGCCGCAGTCGCTCATACTGAAAGCAAAATAGTACCCGTCAACGTAAGCCTTGCTTTCTATTTCAAAGGATATTCTCTGCGATATGTCCTTGTCATGGGCATGGATAAGCAACCCCTTCTTGTAGTGGGAGAGCACTTCCTTGGCTTCCAGGGCTTCAGTGCCCCCGGAGCTGACGGGCATGTCCAGTTTTTCCCCCAGGTGGAACAACCATACATGCATTTGATGTAAGTCCTGGGATCGAACGCGACATCACTTATATCTATGATAACTGCATCTACAGCCCCCATCTCCCTGGCAAGTACAGCATACTTTTGAAAATCAGACTCCAACCGTTATCCCTTCCTTTTCCGGTCCATTCCTTCTCCTGTCTTGAGTATAGCACGCATCCCAACAGCTTAGCTAACAATAGCTAAGAAAAGGGGATGGCTAACACACATGATTCTACACAAAAATCCTGCTCTCCTTTATAAACAGCCCCATGAACTCCTCTATCGCCTGCAGGTGATCCCCTTCCACTACCAGGTGGTGATTGCCCAGGGGGCTTAGCAGGAGATGATTTACATGTGCCTTATCTGATAACTCCACTGTTATCTGGGTTCTGCACATGTCGTCACTAAGATCAGACTCGATCACGCGCCCTCTGGCAACGAAGATTTCGTCAAGGCCCCTTCCGCCGATTCGCGCCATTGTCACCGGGCCGGGCTTTACATCCCCTTCTATTGCAGTTCCGATCCCTGATTCGAAGTGTGAGCGTATCCTGTATGCAGTTGTCATAGTCCTTGGAATCGTGCAGTGAGCAAGCAGTAGCCTGCCTAATTTTGTATCGATCTGAGCAGGATTTGCCATGAAACTTGGCTGAGAAGTCAGTTCATGGATGAAAAGCATTCCGAGGCAAGAAAGGACGTCAGCTTCGCAAGCAGCAGGAACACCTTCTTCACTGAGGCGAGCCAAGGCATAGCAACCTGTATTCTGACACGGTTGTAACAGGTCAAAACACTTCACTGTTACCGCATCCAGGCGATACTCTTGGACAAATCTCTTCAAGGCCAGATAAACCCCGGCTGAACCTTCTAAAATCTCCTCTCCCGGTTCAAAGATACATGTCGCTCCCTTTGCGAACTCAAAGGCTACGTCTTTCGCCTCTTCGGGATCTATCTCCCGGACAGCGTCTATGAGCTCATCCACCTCAAACCGGACGAGGCGCGGGCCCCATACCTCTCTTACTTTCTTGGTTAATCTCCAAGGCTGCATAACCTCTATCTCTCTGCCGCCGAACACACCGATCCTTGCGCTTTTCATCCGAATCCTGGTGCAAAACATATTCAACATGCGAGAGAGCTCATCTTGCCATCCTGGCGTAGCTTGGATGAGACGAGCAACATGCCCATCAGCAGCCAGAAGAGGCAACACCTCGAGAGCAGCTGCAGGAGCATTATCTGAAGGATGAGCAAGGATAAGGGTGGGTCCGTCTTGCAGGGCCAGGAACTCAAGGACTTCAAGCTCTGTCCCTCCGCTCAGCACGAGCGGCAGGGTTATGTCGGTATCTTGATGCTCGCAATGACTATCCTGCAAGAGACTTTGATGACCAAGAGGTGATAGGAAGAACTTAAAGCCTTGAATCTTCCGCAGCTCCTCCATGTATTCGATAATACGCCCCTGGATTTCTTTGTCATCTCGCAGCACGGACACGAAAGGAACGACATTTACCCGAACCGGACTTGGCAACTTCAATCTATCCATAATCATTCCGCGCCTTTCTCCCTGAACTCTTTTAGGAAGAAGCCGCTCCTCCCCTCCTCCCAAAAAGTGATAAACCGTGGTTTAAAGGGTCTCCCTGGGCAGCATGGGCAAGTCAAATACGGACCGTCTCCAAGGAATATTTGGCAAATGAACCTCCTAATCCTCCTCGCAGCTCGTCCATTCACAAGGGAAAAACAAAATCCGGCCACAGGCTTGGGCTCTGTCTTTATCGCTCACCGGGAATCTCAAAGACAGGCACCCATCTATGGGCCGGATTTTGGGAGGATGAACTTCCTTACCGATTATGCAGCTCTTTTATTTGCAGCCATTACGGAATCACCAACGTGTCCCCCACCATTATCCTATTGGGATCCTGAATATTGTTTGCCTGTACTATCGCATCCACAGTGGTTCCGTATCTCTGGGCTATTTGGAACAGAGTATCTCCTATCTGGACTACATGCACTCTGCCTCCTGAGCTTGACGGGTCCTGGGTAATCGAACTGACGGGAGGCCCAGGCAACTCCCCTCCGGCTTCATGGGACCGAATGTCGACTACCGTCGGAACAGTGTCGATGTTTGTCGCCATTCCCCAGCCCCTCAACGTTACCCTGACATTTGCAACTCTCGGTTGAACCGGCACAGCAACTACCCTGACAACTGAGACTTCCGCCACTCCACAGCAGGCAGGATGTGCCCCGGCTATGCGCAATGTCAATGTGAACGGCACAGTTTGTACATGCAAACACTTTCTGGCTGGGAAGTTCAGAAAAGAGCAGGGTAATCCTGAGCGTCCCTTGGACTAACACAACACCGTCACGCACTAAGGTCTTGGTGACTCTGGGCTGGGCAAAGGACTGTATTACCCTTCCTATACCCGGGTGCGTAGCAGGAACTACGATCTGCACTGTAATCGTAGAATCATCCTGCACCTGACCGATGATCTCCTCTACTAAGAAGTCCTGGGTAACAGGCACAAGTGTAGGCGGAAGAGCCCCGATGCCGGTTACGAGGGAAAGCTCTCGCTCCACTGTAACAACTACCGAAACTTTCACAACTGCCCTTATGCGCAAGGTACGAGGATTTACGATCGTTGCGTCCACTGACTCGATTTGCACAGCTGCAAATGCAAACATTCCCACTTCTACACCGGGAAGGTCTACGATTACGCTGAAAGTGATGGAACCGTCCACTGAGAATACAGGTTGTTGAGGGCTAAGTCCTACATAAAGAGTGCGCGTAGACACAACCCCATCCACGATGACTTTGCCTCTCTGCACATTAGCCCGGGTAACGGAGCCTGCAGCGCTGGTTCGAATAATACTGGATACACCGGGCTTATCAGGCGGAATAGATACAGTGCCTACTGCAATCGTCTGAGCTTCCCCTTGCAGCACCGCACGTTCTACAGTGACAACTCTGCGTTTGACNACAGGCACGACAGGTTTAGTCACTGTAGGCACAACAATCTTTTTCGGGACGTCGCTGATTATCGGAAGGACCTGTTCCCTAAGGACTTTCACCCTTATCGTAACTAGGACATTAACCTCAACTGTCCTGGGATCTATGAGACGCGATGTGGCAAAAACATTCGTTACTACGACTTCAGGAGTCATCCCAGGGAAAATCCCTGGCACATCAGCACTCCCAAACAGGGACAAGGTCCCTTCGAAAAAGTGGACCGGCTGGGAAGGCGCGGNGGAAACATACGTGATATCCACTGAAACGTTTCCCTGGATTACGACTTTTCCGGAGACAACGGATACACGAGTGATCGTAACCTGGGCCTGTGTATCCAGAATCGAAGCTATGTCCGGCTTCGGAGGCGGGACAGTAAGCTGGCCGCTTGCAACAATGGACGCGCTGACATCAGCAGCTATTACCTCGACTTTTACCTTCTTGTGGTGAATACCGGAGATGGTCAAATCGCCTGACATCTCCCTCCCTCCCTCTCTGCTAACACATCTGCCAGAATATGATATGCCTGACTAAGAAGGTGTGTCACTTATAACCATTTGCTTAGGTGGCCGATGCTTGCAACGAAGGGTGCAAAAATCCGGCCATCTGCTTGCGGGCCGGATTTTTCCCAAGGCGCCTCTGCCGGAGGCGCAGTCCCTGAGTGCAGCATCAGCCACCTAGCCGGCTTTACGGGTCGCGAAAGCCTTGAGGAACGATCACATCGATGACTACGTGCTTCTGGACTGTCTTCGTTACCTTTACAAATACCTCGATAATAGCATCAACCACAAGACTTCTTGTGCCTACATCAGGAGGAGGAGTCACTCCCACAGGCAAGAACTGGACAGTGACAAATTCTACTCTCGGCCTCACCAGGACATTCATCCCCGGATAAGCNCCGGGCATATCTACAAANGAGGTAAACGGTATTTCCACATGGGCATGGTGGACAGGNTGATCCTCCTCAGCTGCAACGTAGATAATCTGAAGCACCAGGACGCCTTCTAGAATGATCTTCCCGTCGAGTATGTCGGCACGTGTTATCTCCACAGTTGAACTGAATATCTGGAGTATCTTCTGCGCAGGCGGCTTCTCTTCGGGTATTTCTACCTCCCTGCGGATATTGATCTGTTGCGATTTTTCATTCACCACGTCCTCNATGGCNACAAGCTGCCTTACGGCATTAATCGGAATTCTGTCTGACTTTACGTCTGTGACCACNCGGAGCTGCTGAATTTCAGTAACCTTCACAAAGATGCTGAGAATCAAGTCTTGCATAACAGTGTTAGGATTCACAATAGTGACCTGCACAAACTCTACGCTGGGGAATATCTCCGCCATCAAACCCGGAACCGCTCCGGGAATCCTGATATTTGCCAGGAAATTCACTTCCAAATGCATATGGTGGACAGGCTGGTCCGGCTCTGCAGCTACGTAAATCACCTGTGTNCTGACTCTTCCCTGGATAATCACAAGATCCGGAATAATCCGCACTTCATCTGTGATGATTTCTGTGCTCACCACGTTTAAGATTTTCTGCACAGGGGGTTTCCCTGCAGGCACAGGCAGCATATTACTCAGTATCACCTGGCCTGTGTTTTCACCTCTGACACGTTCCACTCGGAAAAGCTGCTTCTCGACTTTAACAGGGACACTTTTGAACATGACGTCAGTAACTACGTCGAGCTGGACCAACCTGATTACCTTTACAAAGAACTCTATGATGAGTTCTATCTCCACTTCCCTAGGCGACCTTATCACTATGTCAGAAAACGTCACCCTCGGTTTCAGTATCACTGTCATGCCGGGTTGTGTTCCGGGCACATCAGCAAACTGCACGAAGCCTATGACGTGCTCCATATGGTGGACAGGCTGGTCAGGCTCTGCAGCTACGTATATCGTCTGGACTGTTGCCGTGCCTTCGATTACGACTTTGTTGGGCAGCGGTGTCCCTGTTGCTGACACTGTTACATTGGCTATGCTCAAGATCTTCTGGACGTCAGGTTTTCCTGCAGGCACTGATTGAATGCTCCTAAGTGTAACAGTGGTGACAGTTTCGCTGACGACTTCGAAGAGCTTGAGGCGTTCCCTTCTCAGAATCATCTCCTGTTTCCCTCCCTTTCAAACCATCCTCGAAAACTCCGCATCATCCCTTAGGAGCAGGGCAGGCAGGGATCTGGATCACCTGGCCAACCTGGAGGTTTTCCGGCTGTATCCCGGGGTTTGCCTGAATAATGGCTTNNACTGTCGTGTTGTACTGTCTGGCCAGCGCCCAGAGGGTATCACCTGGTTGGATCGTCACCATCACAATGGTAGGCTGTGGGCACGGCCCTTCCGGAGCGGGCGTTACTACAACTACATTAACTACGACATTGAGTTGGACCGGTTCAGTGACTTTTGCGAATACGCCTACAAGCACTTTGACAGTGAACCGTCTGTCTTCAACAAGCTCAAAGTCGACGTGTTCCACGGCTACGCGGGTTTCTGCGGTGAAGCCCTCGTGTGTGCCTGGTATCTCCACGAAAAGGGTGAATTTTACCCGGTGGGACATATGGTGTACAGGCTGGTCTCTTTCAGGTGTCTGCGCCACATAAAGCGTCTGGAGTTCTATTACTCCTTCAATGATTACCTTGCCGTCGATTATTCTCCATGATGTCTCCTTTACCGAGGTATCAATGCGGAGGATACGCTCGATATTGGGCTTCTCTTTCGGCACCTCCAGAATCTCTTTGATTATTGTCTGAGCTATGTCTTCCCCTATGACATCCTCTACTCTCAGGAGCCTCTTTTCCACGTCAAGNACCTGGCTGGCAGAGGTTACATCTGTGACGATTTCCAGCTGCCTGACGACAGTCACCTTGGCTACGATCTTCAGGACCACATCCACGGTTATGGTGCGGAAATCCAGTTCAGTAAAGCTGACTGTTTCAAAGATTATCCTGGCCTGGGCGATCATGCCGACAGCTGCACCCGGGACTTCCACCACTTGAGAGAACCGCAACTGGCTAGAGAAGAAGTGCACCGGAAGCTTGACGCCTTCAGGAGTCGGCTCCTGGGGCACAGCAGCATAAAGGACGTCAACATCTATCAAACCTTCAACAACTACCTGGCCATCAAGGACTTGAACGTCTGTAAGACGGGGTTTGGCCTCAACGCTTATGACAGAATCTATATCCGGTTTCTCAAACGGGACTATAAGCCTTCCGGTGACAAGAGCCTGTGCGTGCGCGTCACCTATTACGTCCTCGACTTTCAAAAGCTCCCTCGTAACCTGCAAATCAGGAGGACCTGTTACCTCTGTGACTACCTCCAGCTGCTCAGTTACAGTGACTTTTACCTTAGCGGAAACCACAACGCGTATATCAACAGTCCTAATGTCAACGAGATCGAAGGCTATGTCATGGATATCCACCTGCACCCAGGCATTCATAAACGGCTCAGTCCCGGGGACTTCAGCAATAAGTTCAAATGATATGTCTTCTTCGAATACCTGAACCGGCTGCGCTCCGCTAGCCTCCCGAGCTACGTAGAGAATCCTTATTCTGGCTGTGCCTTCAATCAGGATCTTGTTCTTAATCAGCTGAAATGACGTAGTGAGAATNATAACATCTACACTGATGATCTTNTCNGCAGTAGGCAGGCTGTCTGCTATCTTGATGACTTCTCTAAGGACCTTCCGCGCCGTGGTTTCGCCAATGACCTGTTCGACTTTGAGGAGTTCCTCTTTGAGCTCGATACCCACAGCCATCTCTTTTCCTCCTTTCCACTTAAACACATGGAGCCGTACACTTCTTTTTCATTTCTACTATATGCGGGCAACTTACTGAAATGTGCANATATTTCTAAATACAAGATCACGCCTTGCGCACGACAAAACCCCAAGTATCGAAGACCCGTTGTGTATAGACCGGGTATGATTAATTGTTGGGAACCGGGCCGCTGCCGCCCCTTACCGGCTTGAACCTTACCTTAAGCGCACCCCAAACCCTTGTATCCACATCCTCCAAATCTGCAATGGCAATACCGGCTACGCCGTACCTTTGGACCAGGTCTACATAGGCACCGATACTCTCTGCATCCTCAAAATACAAAGTGTGGCTCACGCGAAACGACCTATACTTAAAGACTTTGGACCGTTCCCCGTCAGGATGCGATACCACAGGCTTGAAGAGCCCTATTATTTCCTCAACTTCTCCATGCGTCTTTCGAAGGGGGGCAGTGCCGAGGCCTGAAGAAAAATCAACACCGAAAGCAGGGATAGAAACTACCGTTTTCCAGAAGTCAATGGCTCCCGCGAAACTCTGCATTATAGACCGTAGGCGGCTGATTGACATTACCGGTTCAGGAGATGTGAATTCCCAGGGGTGCTTGTATGTCCTGAGAAAGACAAGGTGAGTTTGGGAGGCAATATCTTGTAATTCGTGTATGCGTTTTCTGTCAATCTGTTTTCCGCTCATTGAAAGTTCGTAAAGCAGAGGGATTTCAACTGCCAACATCGCCCCTTCTTGACTGAGAACCTTCCTCAGCTTGCAGAGGAATGACTGGAATGCAAAGATGCTTTTTAGAGGGAACTCTTCAACGGAGATGATGAGCCCTTTGGTTCGCATGCGGGCTGCAATGTTTGATATGCCTTTTATTGCTGAAGAGTAAGCCACACTGTCTGATAGCACGCCGGCAAGGGAGTTCTGTGTCCTAGCTCCGTCCTCCAGGAATCTACGCCGCNGGACATTCACTACAGGCCATAGTTCTATCTCTGCCATNCGTGTCAGGGCAAGGAGCTTTTTGTCAGGCGAGCCATGAACGCTCCCNTTTTCATCTAAAAAGAACCATCGCGGCGCGATTGCCGTAAGAGGCCGCAGCACGTGTTCGTAGGGATACACAGGCTCTCCCAGGTGTTCAGCAGAACAAAACCCGAAAAGGCGCATTACAGGGATTACNAGGCTGTCACCTTCTTCAACCTCTTCAGCTTCAAGAGAGTTTGCTCGGANGAGCAATTCTTCTGGGACTTTATACCTGGCTGCNATACCGGAGAGTGTCTCGCCTTTTGCAACTATATGCTCGATCTTTTCCCGCTCGAGCCCTGACCNAAGGATGCTGAAAACTTCCTTGCCTGCAATACCGTCAACCCTCAACCTGTGGGCTTTCTGAAAGTCGAACACTGCACCTTTTGTAAGGAGGCCATACACACCATCGCATTTCCCGCTGTAGTAGCTGAGCTCGGCAAGGCGTCTTTGAAGCGCTTCCACATCCTGGCCTTTCATATTAAGCCTAAGGGTTCTTTTCCAAGGCGTTTCTTTTTGAGAAGATGACATGGCGAGAACGTCCTCCACAGAGGTGAGTGAAGATAGGGCCGGCACTTGGCGAATCTATTCTATGCCGGGCCTAGCCTATTTGTGACGCAATCCCCACAAGCTGAGTCCTTATCCATTACAACACCTTAGATACCTTTCACGACACGCTGATACTCTGCAAGTTAATCATGGGTAAGCTAGCCATTGGCAAGTCAGTTACCGGTAAGTTAGCCACTGGTAAGTCAGTCATTGGCAGGTCAGTTACAGGTAAGCTAACGGTTCAGACGAAAGATGTGCAGAATCCGTTTAAACAGGTCGTATACAGCATCTATGAAGCGCGATCCGGCTTGTTCTCCTCCTCCTCGGGCCGGGCAAAAACCTCGTTCACATTTGACTTGTGTCACCACTTGGAGAATGCACTTCTCGAGGACAATCCCTTCAATAAAAGCGAGAGCTTCAATAACCGTTCCGCCATGGGTTTCATCAAAAACNACTTCAATATCTTCAACACGGAATTTCGCATCTATACGCATAGAAGGCTTGATTTCCGGGATCCTTACAAGCGTTTTCATCTCATGGGTCAAGGACACCGCCTGGATCTCGCCTTCGTACGGCAGATACACCCATATAGACAGCTCCAGAGAGGCAATTGCGGAGCGGTCCAGGATTTCCCAGGACAGGGACGCCAAGTCCATGGTGATTCCAAAAGGCGACTGGCAATGAGTCTGTCCGGACGGAGCCTGCGGTATAATGGAAGCCCTTATAGGTGCACTGTGCGTAAAGCGCGTTATGACCTGCTCGATCTGCACTTCCCGGCTCTCTGCCGTAAGACAGCCCAAAACGTGCACCTCGCTTCTCCTATCCGGCTGCCGAAAACTCTTGGGCCTGCTGTACTGAATCCCTATTCACAGGAGTTTTTCTGTATTCTGTGGCAAAGCAAAGCCTTAGGGAGAAAAAAGGCACTAATTCAGGGAGTGCCGNTAGAGCTACCGGCACTCCCCTCGTAGGGTGGCGTTGGCACTATTAGAATCTATGCTTTCCGGCAGGGAGTTCTGCCGTCGTATGTTTACTCACATCTTTCCTCGCAGCATCCCTCCTCCACAGTCCAGACTTTTTTCCCGGGACAACAGGAAGAGACTAATACCGGGATTTGAACATGGTTCGTTACCACTACCTGTATTCCGATGATAACCTTCTCTGTAAGCTCTCCTGTGGCCGNATCGAACTCCCAAACAATGTTCTCGATGAAGGAATGGTCCTGCTGGTCCATTCCTTCTTCCACAGGGAATTCGGGGTTGAGCGCCGGCACCTCTATCATTTCGCTGAAAGGCAAGTCTTCTGAGACATGGTGTACGAGGTCGTCTGTCCCGACAAAGAAGATCTGCTTATGAACGACCCCTTGCACTATGACTTTGCCGTTCTTCACAATAGAGCCTATTTCGCTGATCCTGGCATCAATATCCACAATCTTGACGGCAGGCAAGACGTTGGTCTCCTCAATAAGCTTCTGCGCGCATCCAAATCCTATGATCTGGTCTGCCGTGATAAGGGTTCCGCATTCGTCTATCCGTACAGGCACAGCACATGTCTCAGTAACCTTAACGCTCAGAGCAAGGATAATCTTTTGTATTAAGGTGCCGGTGGCAGGGTCGAATTCGAACACAAGGTTATCGACGAAGGAATGGTCTTGTGAGTGCATTCCCTCACAGGCACCCTCGACTACCACAAGATCACTAAAGGCAATGTCTTCGGACAGATGGTGAACCAGGTCGTCTGTACCTACATAGAATATCTGCTTATGGACGACACCCTGGACCAGGACCTTACCGTTCTTTACTGTATGCCTGATTTGGGATATTCTCGGGACTATCTCGATTACCTTGATAGCGTCGATAACCGTGCTCTCTTCGATAAACTTCTGCTTGGTATTCTCACCTACAACGACACGGGCCTTTATCAGCATGCCATCAGGACACGTCGCCACCTGGATTTGCTCAGTTTCAGTCACCTTCACACATAGCCTGAGAATGATCTTTTGCGTCAAGGCACCGGTATCCGGATCGAATTCAAAAACGTTGTTCTCGATTATGGAGAAATCCTGCTGGTTCATACCTTCACGCACCGGATACATAGGATTCAATGGCTCGATATCAATAAGCTCACTGAAATCNATATCCTCTGCAAGGTGATGCTCCAGTCCATCAGTGCCGATGTAGAATATCTGCTTATGGACAGTACCTTGTATAATGACTTTGCCGTCTTTTACTACTGAACGAATGTTTGTGAGCGAAGGAATGATTTCCACAATCTTGATACCTGCTATCGTCTGAGTCTCCTCAAGAAGAACCTGCTTTGAACCATGACCTACAACCTTTTCCACCTTAAGACATGCTGCTTGGACTCTACTGTACTTCTCCAGATTTAGCATTTGTGAGCCTCCCTCCCTAAGCCTGAATGGGCTTTCCGTCAAACGGTTAAGAAATATCGGTCGCGCCTCTTTTGGGCCTTCTGTCTCCTGGGACAAGTCTTGGACAGGNAAANGCTCTTCGTCTCCTGCATCCTCCTCATGGGCACAAAGCACCTCTATATGGTCATCAAGCACCTCTTCGTGATCATGGGAAACCTTTTCATTGCCATGGGATACTCCTTCGGAATCGTGTGGTACCTCTTCGCGGTCNCGGGATATTTTTTCAGCACAATGAGGTGATTCTCCACGATCACATGATGCCTCGATAAACTCGTAAGGCTCCTCTCCAGTGTCATGAACTATCTCTCCATCGTCGCACGGTACGTCCCTATCATCATGGAGCATCTCTCCACTATCGCAGGGTGCGCCCTCATCATAATGGGGTATCTCTCCACGGTCGCAGGGGACAGCCCCAGGACTATGGGGAACCTTTTCATCGTCATGGGGCTCGTTTTCATCTTCGTGGAGTACCTCTTTAATGCCGCAAGATACAGGATGCAACAGCCCTCTCTTGGCGTCTCTATCATCTTTTGATGAAATGTCGCTGACTTCCGGCAACACGCGGGATCCCGCCTCACAGCACATAACCTGGCTTAGACCATCGAAGGATTCTGCCCTAAGGCTTATCTTGCCGGCAGGATCCGTATCAGGCTTGCATGGCGAGGATCGAAATGTCAGTGACACAATCGGTTGAGGTGTCGGTTTCGGTGAAGGTGAAGGTTTAGGTGTAGGCGTAGGCGTAGGCTGGCGTGTGGCATTTCCTGCATGCCACAGAGGAAGGGTGCTAAGCGTGAGGTTTCTTTTGGTGCGGACGGCCTCGGGGCGGACCGTCTCCAAGCGAGATTCCGCCCTTCTCATCTCCTCCAAAAGATCACAGTCATCGGAAGTAACCGCTTCATACAAACCTTCCGCTGATGCATGCTGAAGATTGCCAAGCCCTAATGATGATTCCAGGCTGTTTTCACCAAGAGGATAGTCGATGCCGAGAAGCCTTTCAAAAACGCGCCTGCGGCGCGGTATGAAGATGAGTCCCAGGAGGACAAGGGCAATAGCAGCTATAATTATGCCGAGTTGCCGTAGCCCTGTGAACATAGCGGTCAGTCCTCCTTCTCGCCAATTCTTCCCTATATCGTATTGAGATCTACCTAGAAATGTGATGAGTAAAAGTCCAGATTAAATCCTAAAAGTAGCGTTTGTCACCACAGATACGGGCTGGGGCCCGACTGTGCCGTTGACAATTACTACAAGGGGAATTGTCTCTCTTGTAACCGTCTCTACGTTGGGCCCGGTAAGGTCTGTAACTATATCAAGCGGCACAGGCTCCGGAATTCCATCGTCAACAACNTCTACNANNGCTCTTATCCTGGTCTGGAAGACACCGGGACCTGTCACGTTTACCACCACTTCAACGATTCTCTCTTCGCTCGCTGTCACAGTAACAAGTAAGACTATTAATTGCTGAATCCTGCACCCTCCGCATATCAGGTTCTGAACGATGCTCTCTACTACCACATCGACAGTGATTTCAGAGCCCTCCGCAAGCCCGGGAACATCGATGATTCCGGTGAACGGGACGGTCTCTTGGATATGGTGGACTATATTGTCGAACCCTACCACGAATACATCCTTCCTGACTTCGCCTTCAACAATCACCTGCTGGCCCAAGACTTCAAAGGTCACATTCTGAACCACGGCTTCTACTGACTTGATCTTCCTGGCTTTGAACGGCAGGCAAATGCAGTTCTCTACAAGGAGCTGCT
>JGI24710J26742_10002273_pt1 | contig 17094 bp, 15 predicted proteins | sample BioPla2DNA2_FD_26742 | JGI IMG/M metagenome (IMG submission 26742) | reverse complement strand
AAAAAAGTGTGTGAATCAATTATACTAGTTACTATGGGACTATTTTGTCTCTAACTCTTCTGCTAAAGAAAGTATTTTTCTCATTCTATGGTTTATACAGCTTTTTGAAACACCTAGTATGTTTGCAAGCTCCGTGAGTGTAAGTTCGGGGTGTTCTAGTCTTAGTTCGGCTGTTTGTTTTAAATTTGGTTCTAAATCACCAAGTTTTTTATGCTTTTGAAGTAGGGTGATTGCATTAATTTGTTTTGCTGATGCATCAATAGCTTTGTTAATGTTTGCAACATTGCAATTCCTACCTCTATTACTATCATTACTTACAGATCTAACCATTATCAAATCTTGTAGTTTGAATAGGGTTTGAAATGCATCCATAGCCGCTAAAAAATCAGAAATCATCTCCGCATCTTTGATATATATTGTGTAAGAATTGATTCTGGTTCTAGTTTTAGCAATAATATTAAACTTTGAAAGTAGTTCAATTAAATCAAGCGCTAAGGTTTCGGAATAAACTCGCATTTCTAAATGATATCCCGAGCTTTTAGCATCTCTACTTTTAGTTGGCGCAGATAGCGTTCCAGTGGCTAAAAATAGTCCTTTAAGAAGCGATTTCATTTTAATACNGTCGTCAAAAAAAGAAAAATCAATCTGGTTAGATAGGGACGGGATTTCATCTTTACCAAACCCTAGATTTTCAAGTAAACTTGCTGTCATCTTACTATCTATTTTGAGGCCGTAAATAGGTTTTTTAACCCTGGATGAAGAGGTTTTTTTAAAAGTTTGTGGACCTTGATTAGTCAAATTATTAATTAGCTCTGCACATGTTTTTATTAACTCTAAATCGCTAGTTTCCATCACCATGCTTATACCAGTTGAGGATAGGGAAAAATATCCAAGACCTCTAAAGACTCCATGCAAAAAGGCATATTTATCAGTCTTGTCTGTTACAAGAGATGCAAATATTTCTTTTCTAGCCGATGTTATTATAGACAATGAAACTCCCTCCAGTACTAAGTAAAAGCATTACTCTACTATGCAAGTTAGTTGTTATAGATAATGATAGTAAGGCTTGCTTTTGTTACTTATGTAGTAAAAAATATCAAATTTTTCATACAACATTAAAAGGCATTAATTGTTAAATTCATCAATTCTAGTTAGCGTTAAATGATATAAATAAATAACAAAAATACTCGCTGTCTCTATATTGTATACACCAAAAAACATATAAGTCAATGGAGAAACGGGGTTTTTCGTAAAGCAAATTTTTAAAGATAAAGAGGCNAAAATCANTATTTTTGAAAGCATTTTTTTGATACCCNCAAACAGGCTCCCAAACTAGTAATAACAAGCAATAAATCATAGACTCNTTAAGTTTTTTAATAAGTTTAATCAATCAAATATATCTATGCTATAATAAACTTGGGAGCGTATGATTTAGAAAAGTAGGAGAGTTAAAAAATGAAAACTAAAAGAAATATAAAATGTATTTCATTAGCTACTTTATGTATATTCATAGTCATAGGTATTTTCACTCTGTATGCTTGTGCCAATGGTCAGATTGAATACCATATAGGATTTTCAGATCTTGCCATTTTTGGAAGTAAAGAAAATGAGGATGGTGGTATTGCTTATGGCTTAACAAAAACAATCAAAAGCGTAGAAGAATTAAGAGATGTGTGTGAAGAATGGAATAACCCTGCGTTTGANGAAAACAGTGATGGATATTCAAGCGANCTGAGCCAAAANATACGAGGGTANGATGAAAAGTTTTTCGAGACNAAGGCACTAATAATCAATTCTTCATTGCAATACAACTCTGAAAGNGTGCCAAAAGTTGAGAAGTTAACACATAATGGAGATGTGTTGATTATACAAGTCAGTTTAAAAGATGGAATGTATTGGGACATCGCCGAAGGTTGGCTTTTCTTAATCGAGGTTAATAAAACATACATGGATGACATTACGTACATAACAATAGAAAATACAACGCGAGCAAAGTAGAATAAAAAGATAAAAGTCATATATGAATGGTTCAAACTATGACATAATAACTGGGAAATAAGCGAGGCATATAAAATGAAAACCAAGAACAATTATATGAAAAGCATTGCCTTAATAGTCATATGCATACTAGTCATAACGAGTGTTTTTTGTTTTTATGGATGCAAACCAGAATATACGATTCAAGCGACAAATCTTATGGAGGGTATAACACCTAACAGTGTTTCTTTATTAGAAGATTTAAGTATGGGCCGTCCTGCAATAACAGACTTTGCGGTTAAATTATTTAAAGCAAGTAATGAAGAGGGTAAAAATATTTTAATATCACCNTTATCTGTGCTTTGTGCGCTTGCGATGACTGCAAATGGAGCAGCTGGTGAAACGCTTACGCAGATGGAATCGGTATTCGGCATGTCAATGGAGGAGATAAACCATTATCTTTATAGCTATATGAAATCTCTTCCGGAAGGCGATAAATATAAGCTGAGTCTTGCAAACTCGATTTGGTTCACTGAAGATGAGAGATTTACCGTTAAGCGTGAGCTTTTGCAAAAGAATGCGGACTACTATGGGGCTGATGTGTATAAAGCACCTTTTGATGAAACTACTCTGAAAGATATTAACCATTGGGTCAATGATAAAACCGATGGTATGATTCCAAAGATTTTAGATTACATACAACCTAAAGCAGTAATGTATCTCATAAATGCGCTGGCATTTGAGGCGGAGTGGGTAAAAGTATATGAAAAACATCAAGTTAAAGATGGGAAGTTTACAAAGGAAGATGGAACAAAGCAAGATGTAGAATTTATGTATAGCTTAGAAAGCTGTTATCTTGAAGATGAAAAAGCTTCTGGTTTTATAAAATATTATGCAGGGCAAAAATACGCATTTGCTGCGATACTTCCTAGCGAGGGAATAAGTATTTCGGAATACATTGCTTCGTTAGATGGAAACTCTTTAAAAACCTTATTAACAAATGTTCAAAACATGTCGCTGAAAGTGGCAATACCAAAGTTTGAAACTGAATACGCTGTAGAAATTTCTAAAACTCTTTCTGACTTAGGAATGAGCGATGCCTTTAGCCCAGAAGAAGCAAACTTTAAAAATCTTGGCACGTCTACAGAAGGGAATCTTTATATAAGCAACGTGTTTCATAAAACCTACATATCAGTTGGAGAAAAAGGAACCAAAGCAGGAGCTGCGACTGCGGTTGTAATGGAGCCTACATCTGGAGGACCTGATTTTGAACCTAAACAGATATATCTTGACAGACCATTTGTATACATGCTTATTGACTGTGAAAACAACATCCCGTTCTTTATAGGTACGATGATGGATATTAACCAGTAAATGTTACTAAACAAAGTCTTGTTCTCCACGGGACAAAGATGGATATTAAACACTAAATGTTACTAAACTAAGTCTCGCCCTTCACAGACGCGATGATGGATGTTTTATAACAACATAAATATAAAATAAGGTGTAATATGTATAAGTATAAAATTTATTTTGATGATTCTGGCATTCCTAATAGGATGTTTGAAGAAAAGCCTTTAGAAGAGCAAATGTATATCTTTATGGAAATATTAGCAACAGACTTTGATGTACCGTTGGATGACAGCATAGCAGATATATTTAGCATAGCAGAAGATATTATCACACATTTTCTTTTGTTAGATTATGAAAAAACTTTAAATTTAGTTAAAGCTTGCGAGGTAAAACTACTAATGTTTCTTAGCGAGTTTTTATACGATATTATTGAAGCCTGTCCAAAACAAGAGCTTATAACTGTGTTTGAAGATAGTCATGTTGGTATGTTCTCAGCTAAAAAAGCGGGGTTTACAACAGTTGGCGTCTATGATGCATATAGTTATGATGATGCGCTTAAGAGGGAAGCAGACTATTATATAACGGATTTTAGAGGTTTGAAAATCGCTTAATTGTAGGATTTAATTTTAAATTTCTGTTGAATCGATGCTGGCTGACATATGTTTAACTAATTATATTTGAGGAGTATATCGTGCAAAAATCAAAAATGAAAAGTTTTTTCAAAAGCCTGTTACAAATAATAGTTCTTGTTATAACTTACAGTGCAGCGTGTGTGGTAAGGGCGGTTCTAACGATAACATTTTTAAACAAAATATTTCGCAAAAAACTATTTAAATATGTAGAAACATTTGCGGATATGAAAATTGAAAACGATATTTTACCTACCCAAGGAGAAGAAAACTGGATTTTTACTGCTTCAAAATTTAAGGTTTTGCAAATAACTGATGTTCATATTGGAGCTGGAGCTTTAAGTTATAAAAAAGATAAGATGGCTATCAATGCAATTGCTGCTATGGTAAGGGCGGAAAACCCTGATTTAGTTGTAGTAACAGGCGATTTAGCATATCCTATACCAATTTTAAGTGGTAATAAAAACAACCTTTTATGTTTACAAGTTTTAGAAAGGTTGTTTGAAGTAATTAATGCCTATTGGACTTTTACTTTAGGTAATCATGATGTTGAGTTCTACGCAAAGTACTTAAATGAAGATTTAGTAAGAGAAATAGGGAAAAGCAAAATGTGCTTAGTAAGATTTCCTAAAGATACTAGTGTGAAAACAGATCATTTAATTGAAATTAAAACACCAGATAATATAACTACAAGATGTTTAGTAATGCTAGATTCTCATTCTTACATAAAAGAAGATAAGTTTGGAATGGGTATGAAGTATGACAATATAAAAGATACGCAATTGAACTGGTATGAGGATAGAATTAAAAGCATCACACTAAATAACATGGATGTTGCTAGTTCCCAAACGAAAACCAACTTTAACATAGATGATATAGACAAAAAAGAAGATATAATTAATGACGCTACATTATTAGAAAACAGACCAAAGTCAACATTATTTTTCCATATCCCAATTAGAGAATATAAAGATGCCTGGCTTAAATACATAGATGATGGCAGAGAAAACACCGATGAAGTGAAGTTAGAGTTTGGAGTTATAGAGGAAAGAAATCGTCTTGTTTATCATGGAGAAGGAATAGATAATGTTTATGATGTTGCTCAAAAAACTGGTTGCGATTCAATGTTTTGTGGGCATGACCATTATAATAATATATCAATTTCATATAGGAAGAATAAGGGCGATAAGCCTATACGTTTAACATATGGATTAACGATTGATTATTTTGCTTACCCATTCATTTCCAAAAGAGGCAGACAGCGTGGTTGTATGATAATTACATACGAGAATAAAGACATTGAAATAGTTCAGTCAAATTATTACCAAGATAAATACATATCCAAATATGAGAAAGAAAAAGTTAGGGATATGGATATAATTTTAGAAAATATCGAGAGAGTTTAGGATTTCAACAAAAACCTAGTCCCCATCCCCCAAGCTCCTATTAGTAGGGTTTGGGTTAAGGCCAAAATAACTCGATATGTTTACTTTTTATTTAGGCATTATATATGGATATTTGCGACTTTACCGTCTTTATAAGGTGGTTTTGTTGTGATATAATTTAGACAAGTAATAAAGCTCATAAAATTACTTGTATTGGTTGTCATTGGAGGAGATATGAAGAAGAAAAACAGCCCGTTTCTATATGGTATTGGAATGTTTGGGACCTCACTTGCGATTAATATGTTCAGGGGAAGGGCCTCGGCTTTTTATGTGTTGTTAAGGGGTTTGACGCTTGAGCATTTAGCTCTTATTACCTTTGTTTATACATTTTTAGACGTAATCGACAATCCTATATATGGTATACTTTCGGATAACACAAGGACAAGGTTTGGGAGACGAAAGCTATGGTTATTGATAGGAACGCCTTTATTTGCTCTCTTCTTTATTTTGTTTTTTTCACCCCCAGAAGGACTGAAAGGCGATGGTCTTTTCGCTTGGGCTATGATCTTTTATTTTATTACTGGGACTCTAGATAGCTTAATTAATGCTAATTATGGAGCATTATTTCCTGAGCTTTTTCCGGACGATAAAATTAGGGCTAAAACTAATGCGATTAGGCAAACAGCTCAGTTGTTTGCCATGGTAATTGGCATAGCTTTGACACCTATTATTGCTGAGAAAATTGGATATGTATGGACGGCTATAATCTTTGGAGTGGTTAGTATGGCTGTTATTTTACTAATGACTTTCAGTGTTCATGAGCCAGAACAGATTGACCTTCCAAAGGCTAAATTTATNCCTGCTATACTATCAATTGTAAAGTCAAAGAATTTCTGGATTGTGGGATTTGCAAACGCCTTTTATAGCGCGGCAATGGGTCTTGTAATGAGCTCTATAGCATTCTACGTTAAGTATGCTTTAGGGATGGGCTCCACACAGGAAACTATATTGCTAGGAGTCGTAATAGCAGTGGCTATACTTGGTGTAACAATCTGGAGTTTATCTGTGAGAAAATTCGGGTCTATTAATGTGTGGAGAGCTGCTCTTATTACTCTTACTATAGCATTTATTCCATTATTCTTTGCAAATTCACTTGTAACTGCTATCCTTGCGGCAATTTGTGTCGGAATCGGTTTTTCAGGTGTTATAAGTACAATGGATTTGTTAGCTTCTAAAGTTCTTGATGAAGATTACGCCAAGCATGGGATAAAGCGCGAGGGGATTTTTTCTAGCACGATGGGGTTCATGAACAGATTATCGGGCTTATTTGTTTCGCTTGGCATGCTACTCGCATCTAGAATATATGGTTTTGAAAGTGGAGAAGTACCTGGGAATAACCCTGGGGATGCTTCTAGATTCTTGCTTTGTCTTTTCCCACTTGCTCTATCTGCAATAGGAGTTATATTCACTTTCTTTGTTAAATTCGATGAAGAAAAGATAAAGAGACCACCTATCGGAGAATCCCATGATGAAGTAGTAACCGCTGCTGTATCCGAGGGCCCCTTAAGCACAGACACGATATCAGAACATGACGAAGTTGTAACCGAGGAATCGTTTAGCGTAGACAAAATATCAGAAACGGAATAGATACTAAGAGTTATATTAAGAGAAAACTGCGTTTGTAAACTCCCATCACCTAGCACTTTAGTGTCTTAGGGAGGTAGTTTTAGAGGTGCATATGGCAGAGAGAAGATTAATCATTAATGCGGATGACTTTGGCATTTGTCCTGAGACTAACAGAGCAATAAGAGAGCTTTTTTCTGCGAAACTAATTACCTCAACCAGTTTGTTAATAACGGCTGAATCCTCTCTTGAAGCGGTGGAAATAATAAAAACCGGTCAACTTAATTTCGGTCTTCACTTAACTCTTAATTCAGATTTTAGTGAGTATCCTTGGAAATGTGCATATAAAGGGCGAAGTTCGCTAAATGATGGAAAGGGGTTTCTTTTTTCAGATACAAAAGAGGTGGCGCAAAAAGCAAAATACAGAGATGTGACACTAGAATGTGAAGCTCAGTTTGCAATACTTAATGAGTTTGGCATTACTCCGGACCATTTTGACAATCATTCTGGAACAATGTATGGAATCAACCTAAGGCCTTTTTTTATAAATGCTTTTAAGTTGTCTAAAAAGATGAATTTACCGTTTAGATTCCCTAAGAGAAACACTTTTTTAAAAGATTATTTCTCTGGTAGGGTGCCTGGTTATATTACTTTTGCCCATAAAATGATACTTGGTACAGCCAAAATGTGTGGAGCAAAACTGATAGATGACATGATAAGCAATCCTTTTTCTATAAAAGACATTAGGTCTTATGAAGATTTAGAGGAGTATTACATTAATCAAGTGCTAAATATTAGAGAAGGGGTAACAGAAATGTTTTTCCATCCCTCATATAGCTCGGATAAATATAAGAGCTTAACGCCTGAGTGGCAAAAGAGAGAATATGAACTTAAATTTTTAATGAGTGGGAAATTGCACGATATTGTAGAAAAAGAAGGAATTAAAATAATTAGTTACAAAGATGTCTAAGAGAAGTTGTATATTTTACGTTATCCAACCTCATTTTTAGATTTTGATGTAGTAGGTGTTTCTCAATAACTCCACAAACATTTATCCATTAATCCATAAGCCAATAAACAAAATAAAATCAAAGAACGAAAGCCCAAAGACATATTTCTAAAAGCATTCATAAAGGAACTAAGAGAAAGAGAAACAATCCTTAATGAGTTTGATGAAATGGCATGGGGTTATCTCGTAGAAAAGGCAACGGTGAATAGAGATGGTTCAGTTAGTTTCTTGTTTAGGAATGTTATGTTAAATGGGTTTTGGAAAGATTTTACACAAGAGGGGTTTTAATTATGGTATGATGAGCTTGGGAGTACGTGGTTTAGTTTAGCAAAGAGGAGTTCAAAATGAAGACGAGGATGATAAGAGTTTTGAAAGGACTAATTATTTTTGTGTTCGTATTTATGATTTTGCTGTTATTTGTTGCATGCAATCCCGAAGCNCGAGAATTAGAGGATTATAAAAAAGCTAGATCAACTGAATTGATAGATTATGCACATAACAAGGGTGAAGATAATTATAGTCCAGAGAACTGGCAAGAGCTTTTAAGTGTTCTCGAAGAAGGCTTGTTAAAGATTAAAGAAGCAACGGATAAAGAAACTGTAGATTCATTGTATTATGAGTGTTTTGTAAGAATTTCTCGCGTCAAGAAGCCTATTCAGCCAATGAGTGTAGCTGAAGAGTATGCTGAGGGCTGTGGAAGTGAAGACGACCCTTTTGTTATTTTAACGAAAGGTCAATTGATTCATTTCTCTAATCAAGTCTTGATTGGCGAAAATAAGGAAGATTACTTTATCTTAGGAGCGGATATTGACTTAGAGTCTATGGAGTGGAATCCAATAGGTTTACTCTCATATTATGACAGAAAGCCAGGTGGCTTTAGTGGGGTGTTTGATGGGAATGGACATGAAATAAGGAATTTATATATAAGCGAGCGAAAAATTAATAGTGCCGCAGAAAATATTGGTTTGTTTGGGTGGAATGAAGGAACCATAAAAAACCTAGGTGTTGTTGGAATTAATATAAATATTAGGTGGGGACCTATATATGGCGTGGGGATGTCGGCCTGGGTTGGTGGTTTAACTGGAATGAATGGTGGAGATATAATAAATTGTTACACCCAAGGTAATATTAAACTTAAATATCTTGGAAAGGTTACGGGCGTCTCACCTAACCATATTCGTGCAGGCGGATTGGTAGGGGGATATAGTGAGGGAAATGTTAAAAACTGTTATTCGATGGTTAATATGGATGTTGAGTATAGAGGTGAACCTGGGACCATGACCGTATCGTGGTTAGCTGCGGGTGGCTTTGTTGAAAATTCTTTTATAGCGGGCAATATGGATGCTGAATTTGATTATTACGGTAGAGTTGGTGGTAATGATTATAAGCTATATCGCTTTGGTACTGAACGTAAAAACTGTTACGCTTATGAAGGAATAATGTTAAATGGAAAGCCTTTGCAGGGCGATTCATCCTTATGTTCAAAAGATGAATTAAACACAGCTAGTTTTTACATAGAAAAACTAGGTTGGGATGAGAGTGTATGGGATTTTGATAATTTAGATTTTGATGAAGGATTTTTACCAAAACTACGTAAGATAAAAGATGTTCCTTTCCTAGTGAATAAACGCTAAAAAGAGTTTGGAATGTTTTTTGTATTATATAGCGTTTTATTGTAAATATGTTTTAAGAGGAGTAGTCAGTGGCTAAGAAGCAACAAAGGTTTAAGTATAAAATTTGGCTTTGTTTAATACCAATTATTTTACATGTAGTTTTATCTGTTATTATGGCTATAGTTTCAAAAAACCTGCCACCACTTCCACACCTATCTTGCGCGACAGAGGAAATGAAGGTAAAAGCTTTGTTTATAATCATGTGTTATGTTTACTATGCTAGTATCATATTTCTATTCCCCACAATATTTATGGCAAGGTATTATTATATATTTTCTATCAATATAGAGAAGCTTCTAGAACGAAAGAGGGGAATAAAGGCAAGGATTGCAACGAGCGCCGTCGGTGCTGCTTTTTATCTGCTGATTGCTATTATGGGTTTATGGGGCGTGCTTGGGTCTATGTCAAAAATGCAGCATTTTGTAATATTTTTTCCAGTATCTGTGATTACGATTTTTTACTTAGTTGTAACAAGAATGTTTTTAAGGGATTTTTATAGCATAGTGCAGACCAATAAGCGCAAAGAATAACATGAGGGGATCAAAACAAATGCTTAAAACAACTACAAAAATATATATTTTATTTCTTATAGTCATTTTATCCACATTATTAATAGGTTGTGATCCATATAGTGCAGATTTTAAACAGTACAAAAAAAATAAATTGACAGAAGTTCAAGCTTACGCAGATGCTATAAAGAAACAATATAACTACACTCCAGAAGGAATACAAGAACTGGCATTAAGTGTACAGAGTGGCATAGCAGACATTAATGAAGCTAGATATTATAATGAGGTAGATAAGTTTGTAGCGGACACTAAAAATGCGATAGATTGCGTGGAGGTAAAACTGGATTATAATGCTGAGAAGTTGATTTTTGCGCTAAATTCGGCCAATAGAATCGAAGTGCCGGGGCTTCAAAATAGTTTCTTAGCCCAAAATATTTTTGTAGGGAGAAATATAAATACGCCTAAATACAAAATTCATGTTATTATGAACCAAGCACAGCTTGATAGTGTGTTTGTTGAATCTCCTCAGATTAATTTTTATAACGAGATGGTTTTAGTGGTGATTTACAAATCTTGGGTCAGCAGTAAATGGCATTTAATTAGAAAAATAGAATTAGACGAAAGCGTGTTAAAGATATATACCAGAGATAATACTGTCCCATATAGGGAAGATACGCCATCATGTCAGGTAATATATGTCTTCAAAATGGATAAACTAGATGTGTTCGAAACAGAATTGATTTTTATGGGAAAAGAAATAATTAATCGAAATCAAGCATAAAATGTAGATTGTAAAAAGTTTCGTACCTTTTTTCATTTTACTCGGATTATGCAGAAATTGACCGTTTTATACAAAAATAAGCGGTTAGAATGGTGATGCGAAGTTTTTCAAGGGGTACGAAAATTTTAACAGGGGTACGAAGTGCTGTCGATGTGAAGGTGGTTGGGTAGTGCCCCGCAGTGTTGGGTTTAACATTTAAAAAGAGAAGCTTATTAATTGAATAAAAAACTTTAACTTAGTACGTAAGATTGGATTTAAAGATATGGTTTTATGAGATCGGTTTTTATATATCTTTTATTGATAAATTGATGAAATTGTTTTTGTGAATAGACATTAGTATTAATATATATGATATAATTACTGTGCTTGAATATTATTAAAGGGTTTTGTGCTAAGAATGAAAGTTAGAGTGAAAAAAAGAGTTTGCGTAATGGTGGGCATAATCATGTTATGCCTTATTGGTTTGTGCTCTATTTTTGCTGATGGAGATAAGGGAGTAAGTGCAGAAGCTTTAGGGGGCTTGCCAGAAATTATTTTAAGCACTGAAGACTGGGCTAAATCTGTTACAGTTACAATAAACTATCCGGATTCAATAACATATAAAAAATATCAAACAGTATGGAAAAAAACTCAAGTTACATCTGCTATTAAAGATTATGAAGGACCATTTGAGATTGCAGATGAGGGTGAAACAGAGATTAGAGCATATTATGAATCTGGGCAATACTTAACTAGGTCAATAACAAACATTGATAAGACAAAGCCAACAGATTTAAGAGCTAGCTTGGAGGTTAATTTAAGGAGTCCTGAAAGAGTTTTACTAAAGGTAAATACCACAGATTTGCATAGCGGCATAAAAAAAGTTTGGCTATTTGGTTTAGGTCATACTCTTGAAAACAGAAATGGCGAATACGTTGTGGATTTAACGCATAAAGCAGTGGGCAAATCATTCACCATAGAAGCAGAAGACAATGCAGGAAATACAAATAGTACAAGTTTTACTTATTCAGTATTTGACTACACTACGGATATAAGAGAGCTTGCAAATTTGCACGATGAATTAGGAGATGGTTCGCGGTATACGGCTAAACTTTGGGGTGAAATAGAAGATACATTTTCAGAATTAGAAATGGGCTTTATGGTTCCTTACATAGATAACTCAGAGATTAATAGTTTAGAAGATAAATTGATGAGGCAGCTAGAAGGAAGGTTTAAGTTTAATACAGAAATTAAAGAAGTTTTAATTGGAATGGATAGTAATATTAGATATGGAATATCAGAACATGCACTAAGTGCAAAAAAGGGTAGCGACATAGTTTTATACATTTCTAATGCAAATTTTACAGAAGATAAAAAAACCGAGTATGATTTACTACTAAATACACTATCGGGATATTCAGCAATAAAAACAATACCAATAAAACTAGAATTAAAAGAGAGAAATAATGAGTATATTAAAATTACTGGGGAAATGAATATAGCATTCACTAAGCCAGATGGGTATGAAAATATAAAGCTTTTCCATTGCAGCGATCAAGGTACATTCAAAGAGATTTTAACAAATGAACTTAACGGTAATATTAATGCTAAAGTCAGTTCTGATGGAATATTCTTTGTTGTTCTAGATGAAACAACATCTAGAGATGCAAGGTTTGAAAACGGCTATGTCATTAATGGGAAGTTTTATTCATATGGGCTATTTTGGGGCATAATAGCTGGGGGAATAGTACTATCTGGTGTTGTTTTTATAGTTACATTTACGCTTGTCTCAAGAAGGGGAAGACCAAAGGGCGTAGCTCATAGGCTTACACGTAAAAGGAAATAATAGTTACTTAATATCAAAATGCAAAAGCCGCCATAAATTAATTCTATGACGGCTTGGTTTTTTTGTTTAGACTCTATGTATTAGATAATCCTAATCATTAAAATGTCATCTGTATCGCTTAAGGTTTCAATGTCTACATCCTCACAGCTTTCAACATCAATTAAAGCGTAGCCAATGGAGCCTCTTTCTGCATAACTAAGATTTGCATTCCCAGCAATTTTTGTAATTGTTTCAAATGCTTTGGTCCCTGCATTATAAGTTACTGCAATTCTGACGCTGGTTATACGCTTAGTGGTGATTTTAGGGAAGTTTACACTATTTACAATTATGCCATCTTCTATATAGTCCTTAAGTTGTTTTGCAGCCATTATTGCGCAATTATCTTCAGACTCTTCTGTAGATGCGCCGAGATGTGGGATTGCTATTACACCTTTTTTATTTACTGTATCGCAAGTAGGGAAGTCCACAACATATTTATGTACTTTTCCTTCATCTAATGCACTTAATATATCTGTGTTATTAACAAGTTCAGCTCTTGACATATTTACAATAACTACTCCTTTTTTCATGAAAGAAAGAGATAGTTTATTAATCATGCATCTTGTAGAGTCAAGAAGGGGAACGTGAATTGTAATGATGTCTGCATTTCTATAAATTGTATTTACATCATTTACAAAATTAACTTCACAAGTTAAAAGACATTTGTTTTCCGGTGTCAAGTAGGGGTCGTATCCCATAATGTTCATGCCCAGTGCTGCTGCGCTATTTGCAACTTTTGCTCCAATTGCTCCAAGTCCTATAACACCTAAGGTTTTCCCATATAGTTCGTTACCTACAAATGCACTTTTCCCTTTTTCGACCAGTGTTGCAACATCTTCTTTTCCCTCGAGTGAATCTGCCCATGCGGTAGCTTCTTTTATATTTCTTACAGCCATAAGCATACCACATATAACGAGCTCTTTAACCCCGTTAGCATTCGCTCCAGGGGTGTTAAAAACAACGATTCCTTTATCAGTTAATTCAGGAATGGGAATGTTATTTACTCCAGCTCCAGCTCTTGCAACAGCAAGAAGGTTTTCATTAATAGGATAGTCATGCATCTTAAAAGACCTAACAAGTATTGCATCTGGGTTATTATCTTCACTCGATACATTGTATGTCTTATCTAAAACATCGTATATTTTATCGCTAATTGGATTTAAGGTTCTGATATTGTACATATTATTTATTCTCCAATTCAAATTTCTTCATAAACTCAATAAGTGCTTTAACACCTTCAACTGGCATTGCGTTATAGATACTAGCTCTCATGCCTCCTAAAATCTTATGACCCTTTAAAGATATGAATCCGTTAGCGGTAGCTTCACTTAAGAATTTTTTATTTAATTCTTCGCTGTCTGTAACGAATGGAACGTTCATTAAGGAACGGTCTTTTTTAGCGACTGGGTTTTTAAACATGTCGCTACTATCTAGATAGTCATATAGAAGTCCAGCCTTATATTCATTATTTTTTTGCATTTCGGAAACACCACCAAGTTTTTTAACCCATCTGAATGTTAGCATTGCCATATATATTGCAAAGCATGGTGGGGTGTTATACAAACTATTATTATCCGCAAATGTTGAGTATTTTAACATCGTAGGGCAAAATTCTAATGGAGTTCTTGCCAGCATGTCTTTACGTACTATGGCGATAGTTACGCCAGCAGGACCTATGTTTTTTTGTGCTCCAGCATATATTGCACCATATTTATTGACATCAATAACTTCGCTCAAGATGTTAGATGAAGCGTCTGCAACAATAGGACAGTCAACCTTTGGTAAGCTTGTGTATCTTGTTCCGAAAATAGTGTTATTTTGGGTAATATGCACATAATCCAGGTTGTCTCTAAAGGTTATTTTGTCAAGATCTGGAATGTAAGTATATTTTTGATCTTTGCTGCTAGCAGCGGCAACTGCATCTGTGTAGCGAGATGCTTCCTCAAATGCTTTATTGGACCAGTTTCCTGTTAATATATAATCGGCTCTTTTCTTTTCGGAAAAGTTTAATGGAACCATAGCAAATTGTTGGCTGGCTCCGCCTTGAATGAACATAACTTCATAGTCACTTCCGATATTCATTAGTTCGCGAAGTAATGACATAGCCTCGTTATGGATATCATCATATGCTTTTGAGCGATGGCTCATTTCGGTCACGGACATACCGCTACCGTTATAATCTAAAAAATCGCGTTGTACTTGTTTTTTTACTTCTTCTGGTAAAACACTAGGACCAGCTGAGAAATTATAAATAGTCATACTAACCTCCAAAATTTAATGAGTCAATTATACTATCAGTTGTTTTTTTTGTCTATTCTATAAGTAATGTTCAAGGGCTATATATTCACTTACTATGATATCCACATACATAAGTGATGTTTGAGGAACTACTATGACAAAAACATTGTTTATTGTATAAGGTCAGACTAGTGTGAACATTATACTTTAGGCTATAAGCGGCAGCTTAGTTTAGGATGATAGTTGGCTTATAATGAGAAAAAGTTTAGTAAGGGATGGAAGGAGCCATACGGTTTGTCAAAATAGAGACTTAAGTTGTATAATTTAATCATAAACGTAGATTAGTTTAAATAATTTTTTGATGAAAAGCAGTATGTTACTGTGATATAGGGAGACGATGTGGCAAAAAGACTACAAATAGCATTTTTAGGTGGGGTAGAAGAAGTTGGCAAGAATATGACATTACTTGAGTATGGAGAGACCGCAATACTTGTAGACGCAGGTCTTGGCTTTCCAGATAGTGAAACTATGCCAGGCATAGATTTTATAATTCCCGACTTAGATTATTTAATTTCAATAAAAGACAAGATTAAGGGCATTTTTATTACTCATGGACATGAAGACCATATAGGTTCTTTACCTTTTGTGTTGCAGGAAATAAACGTTCCAGTTTATGGCTCGGCAATTTCGGTAGCATTTGCTGATAATAAAATTGAAAGAAGATCAAAAAAGAAGATAAAACAAAAGTTTATAACTGTAGAAAACGGCGATGTTATAAAAACGGGTCCGTTTGAAGTGGAGTTTATAAGAGTCACCCACTCAATTGCAGGAGCTTATGCTTTATCTATATCTACTCCTGCTGGCATCGTGTTTATGACAGGCGATTTTAAAATTGATCACACGCCAGTAGATGGAAAAAGGGCGGATTTATCTAAAATAGCCGCAATAGGTGAAAAAGGCGTATTACTATTAATGTCCGATAGTACGAATGCAACAAAACCAGGCTATAGTATGAGCGAAAGCAAAGTAGGGGAAAGTTTAGATGAGATTTTTAACGCAAATAGAACAAAAAGAATTATTGTAGCAACCTTTGCATCTAACATACATAGAATTCGACAAATTATAGAGTGTTCTAGTAAGTATTCCAGAAAAATAGCATTTGGTGGCAGAAGTTTACAAACCACTATGGAAATAGCTAGAAAACTAGGGGAGATTAAGTTTGATGATGAAATGCTGGTTGAGACTACTACGAAAATTCCTGATGAAAGAATTTGCCTTATAGTTACAGGAACTCAAGGTGAAGAAATGAGTGCGCTTTCCAGGATGTCTTCAGATACATATAAAGGCATTAGAATAGATGAAAATGACACCATTATAATATCAGCAAGCTCAATTCCAGGTAATGAAAAGTCTATAATTAAAGTTATAAATAACCTGTCAAAAAGAGGAGCGAATGTAATTTATGAATCATTAAGTGAAGTGCATGCATCTGGACACGCATACCAAGAGGAATTAAAACTGATGTTTGCACTAACTAAACCTGCCTATTTTATACCTGTTCATGGAGAGTTTAGGCATATGAAGGCCCATGCGGAGCTTGCATTACAAATGGGAATGCTCAAGGCAAATATTTATATTCCTGAACTAGGGGATGTAATAAGCGTAAATCGAGCTGGTATAAAGAAACTACCCAGCATTGAAGCAAAAGGAGTAATGTTAATTGGCGATAGGGAAAGTGAATCTGGGGAAATTATAGAACGTAAAAAAATGTCTGAAGAAGGTATTGTTATTATTGCGATAACAATATCTGGGGGTACTAAACCCGACATGCGTATAGATTTGATTAGTAAAGGAGTAACTATTCCTGAGAAGCTAGAAGATGATATATATTCTACACTCTATACTCATTTTGGAAATGTAGGATATAAAGACATGGTTCCTTCAGAAATATCAAAAGTGGCCAGAAGATTGATAACAAAATTATTCTACTCCAGAAACAAAAGAAGCCCAATGGTTATTCCTGTGGTTATGGTAGAATAAATTTTACTAAAAG
>JGI24710J26742_10002271_pt1 | contig 17099 bp, 16 predicted proteins | sample BioPla2DNA2_FD_26742 | JGI IMG/M metagenome (IMG submission 26742) | reverse complement strand
TTAAGAAAATATTTTCAAAGGATAAGATTTTCACCCTATTTATAGAGATTGTAAAGATAATTGTAATTGGCTATATAGCTTATGACACCCTAAGAGACGAATGGAATACTCTGATAATTTTGTATGATATATCATTATTTCAGGCTGTTGCACTAATCGGAGATATTGTAATAGATTTAGGACTTAAGATAAGTATTATCTTTTTAATAGTTGGAATAGCAGATTATTTTTATCAGAAGTTCAAATTCAAAAAAGACATGAGGATGACAAAGCAAGAAGTTAAGGATGAATTCAAGCAGACAGAAGGAGATCCCTTAATCAAGAGAAGGATTCGTTCTAAGATGATGGAGGTATCCCAAAGAAGGATGATGCAGCAGCTGCCGCAGGCTGACGTGGTAATAACCAACCCGACTCATCTGGCGGCGGCTATAAAGTACGACAGGGAGACCTCGGATGCTCCGGTACTGTTAGCTAAAGGTGCTGACTATCTTGCTCTAAANATTAAGGAAGTAGCAAAAGAACATCAGATTGAAATCGTTGAAAACAAACCCTTAGCAAGGATGCTTTATTATAATGTAGAGGTCGGTGANGAGATACCGGCTGAGCTGTANCAGATGACAGCAGAGGTTCTGGCGTATGTATATAAGCTTAAGGGGAAGATATAGAATAAGAAACATGGTATANAATATACTCGGAAAGGCATGGGAAGCTTGGCATGAAAAGAAATGATATAGCTGTCGGACTGTATATATTAGCGGCATTCTTATTTTTAATCATTCCTATGAGTCCCTATTTATTGGACTTTTTCCTGGCACTTAACATTGCAGTATCGTTAGTTGTTCTTTTTAACGCAATGTTTACAAAGGAAGTCCTTAATATGTCGGCATTTCCTACGATACTGTTGTTTACCACCATATTTCGCATATCATTAAATATTTCAAGTACAAGGCTGATTCTTTCTACTGGTAACCCGGGTAGCGTTGTCAGAGTCTTTGGTGAGTTCGTCGGCGGCGGTAACCTTGTAATAGGTATTATTATATTTATTATCTTGATTATGATTCAGTTTATAGTCATCAATAAGGGTTCGGAAAGAGTTGCAGAAGTAACCGCCAGATTTACGCTGGATGCCATGCCCGGAAAACAGATGGCTATAGACGCGGATTTAAATACCGGAGCCATTACCGATGCACAGGCAATGGAGCGTAGGCAAAAGATTCAGGATGAAGCGTCATTCTTCGGCTCAATGGACGGTGCTACCAAATATGTCAAGGGTGATGCGGTAGCGGGACTTATTATTACAGTAATTAATATAGCCGGAGGAACAATAACCGGCATGATGAATCATGGCTTAGAGGCCGTTGAAGCATTTCAGAAATATGCTATACTTACCATAGGTGACGGACTGGTGTCCCAGATTCCTTCCCTTATGATATCCCTGGCTACCGGTGTATTGGTTACAAAGGTATCTAAGGAAGCGGATTTTGGAAATATGCTGATCGGACAGCTGTTTTCCATACCTAAGGTTTTATACATAGTCGGAACCACTATGATACTTCTGGGAATAGTAACACCCTTGAATATATTTTTATTTACGGCTTATGGTCTGGCATTCGTCCTATCCGGCAGAAATATTGCCGAGAAGCTGGAGATTGAAGCCATAGAAAGAGAGGTGTCCTCCGAGGAGGAAGAGGCCTTGGAGATACGAAAGCCGGAAAATGTGGCGTCTTTATTACAGGTAGACCCGATAGAGCTGGAATTTGGCTATGGAATAATACCCCTGGCGGATATGAACCAGGGCGGAGATCTGCTTGATCGTGTGGTTCTTATCAGAAGACAGATTGCTCTGGAGCTTGGAACAGTAGTACCAATGATTCGTTTGCGTGATAATATTCAGCTAAATCCTAATCAATATATAATAAAGATAAAGGGTATACAGGTAAGCGAAGGAGAAATCCTGTTTGACCACTATATGGCTATGAATCCGGGCTATGTTGAGGAAGAAATTACGGGAATACCAACCTTTGAGCCATCCTTCCACCTGCCGGCTATATGGATAACCGAAAGTCAGAGGGAAAGAGCCGAATCCTTAGGATATACGGTTGTAGACCCGCCGTCGATTATTGCCACACATCTAACGGAGGTAATCAGAAGCCATATCCATGAGCTGCTTACCAGACAGGATGTACAAAACCTTGTGAACAATATACAGGAATCAAACCAAACGCTTATTGCAGAGCTTGTTCCGAAGCTGCTTAGTATTGGTGAGATACAAAAGGTTTTACAAAACCTATTAAGAGAACAGATATCCATAAGAGACCTTGTAAGCATTCTCGAAACATTGGCAGACTATGCGCCCTCTACCAGAGACTTAGATGTTCTCACAGAGTATGTCAGACAGAATTTGAAGAGAGCCATATCCAAGAAATACTTCCATGAGGGTGAGATGACCAGTGTGGTAACCTTAGATCCTAAGGTGGAGCAGGAAATTATGGATTCCGTAAAGCAGACAGAACAGGGCTCTTACTTGGCACTGGACCCGGAGATTACCAGAGAAATCATCGAGTCGGTACAATCAGAGATTCAGAAGCTGGAGGAGCTTGGGAAAAATGCCATCATCATTACGTCTCCGATTGTAAGAATGTATTTCAAGAGACTGACCCAGGAATACTTTAGGGATTTGACCGTAGTATCATATAATGAGATTGATTCAAATGTTGAATTACAGTCAGTAGGGATGGTGACTATTTAGTGATTATCAAAAAATTTCAAGCCAATACAGAAACAGAAGCAATCATGCTTGCCAAGGAGGAGCTTGGTAAGGATGCTATTGTGATGAACATCAAGACCATTTCGCCAAAAGGGTTTTACAGACTGTTTAGAAAGCCCATTGTCGAGGTTACAGCTGCCATAGATGATAATATTAACTACAGATATGATAAGACAATGCCATCTAAGAAGCAGACCTATCCTGACATAATATATGACGAGCCTAAGGCTTCGGCGGAACCTGAGCCCGAGCCGAGTAAGGAATCCTCGGCTATTGAGGAGAAGCTGAATAATCTGCAGAGTCTGCTCGAAAAACAAATCGTGGAGAAGGCAGACAAGCCTGACAAGGAGGAGAAGAAGGCTTCGAATAAGAACCTGGCATGTATACAGCTTATATATAACCAGCTCATACTCAATGAGGTGGATGAGAAGTATGCCAACCAAATAATAAGCGAAATTGAAGGAACATTTAAAAAGGATTCCTCTATGGATAACATTCTGTCCAGCATATATCAGAAGATTGTTCTTAAGCTTGGACAGCCAAGGACCATCAGTATTAATCATAACACGCCTAAATATGTGTTTTTCATAGGTCCTACCGGTGTAGGAAAGACTACAACCATAGCAAAGATAGCCTCCAAATTCAAGGTAGAGGAGAAGGCTAAGGTAGCACTTCTTACATCAGATACCTATCGTATAGCTGCGGTCGAGCAGCTTAGGACATATGCCAACATTCTTGGCATACCACTTAAGGTAGTATATAATGTAAATGAGATGGAGCAGGCAAGAAACGAATTTGCGGACTATGATGTAATATTCGTCGACACCGCAGGTCGTTCACATAAAAACAAAAATCAAAGAGATGATATTGAAGGATTAATAAAGTCTATTCCGGAAAACGAGAGAGAAATATATCTCGTCCTTAGTGCTACTACGAAATATCGTGATTTGATTTCCATTACAGAGGCTTACTCTGAAATGACAGGCTATAATCTTATATTTACCAAGCTGGATGAGACAAACAGTGTAGGTAATCTGTTTAATATTAGGATGCTGACAAATGCACCCCTTTCATATGCTACCTTTGGGCAGGATGTACCGGATGATATTGACAGAATTGATCCACAGAGCATAGCTAAGCAACTACTAAGGGGGCATTAATATGGATCAGGCAGAAAAATTAAGAAAAATAGTAAAGGAACAGAATGCTGCCAGACTAGTATCCAGGGTTATAACGGTCACAAGCGGTAAGGGAGGGGTCGGTAAATCCAGTATAGCAGTAAATCTGGCCATTGCCTTAAGCCGTCTTGGAAAAAGGGTTGTAATACTGGATGCCGATTTTGGTCTGGCTAATATAGAGGTTATGCTGGGAATAAGGCCTACATACAATCTGGCCGATTTGATGTTTCGGGGGAAGAATCTTTCGGACATAATAACAAAGGGACCTGAGAATATTGGATTTATTTCCGGCGGTTCGGGAATACAGGAATTAACCAACCTGACTAAGGACCAAATCATATATCTTATACGAAAATTGGTCGAGCTTGATAAGACAGTGGATATTGTTATTATTGATACAGGGGCCGGTATAGCAGATTCCGTACTGGAATTTGTCGCTGCCAGCTCTGAGGTATTATTGGTAGCCACTCCNGAACCAACATCAATAACGGATGCATATGCCTTATTAAAGACACTTAACAGAAAATCGGAATTNTCTATAGATGATACCGTCATAAAGATGATTGCTAACAGAGTCACACCTGATGAAGACGGTGAGGAAATATATGAAAAGCTTAGCATAGTTGTTAATAGATTTCTTAAGCTCAAGCTGGAATATTTGGGACATATACCGGTGGATAATTCGGTGTCAAAGGCCCTGATGAAACAGAGGCCTGCAATCAGTGACTATCCAAACTCTACTTTTTCTAAGCTAATTACAGGCTTTGCAATGCAGTTATGTGATGCCGAACCTGCATTTGACCAAGGAAAGAAGGGTATAGCACAGCTATTCTCCAACCTTTTAAAATCAAGAATAAAAAAGTAAAGGGGAGGAATTATGCTACGGGATACAGTAAATATTGGAGACAAAATAGAAATAAAGCAATTGGACCAAAAGGGACAACTTATAAAATCAGCCAAGACCTATGTCAGCCAAATGGTTGATTTTATAGATGATGATAAAATCAGCATAGCTACTCCGATTAAAAGCGGCATGCTGGTCCTTTTGGAGAAGTGGGCAAATTATAGGCTTTACTTCTATACCGCAAAGGGATTGTATCAATGTGACTGTACTATGATTCAAACATACCGTGAGAGAAACATGGTACTCGCTTTAGTTAAAGTTACCTCGACACTTGAGAAGATACAAAGAAGACAGTATTATCGTCTTGAGTATGTTCATGAAATTGAATACAGACTTGTTACCTCAGAGGAGACGGCATTGGAGGAGAAGCTTCGTCTTGAAAAGTTTACTAATCCCGTTGAGAAATCCGAAGCCAGAAAAAAGCTGGCCGAATTAAATAGAACATGGCATCAGGCATCAATTACGGATTTAAGCGGTGGAGGATGCAGGTTTAATACTGATGAGCAATTAAAAACCGGTGACAGGATACGGATAAAATTTGATTTTATTATCAGGAATGAATTAAGAAAGATGGAGTTGGAGGCAGATATTATTGTCTCGGAAAAGCTGATGGACAGACAGGGAGTATTTGAGAATCGAGCGGAATTTTGCAATATATCAAATAAAGATAGAGAAGATCTGATTAAATACATATTTGAGCAGGAGCGTAGACTTAGAAAAAATGACAAAAAGTAACAGTCGTATTTAATGAAAGGCATAAGACTGATGATGAAAAAAAATATTTTAGTAATTGATGACTCTGCACTCATGAGAAGGGTAATATCTGATATAATAGAGGCAGACCATAGATTTCGCGTCATTGGCGCTGCAATTAACGGTCTTGCCGGAATCAGTATGCTTCAAGAGAATGCAGGTAAGGTAGATGCTGTTATTTTGGATATTAACATGCCCAGAATGAACGGCTTGGAGGTTCTTGAAGAAATCAAGAAACAAAAAATTGATACGAAGGTTATTGTCGTAAGTGCCGTCACTACTCAGGATGCAGTCGAGACGATACGGGCTCTGGAGCTGGGAGCTTTCGATTTCGTTACTAAGCCCGAAGGACTGGAAGAGCTAAGAAGCAATGCATTTTCCGATAGACTTCTAAACTGCCTTGCGGTTGCTACAAAGAGTATTATATCGGAGACACCCGGGGATATTGCATCTGAAATTGGCGAGAGTGAACCGGCAGTCATAAAAAAGCGTCATTTAAAGCCGGTTTTGGCAAAGGAAAAGCTGGTTGCAATAGCCTGTTCAACAGGAGGACCCAAAGCCCTTCATACTATTATACCAAGCTTACCAAAGGAGCTGGATGCCGGAGTTGTTATCGTACAGCATATGCCGGAGGGTTTTACCAGGTCTCTTGCTAACAGACTGAATACAATCAGTAATATTCCTGTAAAAGAAGCCGAGGACGGAGAAATACTCAGAAAAGGAAGAGTATATATAGCAAGAGGCGGCTGCCATCTGTGTGTTACAAAGGATGATAAGGGAAATCACATATTACGATTTTGCAACGAGGCACCACGCTTTGGTCTGGTTCCCTGTGCCGACGTGTTATACGAATCTCTTATTGATACTGATTATGATGAAATTACCTGTGTTGTTCTTACCGGAATGGGTAGTGATGGATCAGCAGGAATATCTAAATTATACTACAAGAAAAATATTCATGTGATAGCTCAGGACAGTAAAACCAGTGTTGTATACGGTATGCCAAGAATGATAAAAGCAACAGGTCTGGTTGACAAAGAAGTATCACTCGATGAGGTATCCGATGCTATCATAAAGAATGTGGGGGTGCAATAAATGGACGTTAGTCAATATCTTGAGATTTTTATTGAAGAGACAAAGGAGCATCTTCAGAGTCTGAATAGCCATATTCTTATTCTGGAGAAGGAACCTGAGAATGAATCTACCATTAACGAAATATTTAGAGCTGCTCATTCTTTAAAGGGTATGTCAGGAACCATGGGATATACGAAGATGCAGCATCTTACTCATGTTATGGAGAATGTATTCTCAGAGATACGTAATGGAAAGATGAAGGCCACATCAGAGCTTGTAGATGTTCTGTTTAAGGGCTTGGATATATTGGAGTCTTATTTAGCCGCNATTCAGGCAGACGGTACCGAAGGTAATCTGGATAGCGAAGACATCATAAATGCTTTGAACAATATCCTAAATACAGGATTAGGTGTAGCCGACCCCGATTCCGGTCCATCAAAATCATTAGCCGGTGAAATAACTATGGTTCCCCCCTCTGAAAATGAGAAAGAGAAATTTAGATATTTGAAATTGGAGGAGCATGAAAANAAGGCGATTGCCAAGGCTTTATCTCTAGANCTTAATGTAATAGGTTTAACTATCTATATACAAGAGTATTGTGTTCTTAAGGGAGCCAGAGCCTTCATGGTGAACAGAACCCTGGAGGAGCACGGAGAGATTATTAAGCTGGACCCCAGTGCACAGGATCTTGAGGACGAAAAATATGATTTTGATTATTCGGCGTTCTTAATAACAAAGGAGACTCCGGAGAACATCATAAACTATGCCATGAGTGTATCTGAGGTAAAGGAAGTAGTTGCGGACTACATAAGATTAAGCAAAGATGAGCTTGATACATATTTAAATGCCATCAAACAGGAAGAAGCACTCATATCATCACCAAAGCCAGCTGTAGAACCCGGCTCCTTAAAGGCCGGCGGTGCTGCACCTGCCAGACAAACAACAAAGCCTATAGCAAATCGTTCTGTTCGTGTTGACATAGAAAAGTTGGATGGATTAATGAANCTGGTAAGTGAGCTTATAATAGCTAAGAACAGTCTTGTATCTTCCAGTAGTNCTTTACATAATCAGCTTGATATGACTTTCTTTGACCAGATGGAATACCTCGAAAGAGTCACAACCAATCTTCATGAATCAGTAATGAGGGTCCGTATGGTGCCTATAGAGAATGTTGTAAACCGCTTTCCAAGAATGATTCGTGACCTGTCCAAGAGCTTAAATAAGCAAATGGAGCTATATATGACCGGTGAAGAGACAGAGCTGGACCGTACCGTTATAGATGAAATCGGTGATCCTTTAATGCATTTACTGCGTAATGCGGCGGATCATGGCCTTGAAAGCAGTGAGGAAAGAATACGGTTGGGTAAGGACCCTGTTGGTTCTATATTCCTGGATGCTTATCAGGACGGTAACAATGTTGTGATAGAGGTCAGGGATGACGGAGCGGGTATTAATACTGAGAAGATAAAGAAGAAGGCCATAGATAAGGGTGTTATAACAGAAGAACAGGTGGCCAGAATGACTGATAAGGATATTATAGATATACTGTTCATGCCAAGCTTCTCAACATCCGAAAATGTTACCGATGTTTCGGGAAGAGGCGTAGGTCTTGATGTGGTTAAGACTAAGATAGAAGCCCTGGGCGGTGATATAGAAGCAAAGACAAAGGAAGGACAAGGCTCCAACTTTATAATTAGACTGCCGCTGACACTTGCCATTATACAAGCTTTGATGGTTAAGATAAGTGACGAAAAATATGCTCTTCCTCTCGGAAATATCCAGACAGTTGAGAATATTTTTCATAAGGATATTAAGAAGGTCAACGGCAAGGAAGTTCTTAATCTCAGAGGCGATGTAATTCCGATTATTCGCTTGGGTGAAATTCTTGACTGTCCAAATGTCGAGGATAGAGAACAGGTTCTTGTCGTAGTAGTTAAAAAGGGCGAAAGATATGCCGGTATGGTTGTTGATGAGCTGATAGGACAGCTGGAAATCGTCATCTCATCTATTGGTAAGTATATCAAGAATCATAGAATCATCAGCGGAGCTACTATACTCGGTAATGGTGAGGTCGCATTGATTCTGGATGTAAATTCACTAATCTAACCGAAGACAGATAAGATGTGAAGAATAATTATTAGGAGGCTACTGATATGGCAGAGGACAACTCAAAGCAATATATTGAGGTAAGGCTTGGCAATGATTTATATGGAATTGAGATTAAGTATATCGACAGTATTATTGTCATGCATAATATTACCAGAGTACCTAAGGCGCAATCTTATTTTCTTGGGGTCATTAATTTAAGAGGAGAAGTAATTCCCGTAATGAGCTTAAGCAGAAGGCTTGGAGTTGATGAGAATGAGTTTACTTCGGCAACAAGAATCATCATTATTAAGCCTGAGCCACAGTCAGCACCGGTAGGCATGATAGTCGATGAGGTGAATGAGGTCATTACCTTGGACGAGGCTGATATTCAGAAGATGAATTATGACGAAAATGACAGCGCATCGGCTTACAGCCTGGGAATAGGTAAGCTTGGTGACAACCTGATTAATATTTTGAATATTCCGGAGATAGCTGGCAAGGAGGATTAACCATACTTTTATTATTGGGGGTGTAGCAGTGTCTGAATTGGATTTAAATCGCATTGACAATATGCAGTATGATGTGCTTCGTGAGATAGGAAATATTGGTGCCGGAAATGCTACTACAGCTCTATCACAAATGATAAATTCTAAGGTATCTATGAATGTTCCCAAGGTGGAACTGTTGGAATTCAAAGAACTTTCAGATATTGTGGGTGGAGCAGAGAGAATAGTTGTGGGCATACTATTTACTCTTGAAGGCGACATTGATGGTATGATGATGTTCATGATGGATAAGGAGGCCTCGAAGCATTTAGTTGATATTCTTCTTGGCAATCTACAGTCGTCGGAGATAGTAGACGGAGATGATTTTAGTGAGATGGGGCTCTCGGCATTAAATGAAATCGGGAATATTATTTCTGGTGCTTACTTATCTTCATTATCTTCCTTAACAAACTTAACGATAACCCCCAGTATACCATATATGGCTATAGATATGGCGGGAGCAATCTTAAGTGTACCTGCTATTGAATTTGGAAAAATCGGAGACAAAGCCCTTTTGATAGAGACGGAATTCGGAGATAAGGATAATTCGGTTAATGGTTATTTTATACTTATACCATCATTACAATCATATTCTGCTATACTAAAATCATTGGGGTTATAGGGTGAATAAATGAACAATACGATAAAGGTCGGCATGGCTGATGCTAATGTATGCAAGCCACCGGATATGATTACAACACTTGGTCTTGGTTCCTGTGTTGGTATAGTTCTGTATGATCCGGTTAAAAAGATTGCTGGTTTAGTACATGTTATGCTTCCAGATAGTACAAAAATAATGAATAACTCAAATAAGTACAAGTTTGCTGACACCGGGATTGATACACTTATCCAAGATATGATTAATATAGGTGCGATAAGGAAAAATCTTGTTTCTAAGATTGCAGGGGGAGCGCAGATGTTTAGCTTCAGCAATAATCTTGAGATGATGCGTATCGGTGAGCGAAATGTAGAGGCTACAAAGGATAAGCTTAAGCAGTTGGGAATCCCTATATTGGCTGAGGACACCGGGGCCAACTACGGTAGGACAATAGAGTTTTACACAGAAACGGGACTTCTACATATCAAATCCGTCGGTAAGGAGCTTAAGATTCTATAGGTATATTCATCAAAGAAGCTATGGTTGGGGTGAGAGAATGCGTGACAGATATATACCCGCAGTGATTACACTATTAGCAGGTGCTGTAACCTGCATTTCAGATATTTATAAGAAGACGGATTTGTTAACCAGCTTAAAGAGACTTCTACTGGTTATCATTATATTCTATATCATTGGTCAGATAGCGAGAGTAATTATCAGAAAGGTGATTGAACCCAAGCCCAAAGAGTCCGAGGAAGAAGATAATGAATCAGAGGATAATACTTCCGATAATGCTGACAGTAATGACAAAGACGACACGACAGATGAGAATAATAGCAAAGCGGATGAAAAAGATGATAAGAAGCCCTAGACATTTGAAAACAACAATCCGATATATTAATTAGGAGGCTTTATGAATACTGATGAAAGGCAGAAGCTTTGGGAGGAATATTCCAAAAGGAAGAGTTCGGAGCTTTATGAGAAATTAATAATTGAATATTCTGGATTGGTTAAGCTTGTTGCAGGACGTCTCAGTATGTATCTTGGTCATAATGTGGAATATGATGATTTATGTGGCTATGGAACCTTTGGTTTAATAGACGCCATTGACAAATTTGACTATACCAAGGGATATAAGTTTGAAACCTATGCTTCGTTACGAATTCGAGGTGCAATTCTTGACCAAATCCGAAAGATGGATTGGATTCCAAGAAGCATACGGCAAAAACAGAGAAAGATAGACAATGCATATCAGGCTCTGGAGACAAGATACGGCAGAAATATAACTGACGAGGAACTGGCAGAAGAACTGAATATTTCAATTGAAGAATTAGAAGAATGGCAGAATCAAACCAATATAACGAATATAATTTCCTTAGATGAGTTTTTGGAACAGGGTTCCGAAACTAAAACCGAGCAGTATTTTGCTACTACATTTGAACAGCCCGAAAGAATAGTGGAGCAGAGTGAGCTTAAAGAGGTTCTGACGAGGACTTTAGATACATTGACTGAAAAAGAAAAGAAGGTAATTGTACTATATTATTATGAGGACCTAACATTAAAAGAAATAAGTAAAATTATGGAGGTATCGGAATCCAGGGTATCTCAGTTACATACTAAAGCTTTACAAAAGCTAAAAANTAAATTAGGTGTTAATATTGATGTTCTTACCAGCTATTATTGATACAAGAATATGACCCGGCACAAGTATTTGCTGTAAATGGAAGACTTACGCCAGGAATAAGGAGGTGATTATAATGAGCGGTAGAAATGCATATTTTCGATTACTGATAAAGGATGACGGGACTTATATTAAACTTTATAATGCTGAGCCGGGCGGATTACCGCTTATTTATGATGAAATAAGTAACTACCTCATTGATAAAAAAATATATGAATATGATAAGATAGAACTGGGTAGAGGAATAGCAAACCTTAAGCAAACGGCTGAGATTAAGCTTACCTCAGTGAAAATTCTTCCACAGGATGAATATGTTAAGGTTACAATAGATGAGGATAGAATGTATGCCGTATGTAGATTTTATCCCCCGAGTACGGGAGGGAATCATCTGACTAAGGATGGTATAATATCTGCCATGGTTCAGGCAGGAGTGAAATACGGTGTTGATGAGACTAAGATATTGCAGTATTTGAAGGACCGAAAATATTGTTCAGATTATGTTCTGGCGAAGGCAACACCACCGATACAGGGACGGGATGCAGTTATTACATATCATTTTAATACAGACTTAACTATGAAACCCAAGACAAATGAAGACGGTTCAGTCGATTTTCATACACTGGATATAATAAGTCACTGTAAAAAAGGCGATCTTTTGGCTACACTTACACCTGTAGACTATGGAAAACCGGGAATTGATGTATGCGGTAAGGTTATTAAGCCAAATAAGGTTAATAATCGTGTGCTTCGTCATGGCAACAAGGTCAGGATGTCAGAGGATGGCCTTCGTCTATATTCCGAGGTGGATGGACATGTTACCCTGACCGACGGCAGAGTCTTTGTATCAGACACATATGAGATTCCCGCAGATGTGGATTCGTCTACCGGAGATGTAATCTATGAAGGAAATGTAGTAGTAAAGGGAAATGTTATTACCGGCTTTTCAGTTAAGGCAAAGGGAGATATTGAGGTTTACGGTGTGGTCGAAGGAGCTTATTTGGAGGCAGGCGGACAGATTATCCTAAGACGCGGTATGCAGGGAATGAACAAGGGTATTCTGAAAGCATACGGCAATATAGTATCTAAGTTCATTGAAAATGCAGAGGTTATAGCCGGTGGCTATATAAATACCGATTCTATCCTGCATAGTAGAGTGTCTGCCAAAGGTGATGTTGTCGTAGGAGGAAGAAGAGGATTTGTTACCGGAGGCATTATTCGCTCCGGAACTTTAATATCAGTAAAGACATCCGGATCTCATATGGGCACCAATACGGTACTCGAGGTCGGAATTGACCCGGGGGTATTGGATGAGTTTCGTGAGCTGGAAAAAACAATTGCACACCTTAAATCGGAGAAGGATAGGATAAATCAGACTATTGCTACTGTAAGGAAGAAACTGCAGTCAGGCTCAAATATCACTTTTGATAAGCTGGAGAGCCTTAAGCAGATTACTCAGAGCAGCATCCAGATTAATACTCAGTTGAAGGAAGCAACCGAAAGATATGATATACTTAAGCACGAGGTGGAGGGTAATATTTCCGGTTCTATTCAGGTACATGATACCGTATATCCCGGCACTAAGATTGTCATATCCAATGTTATCTACTATGTCAGGGATGTATTAAAACACATAAAATTCATTCGCGACAGGGCTGACATTAAACTGATACCGTTATAGGTTTATTCGTTCTTGTTCTAAAGGGGGAATAAGAATGCCAATAAGGCCAATCGATGTAATGAAATCTCAGGAGGTTTCCCAGTACAAACACAATCAGAGCCAAAAAGCTCAGCATGAGCAGATTCAAATCAGTAAAAGCTTTCAGAACATGATACAGGAGGAGGCATCCAAGCCGGTACAACCGAAACGAAGTGAAAATCAGGAATTTCGTTATGATGCCAAAGAGGAGAGCAGAAATAAGTATAGTGGCTCCGGTGGTAAAGGGAAACAGGAGGAAGACAATAAAAATAAAGATAAGAGGCCTGAAAATAGGTCGGACAGACCAGGTGGTATTGATATTTTGATATAATATCAATATACATATGGATTGTGCAGGAGTGGAGAAAATATGGACCTGTTAGGGATTTTTATGCTTATAATCGGAATATTCGTCATAATTTTAAGCTGCTTCGTGGTTGATCGTGGGGGTAATAAAAGTAGTACCGAGTCAGAAGCAGCAGACAGGGAGAACCAAATTACACAAAAGGAGTTGGACTCCTTTAAGTCGAAGCAAAGTGAGATATTATCCTCTGTAAGCGAGGATACTATAGCAAGGACCGATGAATACCTAAGTAGACTTTCCAATGAAAAGATTATGGCGGTCACAGAATACTCCGATCAGATTCTCGAGAAGATTACCAAGAATCATGAAGAGGTGGTTTTTCTTTATAATATGCTTAATTATAAAGAAAAGGAGCTTAAGGAGACCTTAAAGAGTATCGAAAGCTCACATAAGAAAGCCAAGGAGCTGATAAACGGCAAAGCATCAGAGCAGGAATCAGATCCGGTTATTAACAAGACCAAAGAAAATACCAAGAAAGAAACTATCATAAAAGCAAATATACCGTCCGAGCCGTTAATTTCCATTAATAATGCCGAGATACTTAAGCTATACAAAAAAGGCAATACGGTTTTAGATATAGCCAGACAATTGGGAATTGGACAGGGTGAGGTCAAGCTTGTAATAGATTTATTTAAAGACAGATAGTAAAAAAAGATTATAGTCTAATGAGTGAGGCACCTATGAAGGATGTGTTTTATAAATGAAGCTGAAATATTATATGAGAGGCCTCGGAATCGGAATTCTGATAACAACGGTTGTTCTATCCTTGGGCAGCAAGAAAGAAAAGCTATCCGACAATGAAATTATGGCTAAGGCGCGGGAGCTTGGAATGGTTATGAAGGATGAGAATTCTGAAGATAATCTGGAGGAGGTTATCGGAAAATCCAAGGCTAATTCTTCGAAGGAATCTGAAGCTGATAATAATAAAACAGATAAATCAGCAAATATAGAGCCTGAGAATGAAGATAACAGTAACGCAGTTATAAATCCTGAGGATGATGTTAATAATGATGAAGCAGTAAATCCTGAGGTAGATGATAATAACGATTTAGCTACTAATCCTGTGGTGGATGAGAATAATGATGTGGCTGTTAATCCTGAGGAAGAGGATAATAATGATGTAGTTGTTAATCCCGAGGAAGATGATAATAACGATGTGATTGTTAATCCTGAGGAAGATAATAATAGTGATGAAGTTGTAAATTCCGAGGAAGAAGTCAATAGTGGTGATATTACATTTACAATTATAAGAGGTATGTCTTCCCGACAGGTATCAGAGCTTCTTGAACAGAAGGGATTAATAGATGATCCGGTGGATTTTGATAATTTTGTAAAGCAAAAGGGTAAGGCAAGCGTAATCCGAGTCGGAACCTATACCTTATCGGCGGATGCAAGCTATGACGAAATCCTAAAGGCTATAGCCGGCTAGGAAAAAAATATAAATATCCTTTACACGGGGATTTTGTTGTGGTATAATCACAACGTTAATTCAAAACCCTTGTATATATAATCTAATAAAAATAGTAGTATTGGCATGTGGTTTTGATAATAATACACGCATGCTGATTTCATGTATGGTGCCGTGATTCTTCGGTCTGCATGGAATATGATGTATGCGGATGATATTAACCAAATGGAGGTAAATTTATGAGCGTTATTTCAATGAAACAGTTATTGGAAGCTGGTGTGCATTTTGGACATCAGACAAGAAGATGGAACCCCAAGATGGCGGAGTACATCTACACAGAGAGAAACGGAATCTACATCATCGACCTGCAGAAGTCAGTTGTTAAGGTAGATGAAGCATATGCTGCAATTAAAGATGTTGTAGCAGATGGCGGTACAGTTCTCTTTGTCGGAACAAAGAAGCAGGCACAGGACGCTATCAAGGCAGAGGCTGAGCGTTGCGGAATGTTCTATGTAAATGAAAGATGGTTAGGCGGAATGTTAACCAACTTTAAGACGATCAAGAGCAGAATAGACAGATTAAGAGAAATCGAGAAAATGTCTGAGGACGGTACCTTTGATGTTCTTCCTAAGAAAGAAGTTATTCAGTTAAAGAAGGAATGGCAGAAGCTCGAGAAGAACCTTGGCGGAATCAAGAATATGAAGAAGGTTCCGGATATAATTTTTGTAGTTGACCCTAAGAAGGAAAGAATCTGCATACAGGAAGCTCATACTCTTGGAATTCCTTTGATAGGTATTGCAGATACTAACTGTGACCCCGATGAGCTGGATTATGTAATCCCAGGTAATGACGATGCAATTCGTGCCGTTAAGCTCATTGTATCTAAGATGGCTGATGCGGTTATCGAGGCAAACCAAGGTGTACAGCTTACAGATACAACTGAAGAAGCTTCAGAATCTGAGAATCTTAATGCTGATGATAAAGATGCAGAAGCTGATGCTGATACCTATTCTGACTCAGAGGAAGAAATTACAGAATAATGTGAGAGTGGGTCTGTTGCAGATGTAAGTCTTACAACAGTCCCATTTTTAAAATAAATTATTTTGGAGGTAATATGATGAATATAACAGCAAGTATGGTTAAAGAATTAAGAGAAATGACTGGCGCAGGCATGATGGACTGTAAGAAAGCACTTGCAGAGACCGAAGGCAATATGGATAAAGCTATAGAGTTCTTAAGAGAAAAGGGACTTGCTGCAGCTGAGAAGAAGGCAGGAAGAATTGCAGCAGAGGGTATTATAGATACTTGTGTAAGCGAGGACGGAAAAGTCGCATCAATAGTGGAAGTTAACAGTGAGACTGACTTCGTAGCTAAGAATGAGAAGTTCAGAGAATATGTAGCAGCTGTGGCTGCTCAGGCAGCAAAGACAAATGCAACTGATATCGATGCATTTTTAGAGGAGAAGTGGGAGCTTGATCCTTCCAAGACAGTAAAAGAAGAGCTTTCAACCATGATTGCCATCATCGGTGAGAACATGAATATCAGAAGATTTGAGCAGATTAAGGCAGAGAACGGATTTGTGACCTCATATATTCACGGTGGCGGAAGAATCGGTATCCTAGTTGAAGTAGAGACAACAGCTGTAAACGATGATGTTAAGGAAGCAGCTTATAATGTTGCAATGCAGATTGCAGCCATGTCTCCGAAGTATATTAGCAGAGATGATGTTTCTGAGGAATACATTACTCATGAGAAGAATATCATCAAGGCTCAGATTAAGAATGATCCTGCCAATGAGAAGAAGCCTGAGAATATTATCGAGAAGATGATCGAAGGCAGATTTAATAAGGAATTAAAGGAAGTATGCTTACTGGATCAGGTTTATGTTAAGAATGGTGATATGAACGTTGGTCAGTACATTGATTCCGTATCTAAGCAAGTAGGCGCTCCTGTATCGATTAAGCGTTTCATCAGATTTGAGACAGGTGAAGGCCTCCAGAAGAAGTCCGAGGACTTTGCGACTGAAGTAGCAAAGCAGATGGG
>JGI24710J26742_10002262_pt1 | contig 17152 bp, 12 predicted proteins | sample BioPla2DNA2_FD_26742 | JGI IMG/M metagenome (IMG submission 26742) | reverse complement strand
GCTCCTTCTAGCACCACGTATTAAAAAACTCTTCATTGCAACATTATCCATACCTGGAAGATTTCCACGAACCGATGACCATTCAAACACTAAGGCTACTACCCCAGCCGTATGAGCAGCCGCTACCCCCGTTCCGGTATAGTTAATAAACTCCCCATCCAGTCCCGGCGCAATATAGTCAACTCCAGGAGCTGCTAAACTTGGTTTTACATACAAGGCCCTGCTATATCCACGACTGGAATTCACATATAGATTATTATTGACCGGATTATATGCAGTTACCGTAGTTACCGCATAGGCATTTCCTGGAGAAACAATGGTTGTATAAATGTCTGGTTGGATAAAATAAGTATCTGTCGTTATAAAATCCCCCATGGGGAGCCATATATGAAAACTATTGGAAAGTTCCCCCTGTCCATATACATTGAATCTCCAGACTCCAGGGGATATATTTTTAAATCGAAGGAGTATTAATTGATCACCTGTCTCAGCTTCCACCGTAAAATAATCCATACTAATTACTGTTCTCTCAAATATGAAGGATATATCCCTTTGAACCGTAAGACTGGGAGCCACTCTTGGAATATATTCCCCAGAGGGTGATTGTATATCAATGGAGAAAATACCCGGTGAATCCCCCCAAATTTCCATGGAAAAACCAGTCTCACCTTCCCCTACATTAAGTTCCACCGTATTATATCCAGTAATAGGGTCTATAATCCCCCGATAATGTCTTCCCCGGTTACCTTCATTTCCAGCTGATACCACAAAGCCAATATTGGGTATATCCGCTATCAAATTAGATAAAACACTGACAGCTAATCTTCCGTCATGTCCTCCCTGGGAAGTCCCAAGTCCTAGGCAGATTACCACTGGTCGATTTAAGTATCTCCCAACCAAGGCACAATATTCTATGCCCCACATAATAAAGTTTTCTTGAAAGCATTGAACATTCGGAGGAATTGAAAAGAATTCTTTTAAATATTCCTTGGCCTGNCTCAATTTCACAATGACAAGTTCCGCATCCGGAGCAACACCAAAAAAATCAAAACTTTCATTGGGCGTACCAGCTGCAATTCCTGCCATCANGGTTCCATGCCCCACTTCATCTATGCTAGGTACGATATCCAGTGGGTTTTCAGAAACCAAGGCCTGGTTAATCTGTTCTTGAAGATATTCTGTTCCAAAATATGATTCAAACTCATACTCCCGGCTAAAACCTTGCCCTATATCAATGGTCTGATCCCATATACTTACAATCTTAGAAGTACCATCTGACTTTAAAAAGGCCGGATTTGTATAATCTATCCCAGTATCAACAATTCCGATTAAAACACCCTCCCCTCTTAAATTTAGGGCTGGTATGGTCCGAAGTTGTTCTACACCCGATGCTTCCAAACTAATTTCGCTGGTCAATCCAAAAAGCTTCGGAATGGCCGAATAACCAAACTCTACAATAGTTCGGCTATTAATTTGATTGGCAGGGATATGTAAAACAGCGAAAGCATCATTCATAACATGAAAAACTGCATCTGGGAATCTTTCTTCAAAACGTCTATAATCTGATCGATTATCTAATATGATATCCCCATAGTCTTCACTTAATATTTTTCGTCTTTCCTCCTCCGTCATTTGGCACCTCCTTTTTTAGATAATATATATTTATACTATAATTCCTGTACGTAAACTATCAAACACATTGTAAATATCCAATATTCCATAACCCCAATCCCGATTTGGATAATTTAAGGAAGCATCCCTTCTTGCTCCCCGGATTAATAGTTTTCTCATTTCTATTGTACTCATACGAGGTAAATTTCCTCTTACTACTCCCCATTCTAATAACAAGGCAGCTATTCCTGCTGTATGGGCTGCTGCCACGCTGGTTCCAGAAAACTCTCGAAATCCACCATCTATGGTAGGAGCAGTGATGTTTACACCTGGTGCAGCGATATCTGGTACAACGCCTCCTGCTGTTGAAAACCCTCTACTGGCCTCCGGATAAAGGCTATCATCTGTAATATTATAAGCTGTAACCGTGATTGGAATTTCTGCATTTCCAGGATTTAAGACCGTTGTATATGGATTGGATCGAATAAAGTAGGTTTCATCGGATATAAATCCATTCATTGGTAGCCAAATGTTATAAGGTAAATTAAGATCCCCTCGTTCATATACACGAAACCTCCATATACCTGGAACCGGATTAAAGAAGCGAAATAAGATTAACTGCTTTCCTGTTACTACCTCAACAGTTAAAAAATCAATTATAATACGGGTAGGCTCAAAAACGAAAGTAACTTCACGATTTTCCCGAATTCCAGGCCCCATTGGAGGAATTACTTCTCCCGAAGGGGAGGTGATTTCAACAGAAAAGGCACTGGGAGATCTTCCCCATAACTCCATAAGAAAATTCCCTTGGTTTTCTCCAACAAATAGTTCCACCGTATCATATCCAGTGACTCTATTTACAATTCCCTCATAATGTCTCCTACTATTTCCTTCATTTCCTGCTGCGATAATCATAGCGACCCCATGTCTGGTAGAAAATAAGGATAAGTATTGAGCCAAAAATTCCCGACCATCATGAGGGCCTTGGGATGAACCCAAGGCTAGACAGATAACCATAGGTCTAGCCAATTCCTTTAATTTATTTGCTAAATAAGTAAATGCAAAAAAGATATCCGTATCCTGATAACAAACCGCCCCTTCCGGAATACAAAAAAAATCTCGTAAGTATTGTTTTGCTTGTTTTAATTTTACTACTACAAATTCTACATCAGGTGCAACCCCATAAAAATCCTGATCCACTATCTCCGTTCCCCCTGCAACCCCTGCCACCATAGTGCCATGCCCAGTATCATCCCTACTAGGCACTATATCAAAGGGATTGTCACTTTGTAAGGCCTGATTAATTTGCTCCCTAGTATACTCCGTTCCATAAGCTAAATCCTGTGGTGGATTATCGCTGATAATGGTCTGATCCCAAAGAGCAGCAATCCGAGTTGTACCATCCGCATACTGAAAAACTTTATTGGTGTAATCTATCCCAGAATCTATAATAGCAATCAAAACTCCCTGGCCTCTCAAATTAAAAGCTGGAATATTTCTTAGCCTCGTAACCCCCGATGCTTCCAAACTTTGATGACTGATTGGTCCACGGATTACTGGCATAACATTATAACCTAAATTTCGAATCGTATTTATCGTTATTTCATTCACAGGTACATGTACGATAGCAAGCAGGTAATTTATAATATTAATAGTGGCTCCTGGAAATACATTAAACACACTAAAATCACCATAATATTCTATTAATAAATCAGCATAATCTTCACTAACAATGGGATTTACCTCTTCACCTGTCATCCGATTTTCCCCTATCATCTACTTATAATATATATATATAAATCCTAGTTAAAGTATGAAAAAAGTCTGTTATAAGCAAATCGCTATAACAGACCTCATTCATATATTATTATTTCAGTGGTTTTTTCTTTCCCTCCTCTTACGGATGAAAGCTGTTATCCCAAACAAGAATAAGTCTCCAAGCAAAATAAATAGTAATAGCTCAAAGGAGAATGTTCCGTAACTTTCCTTCTCCCTTAACAGCATCCATGTACCAATTCCAGTCCACAGGATAGGGGAAATCATTGACCATCGAAGGCGTTTTCGAAAAGCCAAGAAGATTTGTAGTAGAATTAGTACACTAGGAATCACCGTTAAAAGTAAAATTGTAATTCTGTTAATCATTGATTCTGACATGACATCCTCCGTCTGTTAAAGAAATACCTTCTTCCTTACGCATTAAACATAACCTTTTCGCTATTGAAGGCTTTCGTTATCAAAACCGTAATGATAGCAGCTAAAAAGGCAGTCGTTCCTACAGTAAGACCAAATTGTGTCATTGTAAGTTCACCTAAGAAAAGATTTTGTAAACTTACCGCTGAATTATAAATTGGAATTGCAAAATATTCAATTCCTTTTTCTGTACCACCAGAAAACATAGTCATAATACTACCAAGCATAACTACAATCATGAGAGGCATAACATAAGTATTGGCTTCCTTTGCGGTTCTTGCATAGACTGCTACTAAGGAGATCAAGGAAACATAAAGGTAAACCACAATCAAAAGGAGTACTAATAGTTGAATCATTTCGATTGGAGTAAAAGATATGTTGCCAAGAGCTCCCATGGCTGTATCAGCATCTCCCTCAAAACCTCCGTAGAGACGTTGAATTCCAATCATAGTGAATATTGTGTAGATAACTGCAGAAAGGCTAGACAAGATCCCTAAGGATAGCAATTTACCCATGACAATATCGCTTCTTTTAATCGGCGAAATTAACATACTGGATAAGGTACCTCTCTCTTTTTCTCCTGTGATGGCATCAACCCCAAGACCCATTGCACCACTAAACAACATAATATTGATTAATAGGGGTAATAACATGGATAAGGGCTTGGCACTGGCCTTTTCCTCATCTACGATAATGGAAGACTGCGGATCCTTATCAATATAAAATACCTGTAACTGTTCTATATTANCCAGTCTTTCTGCCAATAGCTGCTGCTGATATGTATTAAGCACCATATTTAAGAATTTCTCTCTAGCAGCAACCGAATAATCTTCCNCGGTATTATAATAGGTTTTAACCTCAGGAATTTCATCTCCAAGATTTTGATAGGCTCCAATNTTATCAAGAAACCCTTCTTCAAAAACTACTAATAATTCTACATCNCCACTTTTAATATCCGCTTTAATATCTTCAATATTATGGGATNAAANTAGTGGGGTAATCTCAGCTTCATATCCCATACTGGAAATTAGCTCATCAAAACCTTCTGGAGCATTCTGAATATAAACCTTGGGTATATTCTTTTCAATATCATTCACCATATTGGTGGCCAATCGCCCCATTAAAGAGTACATAATCATAATTAACAAACCAGGCATAACAAACAAACTAAAAACCAGTTTTTTATCCGTAAATACTCGGGTTAATTCTTTGACTAAAATATTTTTTACAGCACTCATATTATGCCTCCTCCTTATTATGTAATTTGTACAATTCAAAGAATGCATCCTCTAGGTCTTCGGTATGGGTACTCGATAAAATATCCTCTAAGCTACCGTCTATTACCTTATTCCCATTTATGATGATACCAATCTTATCACATAACTTTTCTGCCTCGGACATAATATGCGTAGAAATAATGACGGTTTTCCCTTCCTTCTTCAACAACTTCAAATAATCGGTTACATTTCTTGCCGTAACGATATCAAGACCATTGGTAGGTTCATCAAATATCACCACATCTGGATCATGCACTAGGCTTACAGCTATGGAAGCCTTTTGTTTCATACCTGTGGAAAGTTCCTCAATTTTTTTATCTTCAAATTCCTTAATACCGAAATAATTGAACAGCTTCTCTCTTCTTTCCTGAATGGTTTTATCATCTTGACCATGTAACTTTCCAAAAAAATTAAACATATATTTGGGTGAAAACTGTGGATCCAATTTAATTTCATTGGTTAAAAAACAAATTTTCTTTCTTACTTTTTCAGAATCTTTTACGGTGTCAAATTCACATACCTTAATATCCCCCTGAGTGGGTTTTAATAAAGTTGCGATACAACGCAGTGCAGTGGTTTTTCCTGCACCATTGGGTCCTAGAAGCCCATAAATCTCCCCTGGCTTTGCTGTAAGACTAAGTTCATTCACTGCCCTTTTAATATTTTTTTTCGTTCTTTGCTCCATCATCTGCTTCTTTGAAAGCTTATAGACTTTGGTCAAATTATTTACAACAATCATAGCCTTTTTATCCTTTCTCCTATTAATAATATTTTTGAAACGATCCAACATAGCTTTTACTTTTATATTACTTAAATAAAAGTATAATTTTCATTTCTATTATTTGTCAACCAAATTTCCATTAAAATTCCATTATAAAATAATGATAAGTTATCTTAATACTTTATACTTTCATTTACATCAAGCTTTCATCTAAAACAATGGTAAAAGGTCCATCGTTGATCAAGCTTACTTCCATGTCTGCTCCAAATTCCCCTGCTTGCACCCTTCCGATACGTTCCTTAATGCTTTCCAAGAAGTATTCATAGATTTCTCTTGCCAGACCTGCTTTTGCTGCCTTAGTAAAATCAGGACGATTCCCCCTCTTACAATCAGCATATAAGGTAAATTGGGACACAAGCAAAATCTCTCCTCCCACATCTTGTAAGGAGAGATTCGTTTTTCCCATCTCATCGGAAAAAATTCGAAGCTTTAGTATTTTATCAATATAATGATCTGCAATTTCTTTATTGTCCTGACTTCCTACACCAAGAAATATCAGATACCCCTTCTTTATGGCACCGATACATTCATTATTTACAGTAACCTTTGCCTCTTTTACTCTTTGAATTACTACTCTCATAATCTCCTCTATCCTCTTTTCTATCTTCTTTTTCCCTTGTATTTATCTATTTTCCTGAAATCCTATTTCCTTGTGCCCTATTTCCTTTGAGTTCAATTTCTCTTGTGTCCTATTCCATTGAATACTTTTCCCTTATATCCCATTCCTTTGAAGCCTATTCCATTGAAGCCTATTCCTTTGAATCCTATTCCCTTGTATCCTTTTCCTTTGAATCCTTTTTCACTTATATCCTATTTCCCTAGCATTCTTCTTCCACTGAATTCCATTTCCTCTGAAACCCATACCGATGCTTCCATGGTTTTTTCATTTACAAAAATAGGAGATTTAGATTTGTTTTGTTTCTTGTGCGATTACAGACCACTCTTCTATCAGTTTATCTAAGCTAAACCTGGCATTGGCAGGACTGGTGGAGGGCAACTTCTTAATCTCTCGCTGGGTAATTGGATAAGTATATTTCATATACAAACTATATGCAGTACCCCCATTGGCAAAGAGGCACTGGATATCAGCAGCCTGCAAAATAATTGATAAATCATTTGCTACTACATTTCGTATGCTACGATCACTGGATCCAATAATTTCACAGCTTTGAATCACGTCCCAAAGAGCAATCCTATATTTAAAAAGAAAATCTTTCTTTTGCTCTATGGTTACTGGGCATTCTTCATTAAAAATAGCACTGATTACTTTCCAAAATCGATTCTGCGGATGATGATAAAAAAAACTACCTTCTCTTGATTTCACTGAGGGAAATGAACCTAGAATTAAAATTCTAGATTCTTCGTTAAATACCGGTGGTATTGGATGAACTACTCTTTCCATCATTAATTCCCTATGATCCTTTTACCATCTCAGAGTAAAAGGAATCTCCTGCTATTTCTGATGGTATATCAAGTGTCTCTAAAATAGTTGCTGCTATATCCCCAAAGCTTTTTCTTGTCCCAAGATTAACACCGGATTTAATCTTACTTCCATAAGCCACAAAGGGAACATACTCCCTAGAATGATCTGTAGAAGGTGTCGAAGGATCACATCCATGATCCGCCGTTATCATTAGTATATCATCCTCTCTTAAACCTTCTAAAATTCTTGGAAGCTGTGAGTCAAAATAAGATAGAGCCTTGGCATAGCCATCAACATCATTCCGATGGCCATAGATCATATCAAAGTCCACCAAATTCACAAAACAAAGTCCTGAGAAATCCTGCTCTAACCGTTCCATTAGTTTTTCAATACCCTCCTCATTATTCAGGGTTCGAACGGTATCTGTTATCCCTCTCCCGGCAAAAATATCATTAATTTTTCCTACTGCCAGTACCTCTAACCCCTGTTCTGATATCTGATCCAGCATGGTTTTTCCGGGAGCCAAGGAATAATCATGGCGATTAGAAGTTCTTGTATAATTAGGGTACTCACCAATAAAAGGTCTGGCAATTACCCGACCAACACTGTGCTCCCCCGATAGTATATCTCGGGCAATTTCACAATAACGGTAAAGTTCTTCCACCGGCACTAGCTCCTCATGGGCGGCTACCTGAAATACACTATCGGCAGAAGTATATACAATTAAATCCCCGGTTTTCTCATGTTCCTGTCCATAATCTTTGATTACTTCAGTACCAGAGTAAGGCCGATTACATATGACTTTTCTACCGGTTCTTTTCTCAAATTCTTTTATTATGGAATCCGGAAATCCATTGGGGTAAGTTGGAAATGGTTTTTCTGAAATAATGCCAGCAATCTCCCAGTGTCCTGTTGTTGTATCCTTACCCTTAGAACTCTCCGCCAGTCTAGCAACAACTCCTTCAAAGGGCTTATCATGTAATTGTGGAAAATAGTCCTTAATACCATCAATATGAAACAAACCCAATCTCTCCATATTGGGCATATGAAATTGATTGCTTTTGGATACCGCTAGTAGAGTATTACTTCCTTCATCACCATAACTGGATGCGTCCGGGAGCTCCCCAATTCCTAAACTATCTAATACAACTAAAAAGATTCGTTTCATAACTACCTCCTTACCTTCTTCCAACTCCACAGTACATATTTTTTAGTAACAGCAAATATTATATACAAAAAATAATAGAAATTTAGTATATCCACCAGATCCTATATTGATATCCTGTAATTACCATGCCCTAAATATTATAGTAATTAAATCAAGATATGTCCATGTCTTCTTATTATACAGTAAGTAAATCCAATAAAAATTAAAACCAAATTAAGATGAAGAGAAAACTATTGTTCACGCCCGTATTATATGCTATAATTTACAAAGTTAACCGAAAATATATTTTCTTAATCAACATAGAAAGGTAGTGCATTAATGAAGTTTAATGCTTTTAAGCAATTGATTAAAAATTATAGACATGGGTTCATATTAGTTTATGGACTGATCTATATGATCTGGTTTACCTATCTGGAACGGACGGTAACTACAGATTTTAATCCTGTATATATGAAACTAGATGATTATATTCCCTTTATGGAGATTTTTATTATTCCATATTTACTCTGGTTTATATATATTTTTATTACCGTAGCATACTTTTTCTTTACCTCTAAACAGGAATATTATAAATGTTGTGCTTACCTGTTTATCGGAATGACAATTTGTCTTATTATTTACACCATATGGCCTAATGGTCATTATTTGCGAGTAAATTTAGATACCTTAGGTAGAGAAAACTTGTTTACAAAAATGGTCGGTATGATTTATGGATTAGATACAGCTACTAATGTATTTCCTAGTATCCATGTCTTTAATTCCATTGGTGCTTTTATTGCCATTAATAAGAATGAGAAATTGCAGAAAATTAAATGGTTACAATGGTCAGCTTTTATTCTAACCATTCTAATCTGTCTATCAACTGTTTATCTAAAACAACACTCTGTTATGGATATCTTTGGAGCAATCGTACTTAGTATTGTTATGTATTTTATTGTGTATGTTCCAGCTTGGGGGAAGGTCTCCAAACACTCTGAGCAGAAGCTGCAAAAGGCTTCCTAAAGAAAATTTAACTTTATATTATATAAGAAGGCTACGGATTACTGAATCAATAAGATTCCTCCGTAGCCTTTACTTATTCCAAGTGATACTCTATTTTAATTAAATCCGTAGATTTTTCTTGTAATATTATAACCCACTTCTACTACCTTGCGACCAAATTTTCCAGGTAGATTCATGGAACGGCCAAGAATTTGGGAACGAATTTTTTTATAAAGTCTTCTATCGTATTTTTTTAAATAATTCCAAAGTTCCTCTTTCTTTGCTAAGCTCTCTTCACTGCCTTCCTTAATTAAAAATACCGAACTAACCGCCATCATCATGGATAGATATTTTATCATGTAATTTTNGAGTTTCTTACTCTTAATTTGGAAGATGTCATGGGATTCAATCATAATCTTTGTAATCTTTAGTTGTTGATCAATCCTTCGAATCATTACCTGCTCATTTACCGATTGGTCGGATCTACCGATAAAATAACGATAAAGGTTCACATCCATGTAATATAAGGTCTTTACAAAGGGTAATGGTTGATAAACAAAGATATTATCCACATAGAAAGTATGTTTTGGAAGCACAATTCCACAATTCTGTAATAGCTTTGTTCGATAAATGGTGGAATGCATCAAAATATTCTGGCTCTGTTTAAAATGCATAATCTCATCCCAGGTAAAAATCCGATCCTTAGGCAAAGCCCTTTGATAACGAATTACTTTTTTCTTTTTCGCTCCTACTTTCTCATATACGTAATTTGCCAAAAATAAATCTGGACTATTTCCCTCTGCTATTAATTCCTTCAGCACTTTCATAATTTGGGCTAAGGCTTCTTCATTTACCCAGTCATCACTGTCAACCACTTTAAAATATAAACCAGTTGCATTTGCTAGGCCGGTATTTACCGCCTCTCCATGTCCACCATTTTCTTGGCTAATTACACGGATGATATTAGGGTATTTTTCTTGATAACTCTCTGCTATCTTTTGTGTGTCGTCAACAGAACCATCATTTACAATAATGATTTCCATGTCATTTCCGCCACTTAGTAAAGTTTCAATTGCATGACTCATGTATGCAGCTGAATTATAGCAAGGTATCACTGCTGTCATTAGCTTCATACCCTCGTTCCCCCCTCTTCTTATATTAAATTTTCTGGGTTTAAACACTCTAATTCTGGTACAACAAAACGTCCATCTTTACGGATTAAGACATCATCAAAATAGATTTCTCCGCCACCATATTCCGGAGTCTGTATACAAACCAAATCCCAATGAATTGCTGAAGAGTTTCCGTTAGGTGCCTCCTCTTCATAACAGTTGCCTGGAGTAAAGTGGAAAGATCCCATAATCTTTTCATCAAACAAGGTATCCTTCATAGGTTTTAATATATATGGATTAACACCAATAGCAAACTCACCAATGTATCTAGCCCCTTCATCGGTATTTAAAACTTCATTTAATCTCTCTGTATCATTGGCTGTGGCTTCAACAATCTTGCCATTCTCAAAACGGAATGAAATGTTTTCGAAAGTAAATCCCTGAAATACTGCTGGGGTATTATAAGTTAAGGTACCATTAACGGAATCCCTAACAGGAGCTGTATAAACTTCTCCATCTGGAATATTGCGTTTACCATCACAAGGAACAGCAGGGATACCCTTAATGGAAAAGCTTAGATCCGTTCCAGGACCAACAATTCTAACCTTATCCGTACGATCCATGTATTGAACCAAATTTTCCATGGCTTTTCCCATTTTTGAGTAATCTAGATTACAAACCTTAAAATAAAAATCTTCAAAGTTTTCTTGACTTGTATTAGAGAGTTGAGCCATGGCAGCATTAGGATATCTTAAAACAACCCATCTTGTTTTCTTAACACGAATATCATGGTGTACTGGTGTCTGATAATAAGTTTCATATAATTTCATCTTTTCTGATGGGACATCTGCTAATTCAGATACATTGTCAGTTCCCCGAACAGCTACATAACAATCCATCTCAGACATTTCAGCGGCATCGATCTTGGCCATGAGGGAAAGCTGCTCTTCTGTACAATTTAATAACAATTCTCTTTGAAGTCTAACATCGGTATAATGAGGGAATGGCACACCTCCAGCCTTATATACCTCCTTAACTAGCTGTCTTGCTAAATCCTGTGTGGCTGCACCAATGTAGTGAACATATACTTTATCTCCTGGCTTTACATCCATAGAATAATTTACAAGGTTATGAGCCAATACTTTAATTCTCTCGTCCATTCTAATTCTCCTTATCAAGTTTTAATAATAGTATAAACAAAATTTTAAAAGTGATTGATTTTTAATTAATCACACCATCTATTATTATAGCACATAAATGGTAATGATAATAAACNGTTCTTTTATCTTACTCAAGGTAGGATATAAAAACATTTCCCGCCTCTTCAAACATTTGAGTACTATCTTGAATACCCTTTTTAACAATTTTATTATTTTTAACAGGGTCTATCATTAAGATGTTAAAATTATCATATCCGACAATCAACACGGCATCCCTTCTACTGGTATAAGCAATTACTGGTCTTCCTAAGGACACATAATATAATACTTCATCCAAGCTGCAACCTGTTAGGCGAATGGGCTCATACTTAGAATGATCCAATAGAAACTCATAGATTGCTTCATTCATAGAATGAATCTGATTCGTTTCCATTTTAATGCCCTGATATTCTAGCATTAGTTTAATAATGATCGGAATTGATTTTCCTTCTGCTGCCACAGACCACTCAACATCTTCAAACCAAGAAATGGTTTTCTTTGTAGCTTTTACACCCCGTTCCCAAACCAATTGCTTCCGGTTATTAAGAACCACACCGATGCCTTCATTGGCAATCCGAATTGCTTCCGATGCGTCTTTATAAGAGCCTTTTACCTGATCAAAAACATAGGGGTAATACTGTAATGGTGGTTGATTTGTCACCTCTAACCTTACCGTAGGATCCTGATTAATAACAGCATTAACTGTGGTTAAAACCCTAGGAACCCCATCCATAATAAATCCACTGGGCAAGGTTAAATATGCTTCTGTCAAAGCCTTCTCTGTAACTCTGCTAGTAACTCGTACAAAAGGAGTCACCTCTTTGATCTGATTCATAATATAGTCCTCCTTGCTTGGAACAAAGACAGTACTACCATTGTCTGATGTCTTCTGTACCCTATGCAAGGTAACAATATTTTCATTTACTTCAATATCAGTGATATAATACCCTGATTCTTCATAACTCTTTAATATTTCATTCTTTACAGTAGAAATATTAACTACACTTAAGGGTGTTAGCTCCCCTTTGTCATAGGTTTGAATTATATCACCTTTGGCAACATATCCATAAATAAGATTCGAATCTATCTTATCCAGTAGTAGGATATTATATCCATCCGGTGCAGAAATTTGATCGATTTCCTCTTTCTCAAGATTCAACACATAGATGCTACTGGCCAGCTTGGGGTCAGAGTCTGACTGCCATGCAATACAATTCATTTCAGGAATGGTAATCAAATAATCCTTATAAATATTTGTTGCAATCTCCTCCAATTCCCTAGTAATTAGATTATAAGCATAGATATTATTATAAATACTAAAGTAAAAAACATCCTTTGCATTTAAATAGAAAATATCATTGATATCCTCCTTCAATATCTGGTAGGGCTCTTCTACTGGTATATATACCATTTCCTCAATTCGATTTTCGGATCGAACATAATGATAGAGGATAAGAGCAACCCTTCCTTCATATTGACCTCGGTTCATATAGCCGTAGACAACAAAGCTTATATTTCCTTCTGCGTCCATATCAAGAATCCGAATGTCATGTTGATCATAGGTATCTCTGATATAGTCACTTTCTTCCTGTCGGAAAGAAAATACCCGAACCATCTCATTATCTTTTAAATTATAAAACCAAAGTTCACGATTCCTTACAAAGGCTAATTTATTTTTATCCGGGCTAGCTAAATATTCTATCTCATAATCAGAGGTTATTCCAAGTTTTAACTCACTCTTGGATAGACTTGCCAAGTTAACATCAAAATAAGCCTCCATAAATCGCTCATAATCCAATAAATACATTCGTTGTGGGCTATAACGTACCCTATAAAATTCTTTGATCAGATAGGTCTCCTGAATCTCTTCTAAATTTATATTCACATAATATTTTAATTCTACCAGGGCAATATCCGAATAAATCTCTTTTATCGTTGGAACTATCTTAGTAAGGAATTCAGGATTTAAGTCTCCCCAGGTAATTAAATCAAAATCAGAGTGAATATTTACATAAGAAAAGGATGTATTATCCCCAGCTTTCGGTTCCAAATATTTTCTGATTTCCTCGGCNGCCTTTTTATCCTTAAGGGCATTATGAAAATCTAAAATGTAGTCTAGTTTTTCCTCTAAATAAGAGTTTGCAAACACTTTAATCCGAGTGTAATAATACATCTTTTTACTTTCATTGGTTACCAAGGATAATTTTACGGCATACTCTTTCCCTTCTACCAAATCAGCACTCAGTTTCACCTTCGCAATAATATGCTGATCCTCTTCTTCAAAAACACTGATGGAATCCTTCTCGACCAACTCATTTCCTACAAATTCACGGACTTCATAATTTAATTTTTTAATTACATAATCTTGTTGATTAATTACAACTTCAAATTCTTTCTCTCGACTCAATGGCGTAATCGATTCACGCATTTTATTTGCATTGATATTACTGCTATATCCATGGAGAAGATTTATTTCATTTTCTTCAACTTTTAGAGTAACCAAAGGAAAGGTCACATTTTCCATGACCGTTGTATTGTCAATATCGAAAACCACTTCTTTAATTCCCTTACTAAAATAATTCAAAGAAATCAAGAAAATTCCGATAAGTAGTATAATCCTATAAATCAATCTTAGTAACTTGTTATTCATTTTCTCTCATATCTTCCTTTAACATCCATCCTACTTTAATGGGTTATAATTATATCTTTACCATCCCTTTGTCATTTTACCATATTTTTTCTATAAAAAATAGACTCTCATCTTCTGATTATTCTATATTTTACTTTCTTTTTTATCAGAGTACAACCATATAAATCTTAAATTAATCTTATATCTCCCTTCTTATTCATCTCACAAGAGAACTATATTTGCATATATTGATAATAAAAAGTTTAGGAGCACTCACATGTCTGATTCAGCTAATACATCAAAATCTGATATTGAATCAAAAAAAGATTCTGTAATAAAAACAGAAGAGACCAAAAATAATACACCATGCAATGATTGTCAATCTAATTATAAATTAAGTGGCACTGAAAGCAAGTATAGAGTGCCGAATTATATTGCCAAAAAACAATCTGGAAGTAATGTAAGCCCAACAACACTCAATCAACCAGATCAAAATAATTCCTCAACGGTTCCTGGTACTCCTACAACTCCTAGGCAAAATGGTATGACAACCCCAACTACCCCTATGACTCCGGGGCAGAACGGTATGACGACTCCACGTACTCCCATGACTCCGGGACGAGGTGGTATGACTACTCCTTCTACCCCTATGACTCCGGGGCAGAACGGTATGACGACTCCACGTACTCCCATGACTCCGGGACGAGGTGGCATGACTACTCCTTCTACCCCTATGACTCCGGGGCAAAACGGTATGACGACTCCACGTACTCCCATGACTCCGGGACGAGGTGGCATGACTACTCCTTCTACCCCTATGACTCCGGGGCAGAACAGCATGACGACTCCACGTACTCCCATGACTCCGGGACGAAATGGCATGACAACTCCACGTACTCCCATGGCCCCGGGACAAAATGGTATGACCACTCCACGTACTCCCATGACCCCGGGACAAAATGGTATGACGACTCCACGTACTCCCATGACCCCGGGACAAAATGGTATGACGACTCCACGTACTCCCATGGCCCCGGGACAAAATGGTATGACCACTCCACGTACTCCCATGACCCCGGGACAAAATGGCATGACCACCCCACGTACTCCNATGACTCCGGGTTCTGATGACATGCCTAGAAATGGGATGCCTATGAACGGGATGCCCATGAACGGAATGCCCATGAATGGAATGCCTATGAATGGAATGCCTATGAACGGAATGCCCATGAATGGGATGCCCATGAATGGAATGCCTATGAATGGAATGCCCATGAANGGGATGCCTATGAANGGGATGCCCATGAATGATAATCCATATAACGTACCTATGGGAATTCCNCTTCTTCCTCTTTATGGCTATGATAATAGCGANGATCTTGACAAAGANATTGAATATATGAGACATCTTTATCCAAATACAGCAAAACTAATTCAAAGAGCTGTAGAAGATGAATGCGATAAGTTGGAATATGACGGTAGTGTTATGTTTGATGAATATCCTGACAAAACATCCTTAGATCGAATCATTGATCGTATTTATGAAAAAATGAAAGATATGGATGAGGATGATATGCAAATAGAAACTAAAAGTTTCAATCCCTCAAGGCGACGTCGGAATTTTTTACGTGATCTTATTACGATTGTACTACTCAATGAAATATTCAATCGTAGAAGGCGTTATCGTAGTAGAAGACGGTGGTTCTGATCGATTTTATATAAGTAATGAGGCCCCCTACAAACAAAGTAAGGCTGTTGACGTTATCAAATTCTAATCAATTTGATACACAACAACAGCCTTTTTTCTCTAACCTCTTTACCAACTATTATTTAATAGTGGTGTTGCCAAATACACTTTTGTCTTATCGGTAAGTTCATTATAAGTGATAGCAATTTGAATATTCATCTTACTATTTGAGGCTTCTACATATTCGCCTATCATTCCAGTGTATGCGTAAACTGTATACAAATCACCTTCATCATACTCTACAGCAACTTCTCCTTGCAACTCATTTACCAACATGGTAACAATTTCATTCTTTTCTTGCATGGATAAGGCACCATCATAGTTTCCTTCAAATTGAAGAGTGGATTGACTTTCTACAACACCTATCTTATCCAGTGTCTTCTCTATCAGATCCTGATATTTATCAATACTTGCTATACTTTTAAATATGGTCAAACGGACAATAATATAATGTTTTATTTTGATTGCATCATTCTCCACTACTTCCCTACTAATCACTTTTATTTCAGAGGTAGCTTGTTTGGCCAACTTGCAAAAGGAGTATTCACTAATCATCCCGTCAGACCAAGTTTGAATTTCACCATCTATGGTAAGTCCTATGGCATCTGCAATTTGATAAATAATATCCTTTTTTTCCTCTTCACTTAATAGTTCATCTTTATATTGTGCTATAACTTCCAGACTACTTTGCATTTCTTTTGATTTTGTTTTTATAAATGCCTCTGTAATCTGAAAGTCTTCATGGAATACTCGGTTCACAATGATTTGGGTAATGACAGCTACCCAAAGTACTGCCACCATATATAAAGTAAACTGTATCTTCTTATGAGANAATATTCTTTTTAATATATAGGAAACATTTTCCTTCTTATCATTGTTGATCACATAAATCAACCTCCATTATGAGATTCCATTGTTCAACTATAAGTTTTACCTAAATAATATTATTTATACCATTGCTACAATAAAAGAGTAAAATCATTGGAGGCTAATCAAACAAAAAATAAAACCGCTATCACAGCCTATTTAATAAA
>JGI24710J26742_10002261_pt1 | contig 17152 bp, 15 predicted proteins | sample BioPla2DNA2_FD_26742 | JGI IMG/M metagenome (IMG submission 26742) | reverse complement strand
CAAATCATTTCCATTGATTACAAGGCAAACCATGATTTCACCGGTAACAAACCCCACCCTGGTCAAAATATGTCGAAGAAGCCCCTTATGGCCTTCTTCATCATAGGGCTCGATTTGATAATCTTCAATAAACTTACGCATGGTTTTAAGTATTTCTACATTTTCTTTGGCACCGATATAACAATGCTGGGTATCTATAATCGAATGGGTTCTGCCGGCATAAAATCCAATGGCAATACTTCCATCTTTTTTTCTTCCCACAGGAAATTGCGATTTGTTTCGGTAATAAAAAGGTTCCTCCATCCCACAGATTGCTTCCATAGGAACATCTTCAAAGCCACCGATTCTTGTAAGGCAATTGAGGACCTTGTTTCCCTTATATTCTAGCTGTTTCTCATATGTCATATGTTGAAGCTGACAACCACCACAGCTAGCAGCAATGGGACATCTTGGAGTAACCCGGAAGCTAGAGGGTTGAATTAATTCCATTAACCTTCCATAACCATAGTTTTTCATGGTCTTGATTACTTTCACCAGTACCCGGTCACCAACTACCGTATCTTTGATAAAGAGGGTATATCCCTTATATTTACCAATTCCCTCTCCATCATTGCCTATATCTTCAATTGTAACTTCCAATAAATCATTCTTTTTAACCTGTGTCTCCATAATCTCTCCGTATTATTCTGTTCCTTTTGTAGAACGCATGATATTGGATTCAAACATTCTTTGGTAGCCCATCCATTCAATTTTTGGGTCTCCAGCATTTAAAAGCTCCGTCATTGTCTGAATCTTGGCATCTGTATTATCTGCAAAATGTAATGCCAAAGCCTCTACCGTAGCTGGTTTTTTTGGAGAACCATATTCCAATTCTCCATGATGGGCTAAGATACAGTGAAGTAATTCTTTGGCTAGTTTAGGCGGAAACTTATCCATTTGCTTAATTTGATAATTCACTTTATTTGCCCCAAGAAATATATGGCCTAAAAGCTGACCATCATCNGTATAGTCGTTCTCTGGAAACTCTGAAATCTCATCCATTTTTCCAATATCATGGAATAAAGCAGCTGTAATCAATAAATCTTTGTTGATTACAGGATAATTTTTTGCGTAAAACTCACACATTTTTATCACACTTAAGGTATGTTCCAGCAATCCACCAACAAAGCCATGATGTACACTCTTAGCTGCGGAATGTTTCTTAAATTTACTGATAAACGTAGGATCCTTAATGAAAAAGGTCTCAGCCAAAATACGTAAACTAGGCTCCTTAATGCTAGCAATGTATCCTACAATTTCCTGGTACATCTGGTCAATGTTTTTACTTGTTACTGGAAAATAATCCTCTGGATAGTATTCCCCTTCGTGAGCCTTATATATCCTACTAACATTTAATTGAAGAGCATCCTGGAAACTCGTAACCCTCGCATCGATATGTACGAAGTCCATAGCCTCAAATTGCTCAATTCCATTGGTAAAGTCCCATATTTTTGCATCGATGGTCCCTGTCTTATCTTGCAAAATAAGTGACATATAGTTTTTCCCACTTTTTCCGGTCAACATTTGTTTTGATTTACATAGATATATCTCATTGCGAATTAGTTCGCCTTCTCTTAATTCTTGAATATACTTCATTCTTCTTACCTTTCTATCCACTTTAATCTATTTCTATTATACCCTAGCCCAAAAGATATATAAAGTCAAAAATAATAAATGCTGTCCCCCTTACTACCAGTTGAACTGCCCCCTAAAGTTAAATCAAAATCCAACTTTAAGGGGGAAGTAGATTGGGACAGCACTACTATTTTTTACAAATACTTTTTTATTCTTATCACAAAGAATTGAAACAAAACTTCTATTCTTCTTCTGTTGCACCAAGAGTAACCATTACTTCCAATTCTTTTTCGGTTGAAGCTGAGGTTCTTTTGATTTTAACCTGAACCTCATCTTGGGGTTTATATTTGGAAATTAGATTATAGAAATTATTGGAGTTAATTACAATTTGATTATTTACTTCAAGAATAATATCTCCATTTTTAATTCCTGCTTTTAAGGCTGGTGAATTTGCTTTCACTTCATTTACATAGATACCATTTAGGATTTCATAATAAGCCTTAGCCTCTCCCGTCATATCCTCGGTTTTTACTCCAAAATATGTTCTGGGCTCTTTATTCACCATTTTTTCAATAATCCCCGTCAACTTACTAATTCCTATCACCGTGCTCAACTCTTCATTAACACCTTGTTTTAGGGTTCTGGTAATCACACCAATTAGCTCCCCTTTTAAGTTCATAATAAAGCCATCGCTACTTTTATTATCCCCAATATCTGTATTAAATAAATCCAAGCGATTATCCGTAATATAGACGAAACTACCCTTACTGGTAACAATACCTACCTGCATAGAATTTGGATGACCATTGGGGCATCCTAAGGCGATAATTGGATTGCCAACAGAAAGAGTGAAGGATTCGCCTAAGGTGGCCATACTAATACTATTGACATAAGAAAAAGGGATATCTTCCAATTTTACCGAAATGATGGCAAGATTCAGCTCCCTTTCGTAATCATGGATCACAGCATTGGCTCTAATCATATTGGCGAATTCTACAGTAATATTGCTGGCATCCTCAACTCGGTCAAAACTTAATAAGATATATAATTGTGTATTGTCTTTCGCTATCAAAATTCCATTGGTTAGTACTTTTTTCTCTACTGGTTCACCAAACATATCGGTTCCACTTATGTTACTACAAACGCTAACAATTGATTTATTTACTTGATTTGCTACCTTTTTAATCTCGGTATACATTTTACTAAAGTCTTCAATATCCGCAGCTATGGTTTCTAAAATAACCGGCGGTTTTGTAGGTAGATCTGCCGAATTCTCATTGTCATCCTCAGAAGCTATGATTTCGGAATCATCCTCCTGATGGTCTTCTGTCTCCTCTGGATAAGCAGAAGGAATTTTAATTGGTGTGTTGGGCACTTTCTTATGGTGCATGAAGTCATAAATCTTAGGCTCGGCAATAACAAAAGTAAATGCAGCGATGATACCAAAAAGAATTGCCATAAAAACAGTAAAAAGCATGGGCGGCAAATATTTTCCGATCTTTTTTCGTTTTTTTTCTATTATTTGCTCCTGAATAAATTCAAAATCATTATCTTCTTTATCATTGTCCTTAGACATTTTAATCTCCTTATAATTGGATCACAAAATTATTCTTTACTAACAAATGATACTTAAGTCCTATACTACCATTGACATATTAACATACTATGAATTTTTTGTAAACAAAGGGACAAGGGATCGCTCCCTAAGCCATTCTAATTAAGCTTTTTATTTTCTAGTTTTAATTTCTTACTATATAAGGTAAAATAGAGAAAGAAGCTAGAATACTTCTATGCCAAGAGCATACTTGAATCAATTAAGAAAGGCACAGGTATGATTATGAATGAAAAAGCTTTACGAACATTAGAATATAATAAAATTATAGATAAATTATGCTCCCTAGCAGGAAGCAATTACGGAAGGGAGCTTTGTTCACGTTTGCTTCCCCAGACCGATCTTGCAACCATAAAACGTCTCCAGAGAGAAACCACTGATGCCCTTAGTAGAATCATGCGTAAGGGTAGTGTATCCTTTGGGGGAATACATGATATTCGGCCATCCATTATGAGACTGAAGGTTGGCTCTTCTTTAGGAGCAGTGGAACTGCTTCGTATCAGCTCTGATTTGGATGCTACGCTTCGAATTAAAGCCTATGGAGGCTATACTGGTAAAGAAGGGGAAGATCAAACCGAGGATTCCCTAACCGAATTATTTGCTGGTTTAGAACCCTTAACCCCTTTAAATAATGAAATCAAACGCTGTATCCTTTCTGAGGAAGAAATCGCCGACGATGCCAGCCCAACCTTAAAGGCAATCCGTCGCTCTATAAAGAATACCAATGAAAAAATTCATAGTGATCTTAGTTCGATACTAAATTCCTCAAGAACCATGCTTCAGGAAAATATCATTACCATGAGAAATGGAAGATATTGCCTACCAGTTCGAGCGGAGTATAAAAATCAATTCCAGGGTATGGTACACGATCAATCCTCCACAGGTTCAACCCTCTTTATTGAACCTATGGCAATCGTTCGTCTAAATAACCAGCTAAAAGAATTATCCATTAAAGAACAGGAAGAGATCGAAAAGATTCTAGCAGATTTAAGCAATCAAGCGGCAGAATATACGGAAAGTCTGGAATATAATTTTAATACCTTGTCAGAATTGGATTTTATATTTTCAAGGGCATCTCTATCCAAACAAATGAAGGCTAGTGAGCCCATTTTTAACCAAAATAATATTATTCATATTAAAAAAGGTCGTCATCCTTTGATTGATCCCAAGCAAGTAGTCCCCATAGATGTTATGCTTGGTAAAGATTTTCGTATGTTAATTATCACCGGACCAAACACCGGTGGTAAAACAGTTACCTTAAAAACCGTAGGTCTCTTAACATTGATGGGTCANGCTGGCCTTCATATTCCGGCCTTTGATGGTTCGCAACTGGCGGTATTTGAAGAAGTCTATGCAGATATTGGAGATGAACAAAGTATTGAGCAAAGTCTTAGCACTTTCTCCTCTCATATGACAAATATTGTTCAAATCTTAAACAAAGCGGATTCCCGTTCCCTTGTTCTTTTTGATGAATTAGGTGCTGGCACGGATCCCACAGAAGGTGCTGCTCTGGCAATGTCCATCTTATCCTCTTTACACAAGAGAAATATTTGTACTATGGCTACCACTCATTACAGTGAATTAAAAATTTATGCCCTATCAACAGAGGGTGTCATGAATGCCTCTTGTGAATTTGATGTGGAGACCCTACGCCCAACCTATCGTCTTCTGATTGGGATTCCTGGCAAGAGTAATGCCTTTGCCATTTCTTCAAAGCTTGGATTACCTGACTATATTATAGAAGACGCTAAAAAGTTAATCGGAAAACAGGATAAAACTTTTGAAGACCTTCTAAGTGATCTGGAAGCAAGCCGACTTACCATTGAAAAAGAACAAGATGAAATTAGGAAATATAAGCAAGAGATTGAGCAATTGAAGAAAAATCTTGCTAAAAAAACCGAAACCCTAGACGCAAGAAGGGAGCGATTGCTTAAGGAAGCCAAGGAAGAGGCTGCGGCAATTTTACAGGAAGCTAAAGAATATGCAGATCAAAGCATTAAAAAATATAACAAATGGTTACAAGATGGTGGAAATATCAAAGATATGGAAGCCGAGCGCAATACCCTTCGTGAAAGAATGAAAAACAATGAAAAAGATTTGTATAAGAACCAAAAGAAGCAAAAGAAACAACTATCACCCCAGGATCTTAAAATCGGTGATAGTGTAAATGTTATTCGTCTAGGATTAAAGGGCACGGTTAGTAGTCTACCTAATGCAAAAGGGGATTTATACGTTCAAATGGGAATCCTTCGTTCCTTGGTGAATTTACGAGATATCGAACTTTCGGATGAGGAAGTAATCTCTAGCCCTAGCTTTAGTAAGACACAGAGCGGTAAAATCAAATTATCCAAGGCCTACAACATCCATCCTGAGTTAAACCTGATTGGAAAGACCGTCGATGAGGCTCTACCTGAGTTGGATAAATATTTGGATGATGCCTACCTAGCTCACCTCCCTCAAGTGACCATTATACACGGCCGGGGTACCGGAGCTTTAAAAAACGCTGTACATGCACATCTTAAAAAGTCCAAGTATGTTAAGTCTTTCCGGATTGGTGGTTTTGGCGAAGGTAACCATGGGGTAACTATTGTAGAATTTAAATAAAATATAAAGAAAGGAGCCAATCATGATATCCAAGCAAAAGATTCTGATCGTAGATGATGATGTAAATATAGCCGAATTAATATCCCTATATCTTACAAAAGAATGTTTTGATACTTTAATTGTCCATGATGGTGAGGAAGCCATCAAACAGTTTCAGGAGTATCAGCCAAATCTGATACTCCTTGACCTGATGCTACCGGGAATTGATGGTTATGAAGTATGTCGCCAGATAAGAAGAACTTCCTCTACTCCTATTATTATGCTCTCTGCCAAAGGCGAAATTTTTGATAAAGTCTTAGGCCTTGAACTGGGTGCAGACGATTATATAATCAAACCCTTTGATTCTAAGGAATTAGTAGCCAGGGTTCGTGCCGTATTAAGAAGATTTAATCCAAATATAACTCAAGTTGAAACAAGCCCTACTCCCAAAGGTGAGTATGTTGCATACACAGATTTAATGATCAATTTAAGCAATTATTCCGTACAGTATTTAGGAGAAACCATTGAAATGCCTCCGAAAGAATTAGAATTATTATATTTTCTAGCATCTAATCCCAATCAGGTATTTACAAGGGAACAATTGCTAGATCATATCTGGGGTTACGAATATTACGGAGATACCAGAACTGTGGACGTACATATCAAACGTTTACGGGAGAAAATAAAAGATCACAGGGATTGGAGAATATCCACGGTATGGGGAATTGGCTATAAATTTGAAGCCAAGAATTTAAAAAGATGATGATCCCACCCCTTCCTTAGAAAGGCAGTGATTTCTTGAAAAAGACCATCTGGGCAAGGTTAGTGATATGTTATTTAATTATCAGCGTATCCTTTTTTGTACTACTGAATACATATGGAATGAATATCCTTGAAAAACGTTTAAAAAACGATAAATTCGAGCAAATGTATCAAGAGGCGCAACTAATTTCCAATGAGTATATGAATTATTTTTTCAACGACAAAATAACCTTAGAAAGCCTTGCGACTCAGCTTCGATCCATTGATACATTTTTAGATATGCGTATTTGGATTGTAAACCCTGACGGAACTATCATTTCCGATACATCCCATAGCAAAAATGCCCGAAATGTTAATATTAATGAGCTGAATCCAAATTTTCTTGAAAACATCACCTCTGAATACACCTTTTTCAGAGCTTATTTTGATGAGCCTATGATTAGTTTTACTCAGCCGGTAACCTATAATTATAAGGTAAGAGGATATATTGTTTTACATACTCCCCTTACTTTCCTTGAAAAAGAGGCGAACCGTTATCTNGATATGATAAATATATGCTTTTTGATTTTTCTACCTATTTTATTTATCGTATTTCTTTATATTCATGCCGTTACTGGGATACCGATGCAGAGGTTGATGAAAGCGGCCATGGAGTACAGCTCTGGTAATTATAATTACACCCTTAATCTAAAGGGATTAAGTGAGTATCAGAATCTGGGAGCAGCAATCTCTTACATGGCCAGTGAGATCAGTAAATTGGAAGATTATCAGAAAAAATTCGTAGCAAATATCTCCCATGATTTTCGTTCCCCACTAACCTCCATAAAAGGTTATGCTGAGGCAATTAAGGACGGAACCATTCCCCATGATATGCAGGACAAATACCTGAATATTATTCTTTTTGAGACAGAACGCCTGAATAAACTTACCTCCAGTTTACTAGAGTTAAATAGTTTTGAGAGCCATGGAACCTTTCTAGACATTGTTTCCTTTGATATTAATCATATCATTAAAAAGACAGCAGAGAGTTTTGAGGGTGCCTGCAGAAACAAGAAAATCACCCTCAACTTGGTCTTTTCTTCAAAGAAGACTTATGTGGATGCTGATATGGGTAAAATACAGCAAGTATTATACAACCTCATTGATAATGCCATAAAATTCAGCCATACGAACTCCAGAATCAAAGTTTCTACGGAAGAAAAGGGAGAAAAAGTTTTCGTATCTGTAAAAGATTACGGAGCCGGTATCCCTAAGGAATCCTTAAAAAAAATATGGGATCGATTTTATAAAACCGATCCTTCTCGTGGAAAAGATAAAAGAGGAACTGGACTTGGATTATCCATTACCAAAGAAATCATTCAGGCACATAATGAAAATATTAATGTAATCAGTACCGAAGGTGTTGGCTCCGAGTTTATATTCTCTTTAACAAAGTCCGGGAAGTAATTTACCCTTTTATTCTTCCCAACTATGGTGATGCAATTGTCCCTCTAGATTCATGCCTTCAAAATTATTCTGCCTCAAGGCTTCATANAAAACTATAGCCACTGAATTCCCAAGGTTTAAGGAGCGAATTCCACCAACCATGGGAATACGGATGGTGTTTTCCTTATTTTCTAATAAAAGCTCCTCCGGTATACCAGCACTCTCTTTACCAAACATTATAAAACAATCCGGCTCATAATTCACATGGGTATAAGCTTTTTGTGCTTTTGTAGTCGCCATATATATTTTTGCATTAGGGTTTTTATTCAGAAAGTCCTGATAACTGTCATAGACCGTATAATCAAGATCCTTCCAGTAGTCCAAACCTGCTCGTTTAATTTGTTTTTCATTGAGGCGAAAACCCATTGGTTCAATCAAATGCAGTTTTGTTCCAGTAGCCACACAGGTTCTCCCTATGTTTCCGGTATTCGCCGGTATTTCTGGCTCTAATAATACGATATTCATATTGGCACCTCATAATATTAATATAGTTTTTAAATTTGCCAAAGAAAAAAGGTGAAATTAATCACCTTTAATTGCAATATTTATTTCAATTGTTTTGTTATCATACTCAATTGGAATACATATATTCTTTGCAAAGTTATTCGTAAATGACATGGAACCTGTACCCAAGGTAGGAGGTGTGATATCAATTGCAATTCCTTTGGTAGAAAATATAGTCGCCGTATTACCAAGAATCATATTTCCCAATTCGCAAATGGCGCTCTTTGCCATTTCGTCCAAGTCTGTAACTGGCATCATCATCATTTTGGAGGCAATATCGCAAGCTATTTCCTGCTTAAANGCAATTATAACTTGGCCTCTCATTTCTCCTGTGAAACCGATTAAAATAAGTAATGTATTATCCAAAAATACAGGGTCTTTTATAAAAGGTCTCCCAAGCTTAGGCTCTATAAAACACATCTCTTTTAGAATTTTAGTTGATGCCATCAAGAATGGATTTATATGTTCAACATTAATTGTAGTCATTTAGTCATCCTCCTATGTATCCTACTTTCATTTTATCACAGGTAGCTATCTTTTTTCAACTAAATCCGTCAATTATTCTTATTCAAGCGTGTAACAAATTCTTCCATTCTTTCTAAGGCAATTTTCAAATTCTCTATAGAATAGGCATAAGATATTCTTAGATAACCCTCACCGCAGTCCCCAAAAGCGGTTCCAGGTACTACCGCAACCTTTTCTTCCTGGAGTAGTTTTGTTGCAAACTCATCCGATGTCATTCCAAATTTTTTAATACAAGGAAATACATAAAAGGCTCCAAAGGGTTCAAAACATTCCATTCCCATCTTTCTAAGAGCATGAACTAAGTATCTTCTCCGTTTATCATATGCATCACGCATCATTTCTACATCAGAATCCCCATTCCTTAATGCTTCAATACCTGCATATTGACTATTGGTAGGTGCACACATGATTGCGTATTGATGTATTTTAATCATCTGTTCAATAATAATGGAAGGCCCTACAGCATAGCCTAGTCTCCATCCAGTCATTGCATAGGATTTTGAAAATCCATTAATAACAATGGTTCTTTCTTTTAATCCTGGAAAAGATGCAATGGATACATGTTGCTTTCCATAGGTTAACTCGGAATATATTTCATCAGAAATCACATAAAGATCTTTTTCAATAATTACATCAACTATGGATTTCAAGTCATCATAGTCCATAATTGCCCCAGTGGGATTATTGGGAAAAGGTAAAATTAAAACCTTGGTTTTTTCTGTGATCGCAGATAAGAGCTCTTCCCTGGTTAATTTAAATTCATTCTCACCCTTTAATTCAATAACTACCGGTACTCCTCCTGCTAATACCGTACAAGGTAGATAGGATACATAAGATGGCTGAGGTATTAATACTTCATCCCCTGGGTCTAACATTGCACGAAGAGCAATATCAATTGCTTCACTGCCCCCTACGGTAACAATGGTTTCTTTATTAAAATCGTATTCCATCTGATATCTTCTCTTCATATAATTGCAGATTTCAATTTTCAACTCTTTCAGACCTGCATTTGATGTATAAAAGGTTTTTCCCTTTTCGAGAGAATAAATACCTTCTTCTCGAATATGCCAAGGGGTATCAAAGTCCGGCTCTCCAACCCCCAGGGAAATCGCATCTTTCATTTCACTTACAATATCAAAGAATTTTCGAATACCAGATGGCTGTATCTCTTTTACTACTTTTGATAATGGATTTCTCAAGGGGTAATCAACATCCTTTCATCACGCTTTTCTTGAACAAGGGGAAGCCCATGCTCTTTGTATTTCTTTAAAACAAAATGGGTAGCTGTACTTAGGATGGCTTCCATAGGAGCCAACTTAACAGAAACAAAATTGGCGACTTCTCTCATTGTTTTTCCTTCAATAATAACGGTCAGGTCAAAGCCACCGGACATAAGATATACCGATTGAACTTCATCAAATTTGTAAATACGTTCCGCTATTTTATCAAATCCCAAACCTCTTTGAGGAGTCACTTTTACTTCAATAAGGGCCGTTACTCTCTCACACTGTACCTTATCCCAATTAATTAAGGTGGGATATCCACATATAACTGTTTCATCCTCTAACTCTTTAATTAATCTGGTTATTTCCTCCGGAGTTGAGCCCAACATAATTGCCAAATCCTCCGGGGTTAATTTACTGTTTTTATCAATTGCCGCCAGAACTTTTTCTCTCATCCTAATCCCTCTCTCCCTTTTTATTTTCAGAATCAACTAGGTAATAAAAGAATATATATCTTTTTACTTACACCACTTTATACAACTCATCACTTTTGGGGGGCTCCAAGAAACGAATATCCTCTTTGTTTATAATTAAACGATCCTTCCCTTCCGTGATATGTCCAATTACAGCTGCTGTTATCCCCTCTGCTTTTAAACTTTCTACTAGTTGATTTCCTCGATCTGTAACCATGAGCATACAGCCACTAGAAATCAACTGATAGGGATTCAAATCATAAAACTCACAAATTTCTACTGTCTCTTGCTTCAAAAGTATTTTGTCTAAATCAACTTGAAATCCTACCTGGGATGCTACTCCCATTTCCCACAAGGCACCAAAGATTCCACCCTCTGTAACATCATGCATAGATGATACACCAACTTCTCGTGCAACTTTGGCTTCAGGAACTACAGAGATATAATTAATAAAACTTTTCGCATTCGTAATAAAGCTTTGTGGATAAATTTTTAAAAGCTCCTCCTCTTTCGTGGAGGCAATAATAGCCGTTCCCTCAATACCTGCCCATTTGCTCATTACAATTTCCTGACCAGGTTTGGCTCCTGCTGTTTTTATTAAATCTTTTCTTTTTAATTTACCAACTCCAGTAACTGTGACAATCGGTTGGCATACTGCCTTTGTAACTTCCGTATGTCCACCCAGTACTTCTATTTCCAGTTCTTTGCATACCGCTTCAATATCCTGCATCATCAATCTAAGATCAGCCTCTTCTGTTGTATCGGGCAAAAGAATCGTCAACATGATTCCAATGATATCTGCACCATTGGATGCAATATCATTTGCGGTAATATGAACTGCGAATGTTCCAATATCCTTAACGGTACCGGTAATTGGATCTGTTGAAAGAACCAGAACTTCATCTTCTTCGATTGCAATTACACTGCAATCCTCACCAATCCCAGGACCAACTAACACTTCCTTTCGCCTACGTCCTATTTGATTAAGCACTGATCTTTTTAAGGTTATCTCAGGTAATTTTCCTATTCTCATTGATTTTTCATTACTCCTCATCCGGTTGTTTAACTTCCGCGCTCTGATTCAAGATCGCTTCCCAATCAATATCCGCTTGAAGCTGTTGCCCGGGATTTGCACGATTATGCATCCCTTCAATTTGTCCCTCGATTTCCCCGCCGGATTCATCTATTAATGTCTCTTCTGCTGGTTCATCTTTCGGTTTCTTAGTTCCATCCGTTTGACCCGGTTTTTCTTCCTCTACCACCTTGGTACCAATCGTTACATAACGAGGTGCTGGAGCATATTTACTACGATTTACCAAGGTTCTACTAACCTCGACTCCGTTTTCATAAACTATTTTATATAGCTCCGCAGTATATCCAGTATGTGCTGATTGAGTAACCTTATGATAAGAGGTGGGTTTGGTCGGATCTTCCGTTATAACATCATCCGGTGGATCTACTTTATTTAAAATTTTTGTTTCATAAACTATTTTTCTATTTTTTGTATCCCTGGTTTCGTATCCCCATATATTAAAAGTGATTTTTCTCCCTTTGGTATATGCCTCAACCAAAATCGGATACTCCGTATTGTTTCTAAATTTGAAATCTTTATAAGTTCCTGCAATTGCAGCATCTCTAGACAAATCCACATAACTTATTGTCATCGAATGAGGTTGTCTTTCTACTACTTCCAGCTCTGCCATTAGAATTGCATTATATAAGGTAGTAGTAACCTGGCAAGCGCCACCTCCAACACTATCAATTACTTTTCCTTGTAGATAAGCTCCCGCTACATAATAACCATTTTCCTTGGTAAAAGGTGTCAAATACTCATAGCTTGAAAATACCTCTCCGGGATATACAACAGCATTATTAATTAATCGAGCACCATTGGCTAGGTTGGCTGCCCTACCCTCTGCTGAGGATGCATATTCTGTGGTAAAGGAACCAAGAATAGATGTAACCATTTCCACATCCTCTTTGGTATATTCCGGCATTACTTCTGCCATTATTGCTTTCACAATAATATCGGATCGATTCCAGTTGTTTAGCAAAATATCCTTGATTAACTCAAAGGTTCTATCTACATCAACCTTAACCCCCAAGACATGATCTTTATAAATAAACTTGTTATCTTTACGTGCTAAGGTTGCATTGACTGGAGCAATATCATAGGCTCCAACCTCTTCAATTATAATTTGCCTTAGTTTATTCTCATCAAAAGTATAGGAAAGTGGTAATACAATACTTCCATACTCAATATCTTTTAAATCCTTGTACCTTTTTATAAGGTTTCCGCTTTTGCCAAAAGCCAAAGCTTTTTCTATGTTATCATTTGGTATATAATCATAGTCTATGTCAGCCAATTCTGCATAAACCACATTGTCATTGGCCAAAATGGCCAAATCCTTATTGCGTAACTCTGCAATATAGTCTTCTATTGCAGCTTCTGCTTCTTCCTTGGTCATACCACCAACATTAACAGCATCAATAAAAACGCCTTTACAAATTCTATTGGCTTCTTCAGCCGATACAATGGAAGGCTTTCCAACAAATAAAAAGAACCCTAATACAAAAATAGCGGATAATATGATCTTATTTCTCATGATTCATCCTCCTTTTCTACTAGCTAAGCAGTCCATTCCATGNTCTATTTTATCTGTTGTATTTCATGTGACTTCTACCTATTGTATCATAAAGCTTAGATTATTCAAGCGTATTTTACCTCATTGACTTTCAGTGTCCAATTATGTATATTTAATTAATCATATATACAAATACAGGAATGATCATGGAGAGAATTAGTATTGCTACAATAATTGATGAAATGATTTGTTTTGTTTTTTTACTATGAAATTTCATTTAATCCACCTCTTCTTTATATTATTTTATACTATATTATTATGTTAGGTTGTGATTCCTATGGGTAACTTACTTTTATTTGCTTCCACTCTGGTAGTGGCTCTTTGGCTCCAATATGTTATAAGAAAAACAAATAGGCTTTCAAAGAAAAGTCTAGATTCCTATTTGTCCCGAGAAAATAAAGCTAATCATGTAAGACGGGTTGATATATCCCATTTGGATTATCTAAAAATAGATCCAAATGAACTCCCAGCATCAGATCATGACGATCCAAGCCTAAAATCTTACAGAGATACAATTGAAAATTTATCTAAAAAAGAGATCCTCAATCTTACCGGCATATCCAACACGGATTTAAAACTCCAGTATGGAGTTGCTAATTTACCTAAGCTATCCGAATGTGATAATAATTATATCATCCTTGTTCGTACTTTACAAAAATGGGGAGAACGTCTTTACTCCATGAACTATCCATCGGAAGCTATCACCGTGCTTGAATATGCAGTCAGATGTAAAACCGATGCCAAAAAAACTTATCGACTTCTAGCTAAAATATATCAAGAACAAAATCAAGAAGAAAAAATTCAAGATCTTATTCAAGCACTTTCCAACGTTAGAATACAGAATAAGAATCAGTTTATCCTGGAACTAAAAGAATTAAAATAGTGTTTATAAATAAGCATCGTCCAGATTATAAATATAGTATATCCAAAGTAACTCATACCATTCTGGTTTAGGTAAGCTTTTGGATATATTTTCTGGCATGCTTACCTCGATTTTTAACACCTATTTTATTCTATTTTCATCATTCCTTCAAGGCTTTTTTATCCTTTTTTATCTTCTTTTTCAGCATTTCTTTTCCATAAGGGCAATCATTGATTAAGAAACAATCCTCACATTTTGGACTCCTGGCAGTGCAAATACTTCTGCCTAGAGTTATAATTTGAATATTATATAAAATCCATTGTTCTTTCGGTAATTTATCCATTAAATCAAATTCTATTTTCACAGGATCCTCATACTTTGTCAGACCTAGACGATTGGAAATTCGTTTTACATGGGTATCCACCACGATGCTCGGTTCCCCAAAAATATTTCCCCGAATTACATTGGCTGTCTTTCTGCCNACCCCTGCTAAACTGGTTAAGTCTTCTATATCCCTTGGCAATTCCCCATGATATTCTTCTACCAGCCGTTTTGCGCATTCGATGATATTCTTTGCCTTATTTCGATAGAAGCCGGTAGAATGAATATCTTTTTCTAGTTCTCTCTGATTTGCAGCTGCAAAGTCCTCAATGCTTTTATATTTTTGAAAGAGCTCTTTGGTAACCATGTTTACTCTTTCATCGGTACATTGGGCACTTAATATAGTTGCAATTAATAATTGCCAGGGTTCCTCATAGTCCAGGAAACATTTATATTCCATTTGATATTCCTTATTCAAGGCATCTATGATTCTTAATATTCTCTCCTGCTCCTTTTTCGTTATTTTACTTCTTGGCATTTGTTATCCCTTCTCTTTCTATCCTTATAACTTTCTAATCACCCCATAAAATCTACTGTTTTTCTAGGCCACCTTTCCTTTAGAAAGTGGCCTCTTCCTCACAGCAGATGATTCTAGCAGCTTTGTTTAGGGGATCTCTATTTTCATAATCAAATATCATATATTGTGTTTTCTTATATGGTTTTCCCTGGTCACAAGCTTTCATAAGATCATAATGAAATTTTTCAATATGACATTTCTTATGGTTAAGTCCTTTTGAGTCTAGTACACTACGCATTTCCTGATATGGAACAGCCTCCCTAGCAAAAAAGGGACGACTTCTTATAAAATCTCGTAAGGCCAAGTCAAGGGTTAAAATTTCTTGGAATAGCTCNAACAGTTCCTTGGCTTCTTCTTGAGTNCTAGATTCTAATACGGCCTCTTTATAAAACTCTAATAAAATCTCATACCTACGAATTCTTGTATGGGAGTATTGGTTTAATCCTTTTTCCTCATAATACTCTCCCAGTCTTAGGAACAAATCCATAGGACTGTCAAAAAAGTTCTCAAGAAAACATAAGGAGTAGAGGAATTGTCCGCTATTGTAATAAACATCAACCATTTCACATACATCTTTTAATTGTAACATTTGATCATAATTGATATGTTTGGTATAAAGTACCTCATAAGGTGCTTGGTCTTGATAAACAATTCCGTATTTCTCACTGTCACTCTCCATAGGGGAGCCTTTCAGCACTTTCAAAAATCCTAGCTGGAGCTGATCCGGTTTTAAGCTGTATACATCATTAAAGGATTTGCAAAAGGAATTAAAATCCTCTAGGGGAAGACCCGCAATAAGATCCAAGTGTTGATGAATATTACCCCCTTTGCGAATTTGATTTACATTCTTAGCTAGTTTACCAAAATCCATCTTTCTGCGAATTGCTTGAATTGTATCCAAATTCGTTGATTGCACCCCAATTTCAAATTGAACCTGACCTGGCCTAAGGGTTGCCAGTAAGGCCAATTCTTCTTCGTCCAAAATATCTGCAGAAATTTCAAAATGAAAGTTAGTGATTCCATTATCTTTTTCCTTAATAAATTTCCATATCTCCATGGCATGCTGCTTATTACAATTAAAGGTTCTGTCAACAAATTTCACTTGACTTACTTTCTGATCTAAGAAAAATTGTAATTCTTCTTTTACCAAGTCAATATCCCGTAATCGTACTTTTCTATCAATGGAAGAAAGGCAATAACTACAAGAATAGGGGCATCCCCTACTACTTTCATAATAGACGATTTTATGTTCAAAATCCTTCATATCTTGGTAGGAAAATTTAAGCTTATCCATATTCAAAGCTTGTCTTGGGGCTGTTATAATAATTTCTTCCTTTGTTTTCCTTTCTTTGTTTTTCTTGGCACTTTCTTTAAATGCAATGCCTGGGATCATCTCCAGATTGCCTTGGCTTCCAGCATAATAATCCACCAGTTCTAGAAAGGTCTGCTCACCTTCTCCAATCACAATTCCATCGATTTCTTCCCGATGTTCCAAATAACTTCTATAATTATAGGATACCTCAGGCCCACCCATCCAAATCTTAACTTCCGGCTCTACTTTTCGTAATTCATGAATCACCTTCCGTATCATGTCAATATTCCATATATAGGATGAAAAAGCAACTACATCAGCCTTTTCCTTATAAATTCCCCTTAGAATATCTTCAACATGTTGATTAATTGTAAATTCCATTACCTTAACATTTTCATGAAATTTATTTGCATAAGATTTTAAACTATAAACTGCAAGATTGGAATGAATATATTTTGCATTTACAGCTACCAATAATATTTTCATCACTATCCTCATTTCTAAAATGTGCCTAAACCAATACAGGCACTGATATTTTTCTACTATTCTAACATATTTGCCACATTTGTTACTACCTATAAATTAATTTTCCAATTGTTTGCTCCTGGTTTTCCATTTCTCACTGTCTTTTTCATGGGATAAGCATATCATAAA
>JGI24710J26742_10002257_pt1 | contig 17162 bp, 15 predicted proteins | sample BioPla2DNA2_FD_26742 | JGI IMG/M metagenome (IMG submission 26742) | reverse complement strand
TAATAAAAAGAAATACAAAAAAAAAAAGTAAGGAAACAGAAATTCTAATAAAAATGATCTGTTTTCTTACTTTTTTGTTTTATAAGGAAATTTACTTGCTTAAATTCGTAAAGAGGCGAATTTTGCAAAATATATGTTTAAATTTCCTGTAAAGATGTGGTAGAATATGTATAGTGCAATATGTCGGAAATTTTGCATAAGGGAGGTGCTTTCTTTGTTAAAAATTTTTTTGGTAGAAGATGAAGTTGTGGTAAGGGAGGGAATAAGGGAAACCTTAAATTGGGAGGAAAATGATTTTCAATTCTGTGGGGAGGCCAGTGATGGTGAACTAGCCTACCCTTTGATACAAAAATATAAACCAGATATTGTGATTACCGATATTCGGATGCCCTTTATGGATGGATTAGAACTCAGTAGGTTAATTAAAAAAGATATGCCTTGGATCAAAATTATTATACTTAGTGGATATGGGGAATTTGAATATGCCAAAGAGGCGATTAATATTGGGGTAACGGAATATTTATTGAAACCGATCAATGGTAGTGAATTAATGAATTGCTTACTTAAGGTCAAGAAGAAAATTCTAACCGAACAGAAGGAAAAGGCGAATATAGAACGTTTCAAAAAAGAAATGAAGGAATATGAAGAAGATGAAAAAAGGCGTATCTTTTATGATTTAGTAAATAATGCACAGCCTCTTGCTAGCATATTGGATCGGGGAAATGAACTAAATCTTGAATTAAGCGCCATTGTATATAATATTATTTTATTTACTATAGACCATAACCGGGAATATCATCATGAATCCTTGGAAGTACATACCATTCATCAAGAATTGAAACCTTTGTTTCAAGCCAATGATGACCTTATTAAGTTTGATTTGTNTATGGACGGCATGGCCTTATTGATGAAAGGAAATAGTTTGGAAGATTTGCAAAAAAAGCAAGTCTACTATATTAATCGCATACAAGAAATAATGGAGACTCATCAAGGGATTTCTTATTTTGGAGCTATCGGAGTTCCAGTGAAAAGATTGGGTGAGTTAAATCGCTCTTATCATGAAGCTAGCCGTGCCTTTTCTTATCGCTATATCTGGGAGGAAAATCTGATTCTGGATAGTAATGCCATAGCGGAAACTGGTGAAACTCTAAAGCGGACAAACCCTTTGAATATGGATAATATAGTTAAGTTAGAGAAGCGTAAAGTAGAAATCTTTTTAAAATCAGGTAGTAAAGAAGATGTTAATAATTTTGTTGAAGAGTATTTACAATCCATCGGCAATGAAAATCGTAATTCCTTTTTGTTCCGTCAATATGTGGTCATTGATATGTATTCCATTGTAGCAGGTTTTTATGAGGAAATAGGTCTTGAAGATTATGATTTAGAAAAACCATTTCATAATAACACTCAATTTAATCAAATCGTATCAAATTTTGATTATACAAAGGATTACATTAAACGTATTTTTAATAATGCCATTGAGGCAAGGGATAAGATAACAACGAAGCAATATAATAATATCGTTAGTAAAGCCAAGATATTTATTCAAGAGAATTTTTGTAGGGAAGATTTGTCCTTAAACCAAGTGGCAGCCAGTGTATTTGTAACTCCCAGTCATTTTAGCTCTGTATTTTCCCAGAAAACCGGTCAAACTTTCATTAAATATTTAACAGATTTAAGGATGAATAAAGCAAAGGAACTATTGAAGTTCACTGATATGAAAACTTCAGAGATTGGTTATGCCGTAGGCTATAAGGATCCTCACTATTTTTCCTACTTATTTAAGAAAACATTTAATTGCTCTCCAAAGCAATATCGTAATAATATCCGAAAAAGGGAGGATTCAATGTGCTACAAATCTGCAAAAAGAAATTCTCCAACATAAAACTGAATGTAAAAATCAGCTTATACTATTCTATTATTTTACTAATCTTTTGTTTTGTCTTCTTAATGTTTTTTGCTACAACCGTAAAATACAATCGTGAGTATAACGAAATTGTTAAAAGTGCAACCATAGCCAGCAGTTTTAGTATTGACTTTAAAAAAGATTTTGACTATAAAATGTATCGCATTATTATCGGCAGTAAGGAATTTTATGAGGAAAATCCTTATAAGGACATTGAAGAGGCGAGGGTGATAGCAGAAAAATTACAGTCTAACTCTTGGTCCAAAGGGAATGTCGAAAGAGCAGAAGCTATACAAAAATATTTAACCAATCTAAAAAAACATGTTCAAAAAATTGAGAATAATATTACAGAGCTAGGTCACTACGATGAGAATATCACAATTCTTTATAATGACATTCATGTAGTAACTTCTTTAATCCAAGATACCATCTTAGAGTATACCTATTATGAAACCCTGGAAATGGAAAATGTCCGAGCTGAAATGGAAGTTGAAATGTTAAAGAGCATGGAAATCATGATAATCATGGTAATTACCATGATTATGGTAGGACTATTCGTTTCAATATTAATTTCTAATAGTATTTCAAAACCTGTAAAGGAATTGAGTTATATTACGAATCAGGTAGCCAAAGGTGATTTGACGGTACGATCCCATATAAAAAATGGAGCAGAAGTGAAAATGCTTAGCGATTCCTTAAATATTATGATCGAAAAATTAAGNGATCTAATTGAAACCGTTAAGATTGAGCAAAGTAATTTGCGAGAAACAGAAATAAAACTACTTCAGGAACAAATTAACCCTCATTTTCTTTATAATACCCTGGATACGATTATATGGTTGGCAGAGTCGGGTAAACTAGAGGATGTTGTAGAAGTGGTTGGCTCCCTATCTAAGTATTTTCGTACCTCTTTAAGTAAGGGGAAGGACTTGGTTACCTTGAAAGACGAAGAACTTCATGTATGTAGTTATTTGCAAATTCAGAAGGTGAGATATGGTGATATTCTAGAGTATGAGATTGATTTTCCCAAGGAACTATCCTTATGCAGAATACCAAAAATTACATTACAACCTCTGGTGGAAAACGCTTTATATCACGGTATAAAAAACAAAAGATCAAAGGGGAAAATCTCGGTTCTAGCTAGAATGGATAAGGAACGTCTTATTATTAAGGTTATGGATAATGGTTTGGGAATGACCCCAGAAAGGCTGCAGCAAGTAATCAATAGTTTACAAAGAAAGTCAGAAGATAATCAAGATTTTTATGGTCTATATAATGTAAATGANCGGATTCGTTTGATCTTTGGTTGCAATTATGGATTAACCATTGAAAGTACCTATGAAGAAGGAACTAAGGTAACAATTGCTTTGCCAGCGACTACCACAGAGGATGGTTAATCTAAAAATATTATAAGTATATCCAAAAAAAACAAACATCTATAAATTTAAGTATAAAAATCCCATAAAATAACTACATATTCTCTAAAGATAATTAATCGTATTTTTACCTCTTCTATGTAAAGATATTGGTGTCATCAGTGATATCATTGGTGATTATAAAAAATAATAGGATGGAGGATTGAAGATGAAAAGAATGAAACAGTTGTTGGTTGTTCTTATGATTTTAGCTCTTGGAATGGCATTCTGGGGCTGCGGCAATAAGGATAAGGATGATCAGACCTCAGGAAAAGACGTATCTTCTAGCGAAGATGGAGATCTTATTGTAGTAGGTTTTTCTCAAGTAGGTGCAGAATCTGACTGGCGTACAGCAAACACAAAATCATTCCAGAGTACATTTGTAGAAGATGCTGGATACAAATTACTCTTTGATGATGCTCAACAAAAACAAGAGAACCAGATTAAGGCAGTTCGTAACTTTATTCAACAGGATGTGGATTACATAGTAATCGCTCCGGTGGTTGAAACTGGTTGGGAAACCGTTCTCGGTGAAGCAAAGGAAGCTGGTATTCCTGTAATCATTGTAGACCGTATGATTGATGTTTCTGACGATAGTTTATTTACCTGTTGGGTAGGTTCTAACTTCAAACAAGAAGGATATGACGCTGCTGATTGGTTAGCAGAATATCTTGATAAAGAAGGTAGAAGTGATGAGACAATTAATATTGTAACCCTTCAAGGTACCATTGGTTCTTCCGCTCAAATTGGTCGTACCGAAGGTGTGGAAGAAAGACTGAATGATCATCCAAACTGGGTTATGTTAGACAGACAGACTGGTGAATTTACTCAGTCTAAGGGTCAGGAAGTTATGGAATCATTCCTTAAATCCTATGATGGTATTGATGTTGTAATCGCTGAAAATGACAATATGGCATTTGGTGCTATTGATGCTATTAAAGCAGCAGGTAAAGTTCCAGGAAAAGATATCATTATCATTTCCTTTGACGCTGTTAAGGCTGCCTTTGAATCTATGATCGCTGGCGATATGAATGTTTCTGTAGAATNTAATCCACTTCACGGACCTAGAGTATCTGAAATTATTCAGAAACTTGAAAAAGGTGAAAAGGTAGATAAATTACAGTATGTAGAAGAGGGAGTATACCCTGCAGAGACTGCAGCTGAACTAATTGACTCTAGACAATATTAATTTTTCGTATAGTTATTAAGAATTAGGAGCGAAATGTCAGCTTCTTAGGATTATTGAGATCTAGTATAAGAGGCTGCTGCAAATACTAAGGTTTTGCAGCAGCCTTTTACAAAAGAGATAAGTGTTTTTATGAATGCTAAAAAGTTGTGAACAAAGAAAGGATTGATTCCTTGTGATGAATGAGAATAAACCGCTTCTTACAATGAGGCATATTACCAAGACATTTCCTGGTGTCAAGGCTTTGTCCAATGTTGATTTTACTTTAAGAGCTGGTGAAATCCATGCTTTGATGGGTGAAAATGGAGCAGGGAAATCAACTTTGATTAAAGTATTGACTGGTGTAGAAGAAATGGAGACGGGAGAAATCTATCTGGAAGGAATAGACCATCCGATTATTAACCGATCACCACAAGAGGCTCAGGCAATAGGTATTAGTACAGTTTATCAAGAAATAAATCTCTGTCCCAATTTATCGGTTGCAGAAAATATTTATATTGGTAGAGAACCGAAGAAATTTGGGAGAATTGACTGGAAGACCATGAATAAGAAATCCAGTGAGCTGTTAAAAAATTTAAATATTATGATTGATGTAACAAAACCTTTAAGCAATTTTTCTGTAGCAATTCAACAAATGGTTGCTATAGCAAGAGCAGTAGATATTTCGTCTAAAGTATTAATCTTAGACGAACCCACATCAAGTTTGGATGAGCAAGAAGTTGAAAAGCTATTTTTTGTCATGCGTAAACTAAAAGAATCAGGAATTGGTATTATTTTTGTAACCCATTTTTTAGAACAAGTATATAAAATCAGTGACCGAATTACGGTGTTAAGAAATGGTTGTTTAGTAGGAGAGTATGAAACAGAAAAGCTACCTAGTGTTGAACTGGTAGAATTAATGATAGGAAAAGAAATTGAAGATCTAGCAAAATTAAGTAAAGAAGAAAATGATGAGGAAAATAATGAGAAAAAGGAGATTGTTATAGACGCCAAAGGACTTGGTCATACAGGAACGATTCATCCCTTTGATTTAAAGATACATAAAGGTGAAGTAATCGGATTGTCTGGATTACTTGGTTCCGGACGATCTGAACTAGCAAGAGCTATCTATGGAGCCGATAAACCTGACCAGGGAGAACTTTACTTTAAAGAAAAGAAATTGCAGATCAACACCCCTCTAGATGCTTTGAAATCAGGGATGGCATATCTACCGGAAAACCGAAAGGAAGAGGGCATTATAGAGGATTTGTCTGTAAGAGAAAATATTATCATTGCTCTTCAGGCAAGACGTGGGATGTTTAAGGTGATTAGCCGAAAAGAACAAGAGGAATTTGCAGACAAATTTATTGATTTGTTGCAGATTAAAACTTCCAGTAGAGATGTACCAGTAAAACAACTCAGCGGAGGTAATCAGCAAAAAGTTATCTTGGGAAGATGGCTCCTTACAAATCCAGATTTTCTGATACTGGATGAACCTACCAGAGGAATCGACGTAGGAACCAAGACGGAAATTCAAAAATTAGTTTTAAAATTTTCAGAAGAGGGAAAGACCATTTTATTTATCTCATCTGAAATTGACGAAATGCTCCGTGTTTGCAATAAAATAGCCGTATTAAGAGATCGTAAAAAGGTAAGTGAATTAAAAGGGGATCAACTTTCTCAGAGTAATATAATGAAAGCGATTGCAGGAGGTGATACGAAGGATGAATAAGATGAAAGAATTGTGGAAACGGGTTACGGGTTTTTCATTGCTATTCCCCCTGGTTTGTCTTGTAATCGTCTTAGTTGTTAACCTGATTAAAACGCCAGATTTTTTCAAAATCTCTATGAACAATGGAGTTCTTTATGGATATGTAATTGATATATTAAATAGATCCAGTGAATTAATCATCCTAGCAGTTGGTATGACTCTGGTAGTAGCAGCCTCTGGGGGAACCGATATATCGGTTGGGGCGGTTAGTGCAGTAGCTGGTGCTGTTTGTATCTATTCCTTAATTGGCGGTGCTAGTAGCAGTGTTTATCGGATTCCCTATGTTCTAGCAATTGTTTTAGGTATATTAGCAGGTACAGCTTGTGGAGCTTTTAATGGATTTTTGGTTGCCAAATTACATATCCAACCTATGGTTGCAACTTTAATCTTGTTTACCGCAGGAAGGGGTATGGCTCAAGTACTTACCCAAGGATTTATCCTTTATGTAAGAAAGGAATCCTTTAAATTTCTAGGAAACTTTCTTCCTGGAGTTCCAATTCCGACTCCTATATTTATTGCAACAATAGTTGTTGTATTGACATTTTTGATATTAAAGAAAACATCCCTTGGTTTATACATTCAATCGGTGGGTGTGAATCGGAAAGCATCTAGACTCGTTGGGTTAAATTCTTCACTGATTATTTTCCTGGCCTATGTTTTTAGTGGATTCTGTGCAGGAATTGCTGGAATGATCATTACCTCTAGAGTTTATTCGATTGATGCCAATAACGCAGGATTGAATATCGAATTGGATGCCATTTTAGCAGTGGCCATTGGTGGTAATAGCTTGGGCGGTGGTAAATTTTCTCTAGCTGGAAGTGTCATAGGTGCAATAACGATTCAGGCATTAACGACATCTCTTTATGCAATGAAGGTTACTGCAGATCAGCTTCCGGTTTATAAGGCTGTGGTAGTTATAATTATCGTCGCTCTTCAATCACCGATTGTGAAACGATGGATGAAAAACATCAAGCAGAAGCTTGCTTCATCCAGAAATGGAAAGAAGGTGGAAGCATGATTAAGAGAATACGAAACCGCTTAAGCTCAAACTCCTTTCTAATTATAATAACGATTATCTTATTTCTATTGATGTACATAGCAGGGGTTATTGTTTTTAAACAGAAAAACTTTGGAAATTTACAAGTGTTTTTGAATCTTTTCATCAGTAATGCTGGTTTAATTGTTGCAGCCGTTGGTATGACTGTGGTTTTAATCTCTGGAGGTATCGATATCTCCGTTGGCTCTGTGGTCGCCATGACTTGTATGCTTCTGGCTTGGATGATGGAGAACAAAGGTGTCAATGCCATTGTAGCAATTATCCTTGTTCTAATCGTAGGTGTGGTTTTTGGTTTGATTCAAGGATGGTTGATTTCCTACTTAAAAATCCAACCCTTTATCGTAACCTTAGCAGGTATGTTTTTCGCTAGAGGTATGACTGCTGTCATCAGTGTTGATATGATTACCATAAAAAATGAAACTTTTCTTGCTATGGCAAAGTCTAAAATATATTTACCCTTCGGAGGTACGGTAAATAAAAGAGGGGTTTTAATACAACCCTATATCTATCCTAGCGTAATTATCTGTCTTCTTGTATTGCTAGTTTTGTTCTTCGTTATGAAATATACCAAATTTGGTAGATCCATCTATGCGGTAGGTGGAAATGAGCAATCTGCATTACTGATGGGACTCAATGTGAGACGAACCAAATTAAAAGTATATGTACTCAATGGCTTTCTTGCAGCCTTAGCTGGCTTTGTATTTTGTCTGAATACAACAGGGGGATTCGTAGAGCAGGCAAAAGGATTTGAGATGGAAGCCATCGCTGCAGCCGTAATTGGAGGTACCTTGTTGACTGGTGGTGTAGGAAATGTGATTGGCAGTCTCTTTGGTGTTTTAATCAAAGGTACTATAGAAACCTTTATCACATTCCAAGGAACCTTGTCATCCTGGTGGACCAAAATAGTAATCGCTGCATTGCTATGTTTCTTCATCATATTACAAAGTATCTTTATGAATGTAAAATGGAGAAAAAAGAAGAGGGGATAAAAAGGGACTACATAAAGAGAGTATAAATAGGGCATTCTTCTAAGTTAGTTCGATGATAACAGTCGAAGGGTTCGGATCTTTGTGGGGGGCACCGCATTCAATTGTGGTGCTCTTTTCCATTCTTATGATAACTTTCGCAGATATCCTTCCCATAATAACTTTCCCACGATATCTTTACCATGATAGCTATCCCATGATACCTTTCCCATGATGTCTTTCCCATGATATCTTACCCATAATATCTATCCCATGATATCTATCCTATGATAACCCATGATACCTTTCCATGATAGCTTTCCCATGATAACTATCCATGATACCTTTCTCATGATAACTATCCCATGATAAAATTCCCATGATAGCTTTCCCATGATAACTTCCACATGATACCTTTCTCACGATACTTTCACAATGATTTTTTCCTCAGGCTCAAAGAATGAAACCAATCCTCAGATTCATTCGTCTTATAGATGTCAAAGGAACAAAAACTTTAAGTTTACCTTATAAGTAATTTAAACAGGAGGTGCTAATCTGCAAAGGTAAGAAAAAGTTTGATACTACATAAGTAGTGTTATTATGTTCCTGGTTTCTCTACTCGAGTAGAATAAAAGAGAATAAAAACAAATCAAAATAAGAAAGAAGAATGAGGTGGACATAATGAAAAAAATTATATTACTATTTTCAATTTTAGTTTTAGTGTTTGGTTTTACAGCCTGCCAATCAAACAATGAGGATCCTGATAAGAAAATCGAAGATGAGTCAGATGGCTCTGATGAAACTAACAATAAAGATGATGGGGAAAGTCAAGATGAAACAGATCAACAAGATGAGATTACTGATGAAACAGATAGCCAGGGGGAAAAAGATGGGGATGAGAATACTTTACCAGTAGATGGAGACCATTCTGATGACGAGAAAAACTCAGATGAAGGTGGGAATTCATCTGAAAATGGGAATATTATTGAGGGAAGTCTTGAAGATATATTAGCAAAAATTTATGCTACTGCAGAAGTAGATGATTATTTTAAAGAATATGCAGAGTCCGGTTTGTTAACCAATGAAATTACTGAAGAAAGAAGCAGCTATTATTTTGGTACCGATATAGAGTTTGAGGAAGCGATTGCCTCCGAACCAATGATGTCAACTTCGGCATATTCTTTATGTTTACTCCGTGCAAAAGATGGTGCGGATATTGAGCAAATCAAAAAAGATATTAAGGAGAATGCTGACCCAATGAAATGGATATGTGTTGGTGTTGACCCTAAGAATGTATTTGTTGAAAATATTGACGATGTGATAATGCTAGTTATGAGTGATGATCAAGGTCAAGCACTAAGAGATGCCTTTCTTGGATTAAAGTAATTATAAAAGACTATGCTATTTTCAAGTATTGTTTTCCTATATTATTTTTTACCTATCTTGATGATTGTATATTTTTTGTCTCCCAAGCGATTTAAAAATATGATCTTGTTGCTTGCAAGTTTGTTCTTTTATTTTTATGGTGAGCCAAAATATGTAATCCTCATGGTATTATCTTCATTTTCAGGTTATTGCCATGGTTTATGGATTGATAAGGCAAAAGGAAGTAGATTTTCTAAATTGCCCTTAATATCATCCATTGTAATTACCATTGGTTTATTAATGTTTTTTAAATATACGGATTTTTTTATCAAAAATGTTAACTGGATATTCAAACTTGATCTTTCTCCTTTGAATTTGGTATTACCAATAGGAATTAGTTTTTATAGCTTTCAGATTTTATCCTATACGATTGATGTATATCGTGGGGATGCAAAGGTACAGAGAAATTTCTTTGATTTTACAACCTATGTCACTTTGTTTCCCCAGTTAATCGCAGGACCTATCGTAAGATATACCACTGTGGAAGAGGAAATGTCCCATCGGAAACACAGTATTGGGGATATGGCTTATGGAATCAATCGCTTTATCATAGGATTATCGAAAAAGATTATCCTTGCCAATTCTTTAGGAGAGCTGGGTAACATTTTTACCAATACCAATGAAAAAACTATATTATTTTATTGGATTGCTGCGCTTTCCTTTATGTTACAGATTTATTTTGATTTTTCCGGTTACAGTGATATGGCAATCGGTTTAGGGAGGATGTTTGGATTTCATTTTCTGGAGAACTTTGATTATCCCTTCTTATCAAAATCCATTACAGAATTTTGGAGAAGATGGCATATTTCNCTGGGAACATGGTTTCGTGATTATGTTTATATTCCNATGGGAGGAAATCGGGTTTCTAAGGGAAAATGGATCCGAAATGTACTAGTAGTTTGGTTTTTAACCGGCTTTTGGCACGGAGCAGAGTGGAATTTTATATATTGGGGATTGTATTTTGCAATTCTTTTGGTGATGGAAAAATATTTTATAAAAGGAATATTGGAAAGATTACCAGTATTCATTAGCCATATCTATACCATATTTTTCTTACTGATCAGTTTTGTATTATTTAATGGGGATGGTCTGAAGGGAACTATGGAAAATCTAAAGGGGATGTTTGGCTTCTTGAATATCCCCTTTAACAATCATGTAACCATGTATTATCTAAAAAGTTATGGAATCCTTATCATAATAGCCATGATTGGATCCACTTCCTTGGTGAAAGGCTTTATAGAAAAGATAGTAGGAAATAAAAAAGGTGAAAGACTAATCTCTATTTTAGAGCCCATATTTCATATTATCATGCTTCTCTTGAATACAGCTTATCTGGTGGATGGGTCATTTAATCCCTTCTTGTACTTTCGCTTTTAGTGACTGTGAGGTTGGAATGTGAAAAATATGAAAAACATTATAATAATTCTTTGCTTTATGATGATAACCTTAGGTGGTATGTTATCCAGTATCATACTTCCTGATGAAAGTCTATCTTTCAGTGAACGACGGAGGCTAGAAGAGTTCCCTAAGATAACCATGGCTTCCATAGTGAAGGGAGAATTTTTTAATCAGTTAGAAGCTTACTCTTTGGATCATTTTGTATTCCGAGATGATTTTCGTAGCATAAAAGCATATGGGGTATTTCATTTGTTTCGACAAAAAGATAATCATGGATTTTATCTGGTAGACAATACAATTATAAAAATGGAATATCCTTTGAATGAAGACTCCATTCATCATGCAGCGAAGAAACTCAATGAGATAGGGAAGCGGTATCTGCAAGGGAAGAAGGTTTATTATGGAATAATTCCAGATAAGAATTATTTTCTGGCAGATAAATACGAGAGATTATCCATGGATTATGAAAGAATGATCGAAATCATGAGACAAAGAGTGGAAAATATGAACTATATAAACTTGTTTGAAACTTTAACCCTAGATGATTATTATAAGACCGATATCCATTGGAGGCAGGAAGCCATTCTAGATACCGCCGATCGACTATTAGAAGCTATGGGAAATTCTTATCAGGTCAGTGATATACCCTATGAAAGAAATGAATTATATCCCTTCCTGGGTTCCTATTACGGCCAAGTGGGATTAAAAGTAAAGCCGGATACTTTGATTTATTTAACGGCTCCTTATATGAAAGATGCCCTGGTTTTTGATTATGAGACAATGACAAAGAGTAAGATATATGAGACAGAAAAATTTGCTGGCATGGATTCTTATGATGTCTATCTTTCCGGTGCAAAAGCCTTGATAACGGTTACGAATCCAGAGAGTAACACGGACAAAGAGCTAATTCTTTTTCGGGATTCCTTTGGTAGTAGTATTGCACCATTACTTTTAGGAGCTTATTCGAAAATTACCTTGGTTGACTTAAGGTATATTTCAACGGATTTGCTGGGTGAATACATTGATTTTTCCAAAGATCAGGACGTACTGTTCTTATATAATACTCATATTTTAAATCAAAGTTATATGTTAAAGTGACATGGGTCTAATCTTTGGAAGATAAGCAAGCTAATAAATTTATGTTTATGTGAAAGGGGTGCCATTTTTATGACACCCCTTTTTTGCTGATTATTTACTTGTTATTGTTTTCGCTATTATCAGAAAATCCGTAGGGATTTCCGTCACCATAGCCTTCTCTGCTGGGCATATTTTCTACCGAGTTACTGGTTCGATTGGAGTTTTGATTTTTGTAAGAATTTTTAGCACGTTCTTTATGACCTGGTGCTACTTCTTTGCGATATCTTTGATTCGACTGTTTGCTCAAATTAAATCACCTACATTTGTTTTCTTTTTATTGTTCCTAGATAAGAAGAAATTATTCAGAAACCGTCCATTTTGTTGGAAAAGTCAAAAACTTAATGCGGAATTGATTGAAATATGTCGAAATAGATAATATAATAGAAAAAAGACATAATTTAAAGGGAAGCATATATGAACAAAACCACACACCTTAATCATCAAAAACGGGTTACTAAGGTTCTACTCTTAACTTTTTGGCCTATCTTAATTTTGGGTTTTTTAGGATCTCTGCTATTGGAAGGATCCCTAACACCAATGTCAAGTATTACCTTTACAATTTTTACGATAGCTCTTATAGTATCAACCATATTCTATCTTAAGAAAAAATTATATTTATTCTCAGGACTTTTCTTATGTTTTGTTGTAAATTCCAATATACATACCTATATTTTTTCCACAGAAGAAGCATCCGTGTTGATTTTAGCGCTAATTTCTTCTATGCTTCTAATATGTGCCATGGCATTGTATTTAAATAAAAAAATATTTATTATTTATAGTGCTTGGTTTAATGTAACTACCATTGGAATCGCTTTAGTTATGGGGAAGCTAGCAATTGATCTAAGTCAGTTTATTATAATTATAGTTATTATGGATTTTTGCGCCATAATTCTTTATGTCCTGACGAAATGGGGATTTGAAATGATACAAGAAGCTGTTGTAAATGAAGAAAAGACCACTGGCTTACTTAAGGATATGCAAAATTTGATGATTGTGGTACAAGAAAACACATCTCTTTTAAATAAAGATATCAATAATTGTAATAAGGATTTAATGTCTACCAAAGAAGGAAGTAGTAATATTGTATCCGTAGTAGAGCAGATTGCCATTGGTGCATCGGAACAGGCCAAAAGTATATCGGTAGTCAGTGAAATGATAAGCGATGCAGATACTATGGTTTCCGATACAGCAGCAATCTCAAAGGAATTATCCGATTTATCAAATGAATCAAGAATTATGGTTGATGATAATGCAAATCAGATTAATGAAATGAAAACTCAAATGGACACCATCCGTAATTTCGTAGAAGATTTTTCCTTAACAGCGAAAAATCTTCATGCAAGCATGGATGAAATCAATAAGCTATTAGGAAATATTACCTATATTGCAAAGCAGACGAATTTACTTTCTTTAAATGCATCCATCGAAGCCAATCGTGCAGGGGAGCATGGAAAGGGTTTTGCAGTAGTAGCAGATGAAGTTGGGAAACTGGCTACTCAAAGCACCAATACAGTAAATTTGATCAATGCTGTTGTAAATGATATTCGAGATAATAATGAAGCTTTACAACAAAAGATTATGATTGGAACCAATGCGACACAGGTTGGTGTAGAAATCGTAGAAAAAGTAGGTCAAAGTTTTGAAAAGATTCAGGAATTCTTTGAAAGAATGGATTATGATATCGATAGAGAGTTGATTGCCGTTGACAATACCCTTCAAAGCTTTAATAAAATAAGAGAAGAGACCAGTAGTATGGCTGGAATCTCAGAAGAGCATTCAGCTTCTTCAGAAGAAATCCTATCTACAATTATAGAACAGGATAATCGTATTGAAAAGATGATAGAATTATTAGGGCATATTAAAATTTCCAGTGATAGATTAGCTGACCTGGTAAATCAAAATCAGGAGGATATAAGATCATAAGGAAGGATAGAAGTCCATAAGAAATGAACTGGGCTGTCGCACGAAATGTGCGGCGCCCTTTTTCCATTATTGTTGTTTATTACATATTAAATTTACAAAAATAGCATGTGACTATCAATCTAACAGAGACACGTTCTCACTCGGTTGCCGCACATAGCGGTACATAAGGTTGTGACAGAGGATGATATCTGCCACAACCTAAGTACCGATGGCGGTAAACGGTCTCTTTATGGATAAATAGTCACACGCTACACATTTACAAATCTATGTGATAAACATTCAAAATTACTGAGGCGCCGAACTACTTCATCGGCTCGGGCATCAATTAAAACTTCCGTTAAATCTTGAATGTATAATCTCAGAAGATGATTCGGTTCGATTACTAAGTCAGGCAAAGCTACTTCTAAAACTGGCGGATTTAATGGCTGAATGCGAGCAACTGTATGATATGAAAATAGTTTATGGAAATACTGTGAAAATGAAGCACGTGAAGAAATTGAGGAAGAAACTTTACGCATTAAAAGAAATAGAACCTTGTATTTGTTCATGGAATCGGTAAAAGGAAGCTGTAGCTTCATGATTTTTGAATCGTTAAAGCGACAGCCCCTTTTTTATAAAAAAATAATATCTTAGATTGGATAGGAGTTGATGGGTGGGTTTTATTAATAACATTTTAAAACTTTATAATTGGATAAGACTTGATGGATGGGTTTTATCTATAACATTTAAAATCTTATAATCGGATACCACTTGAGAGAAAGTTTTTATCGATAATATTGAAAGATTATAATTGTATATTCTAATTCGACAATAATATATATAATTAGACAAATTGTAAAAAGAATTCAATAAATAATAAATAAAATATTAAATACATGTGAAAACCAAAGAATAAAGGCCAATTTGCTTGACATTTAATCTATAATCTATAAAATATAAATTAGGTTTGTTTGCAAGATGATAAATTGATTTTAATTTTAAAGAATTGTATATAAAATCTATAAGAATGATAAATAGCTTATTTTGTAAATAAACCAAACGATACTTATTAATAGAGGAGGGTACATAGTATGGCTGATATGGCGGTTTTAAATGTTAAAATACGAAAGGAAGTTAGTAAGCCCGAAAACAAGAGAATCCAAAGGGAAGGATACCTAATGGGAGTTATTTGTGGTAAAGGAATGGAATCGATTCCCATCGCTGTAAAAATGGATGAGTTTAGAAAAGCTTTAAAAATATACGGCAGAAATTCCGTATTCACTTTAAAAGATCCTGATAATAATAGTTATAGTGTTATGGTAAAAAACATTGATTTGTCAGCAAAGGATTATTCCTTCCATCATGTAGATTTTCAGAAAGTAGCTCTAGATGAAGAAGTAAAAGCTTCCATAGCTATTAAATTCACAGGTTTAGAATTTCTTAAATCAAAACGGCTACTATTGAATCGATTAATGGATACCGTAGCAGTAAAAGGTTTACCTCAATTAATTCCTGATTCCATTGAAATAGATGTATCTAATTATAATGCTGGGGATACGATTAGTGTTAGGGATATAAAATTAGAAGAGGGAATAGAGGCAGATACAGAGTTAGATCAATTAGTGGCATCAATCAATGAAGTTAGAGTAAGTGAAGATAATGAAGCAGAGGATGAAGTTGCTGTCACTATATAAAAAAGAGTCTACTCCTTGATGGGTAATAGTAAGAGTCTGACTTCTTGATGGTTAATTAGCATAAAGACAAAGGTCTGTGGCACTTTAAGGCATATTACTTCAAGTGCGACAGACCTCCTTTATTTTCAAAAGTCATCGAAATCTTTAATCTTTACATTTTTTCGGTATAACATCAAAAGGTCTCATCATATCATGATCCTCATGCTCTAATATATGACAATGGAATACATATCGGCCAGTATATGGTCCAAAACGCATGATGATTCTGGTTATATAGCCTGGCAGAGCATGAACGGTATCTTTCCATCCTCTCTCATTGGCTGCTGGTGGTTCCGGTTCTCCAGTAAATCTTAGTCTTCCCGTTAGATTATAAATCTCAGTATCAAAGGGAGTGCGATCTAGTATCTGGAACTGAATCTGATGAACGTGAATCGGGTGCACGCCGATTCCCGGNTTAATGATTCGCCAGATTTCTGTGTCTCCCACTTCAGGATTTTCAGAAATTCCATCTATAAATTCACTACTATTGAGTTCGAGTAATAACTGAAAATCCTACAGCCCAGTGTTTGTGCGGGTTGTAGGAATTGTTTTTTTGGGTTGATATTAAATTGATATTAAAACTACTTTTTTTCTGTTTTACTATGGTCAGAGAATGTTTCATAACCAATAAGTGAATTAGCACTCTCTGTACAAGATGTAATAAGCGGATTTGATGATGCTCCAGTTGTACTCTGAGTTAATACTGTGTTTGTAATCGTTTCAGAAGCTGTGTTTGTCCAATTAATTGCTACATCATTAGGATCATTACTCATTTTCAAATTCCTCCTTTCTATGGCTAAAGTGATAGGTATATTATTGTTGAAATAAGCAATATAAAAGTGCTGTATAATGAAGACTTATACCATATTGCTCTTTTTTCATTTGATAATCTATGTTGGATAATTATATCACGATATGTAAAAATAAGTCTAGCCATGGCGTTTTTTCTGTCTTCAATCAATAACCTTTCATTTATCCCTTTGACTTCAAAATTATCATGCTTCTTTGCGGCCAAAGTCTTTATTATAGAAATAAAAGTGAATATAAAAGATAAGTATATTAGAATGCCCGAAATTATCTTGATAAATAAAAGAAAAGTCAGTGGTTTACTACATAATGCAATAATATCTGTAAATTTAAATGATTGAAAATAAAAAATACAGATTGCACTAAGTAAAGTTAATAATAGTCCAGATCTTGTTTCGAAACTTAGCTTTTTTGATCTTTCTATTTGATATTCGGTGGTGACAACATTAAAATACTCATTTATAGCCGTATCGGAAATGTT
>JGI24710J26742_10002253_pt1 | contig 17180 bp, 17 predicted proteins | sample BioPla2DNA2_FD_26742 | JGI IMG/M metagenome (IMG submission 26742) | reverse complement strand
GATATTTTGTTTGGCATTATTATACCCCTGAAACTATTATTTTATAAGTAACATTATACTACATTTTAGAGGTTAATTCAACCAAATTTGCGGAAGAGCCCAATTATAATAGAGATGGAATCCAGCTTTAACTTTGGTTGGTCGATTTATGATCTGAAACCGGGGCTCACCCAAAATATTAATAATTCTGTCAATAACGGCAAGGTTATCAGCAGTGAGGATTTCAAATGGAAAGGATATGATGCTGTACGCATTACTGTTTCAGGACAAAACAAAGCAGACGGAAGTTATATAAAGCAGCAGGTTATTGCCGTTAATTACAATGGGATTTTGGTTATATTTACATATGTTGGGGAGACCGCGACTTTTGACTCAAAATTAAATGAAGCAAATAAAATAATCGACTCATGGGATCTGCCGATTTTTGGATAAAAACGGAAGTCCAATAAAATAGTTCAGTTTTATAAAGAAAAATAGCTATGCTTTAATGCAATAGCTTTTTTCTTTTCGAATTTTTATTATATAACTATTTTCGTGGCAGAAAATACATGATATACTTTAACGTATAAATGTGTATGTTGGAAAAGTGTTTTGCCAATTATAAGGCTTAGTGAGGGAGATGAATATGGGGATTATAAATTTATTTAGAAGAAAAGAAGATATTCTGGATACGGTGTTTTCTCAACTGAATAACCCATTACAAGAGATAAGGGAAGATGCGTTAAGTAAGCTTGAGAATCTCCAACTAAGTGTGGAACAAGGCTTGCGAGTATTGGAAATGGCTAAAAACACATTTCCACCATCAAAATATGACTGGCAGGATATATCCGCTCAACTAATAGATATATGTGCGGTAAAACCCTATGTAGAATATATCAACAAGGTTGAGTATATATATGATGAGCTCAATCCCAATGCGAAGGTGTCTGCACTGCAGTTTTTATCTACTTACGAGAGTGAGCAGGCGTTGATTATATATCTTAAGTTGCTTGCGAGAGGCTATGATGAACTGAAAAGTTTGCCCTATGGAAGTTTGTATGAAAGACCTAGGTTTCCCCAAATACTTTTCCCGGGGCTTTTGAAATTTATTGATAATAAAGAGATAGTAAGTCAGATATACCTCATTTTATTGAATTACTTTAACTATGATTTGGTTGATGAGACTACATTAGGGGATTATAAAAAAACGATTGTAAGTGACATTATAGACATGGCAGAAAAAGTTACCGGTTATGCTTTGAAAAAAAGCACAGTGTCAATATGGGATGATGATGAATACCTTTCTTTAAGGAATAAAGCAGGTATTTATTTTGACCTTGCCGGCTATATTAAGGATCCTAGGGTAACCCTTGCCCTAAAAGGAATTATGTGCATAAAGGATATGAAATTGAAGATGTTTGCGGCAATGTCTCTATTGCAGCACGACTACGGACTGCAAGAAGAAGACGTGATTGATATAGCAAGCGATAGTGAAGTGAGGAACTGGTTTTATGAGAGCCTTGTTAAGATTGGAAAGGATGAAATATATCCTGAGCAGTTCAAAAGCCAAAAGTGTTTTGCCGAATCTGATATGGTTGACTGGCTCGTATATCCCACAGAATTAGGAAGAGTTCCTGATAAAATAGAGCTTATGAATGTGTTTCAAGAGGGAGATATGGAGTATTATCTTTTTAGATTCAGATGTGACAGTAAAAAGGACTGGGAAAAGGTGGGATGGATGGCGGGCTTATCGGGTCCGTTCAGTAAAAAAAACTGTCCAACTACAGTGGCAGAGGGGCATACTTTCAGCCGGTTTGAAGAGTGGGACAGTAAGACTCCGCAAGAACATTTTTCAAACATAGTCGGTAATATCAGAGATTATTGGTCAAGTGTGGCAGATGATTTACAGTGATAGGTAAAGTTATATAGATTGAATTAACGGGGGAAATTACAGGATACTAAGGTTTCCAGTTCTTGTAGGGATTGTGTACAAGGTTTGAGTTAAAGTACTCAGGCATACCTGTGACTTCCTTCCCAATCCAATGGGGTCTATTGAATTTAGTGTTTTCATCCGGAAGCTCAATTTCGGCAATAACCAGTCCAAGGTTATCACCGAGAAATTCATCAATTTCCCAGACGAATCCTTCGAAAGAATACTTATATCTGAGTTTTTCTATAATAGGTTTCTTGCATAGGTCTTCCAGCATTTCCTGGGCATCATCCACGGGAATTTCGTACTCATATTCGGGTCTTGTAGCACCTTGAGATTTTCCTTTAATGGTTATATATCCCCTGTTATCGCATATCCGGACTCTGACTGTGCGTTTCATGTCGGAGCTTAAGTATCCTTGCCGGTATAAAACTCCTTTAGATAATTCTTTGTATGCATCACTCTCAACAATAAACTTTCTTTCAATTTCTTTTCCCATAGGGTAGTCCTCCTTAATTGTGGGTGCATATTATTTTTCTTCACATTTATTTAATGCACTCCCTAATTGTAATATATATAGCTACAAAACTTTATGTAACTAAAGACTTTTGAAACTAGAATAATTATACCACGGACAGCAATTTAAATCACTTTACTAAATCCCATGCAATGCCTTTTAAAATAGAATTTATTGTATTATAATAAGTAATAATTATTACTGACTAATAAAAAGGGGAATTGATAGTTTATGAACTTCAAATTTAAGATAGGTACCAAGGCTTTATTTGGCAAAGGGTGTATAGAAAGCAATAAGGCAGTGTTTAAGGAGTTTGGGAGAAAGGCTTTTATTGTCACGGGAAAAAAGTCTGGGAAAGCAAGCGGAGCTCTTGCGGATGTGGTTGAGGCACTGAAGGAGTGTGGAGTTGAGTATAGGATTTATGACAGGGTTTTGAACAATCCTACTCTTGAAAATGTAAAAGAAGGAGGGGAGTTGGCAAGGGAGTTTGGTGCCGATTTTATCATTGGAGTAGGGGGAGGCTCTCCGCTGGATGCATCAAAGGCGGTTGCGGTTCTGGCATGCAACAGTATTGAGCCTGTGGATTTATATAAAAACGTGTTTGAAAACAAGCCATTGCCGATTTTAGCAGTTCCCACAACAGCGGGAACCGGAAGCGAAATAACCCCTTATTCGATCCTAACAAGGAATGATATAAAAACAAAAAAGAGTTTTGGAAATGAGGATACATTTCCTGCGTTGGCATTTATTGATGCACGGTATACCGAAACCATGTCCTACCAAACAACGGTAGATACGGCTATGGATGCGTTTACCCATGCCCTTGAGGGCTATCTCGGAAGAAAAAGCACTCCAGTCAGTGATATACTGGCAGTTGAGGCCATCAGGATATTCGGGGAATGCATTGACAGTCTTTTAAACAACCGGCTCAATTTTGAAGTGAGGGAGAGGCTTTTGTATATGTCAATGCTTGGGGGAATGGTCATTTCCCATACCGGTACCACAATAATACATGGATTGGGTTATTCCCTCACGTATTTTAAAGATATTCCCCATGGAAGGGCTAACGGTTATTTTGTCAGGGAGTACTTAAAGTATAATTATGAGGCTGCTGGAGAAAAGATAGATAATGTACAAAAGTTTTTAAAGGTATCGTCCATTGATGAACTGGGGGATATAATAGACAGACTTCTTCCCTGTAGCTTATCTTTGAGTGATGAAGAAATTGAGGTGTATGCAGGTCTTGCAATGCAGCAGAGGAGCACTTCTTCCAATGCTAGGACAGTAGTGGAGGAGGATCTTAGGGACATATTGAGAAAGGTTTTTAAAGGTGAGGGAAATTGAGTTTTATGAAAATAGGAGTTGTATCGGATACGCATATACCTTCTAGAGCAAGAACCCTTCCTAAGGCACTTGTGGAAGGGCTTTTTGGGGTTGATCTCATTATACATGCCGGAGACCTCTTAAAGGATTATGTGCTGTACGAGCTTGAGGAAATAGCACCGGTAGAAGCGGTGGCGGGAAATAATGACGATGATTATATACAGAGCATGCTGCCCCATAAGAAGGTCATAAATGCCGGCAGATTCAGGATAGGGATTACTCATGGCTCTGGTGGGGGAAGTATTACTTTAAATAGAGTTATGACGATGTTTGGAAGAGATGATGTGGACTGTGTGGTTTTTGGACACAGCCATATACCCTTTAATGAGAGGATTAACGGCATATTATATGTGAACCCCGGTTCTCCCACTGATAAAAGGTCGCAGAAGCATTATTCCTATGGGATTATAAAAGTGGATGATTTGGACATTAGTGCAGAAATAAAGTATTTTTAGACATAAAACTATTGTTTGATATTGAGCTTAATATGGGGTAAGAAAATTTTTCTACAACTGAAAAAGTTCTTCAAACTAAGGCGTTGTAAAAAAATTAACAGGAGGATGTGAATAACCCATGGTTAATGCAAGGATTATTTATATTGATGATATGCATAAAGCACAGGAGGAAATACGTAGAATAGGTGTGGATGCATCAAGCATACCTTGGCTTTCGCCGAAGGCGTTGTTTATAACTATGAAGCTTGAGAACATAAGCACCTATGCAGCCAACATAATAAAACAGGAGATGCTGGGCAAGGGCGGCGATGCCGCGGTAAACAGAGGTGTGGCCAACTTTAGCGTTGAAAGCTCCGATGTTCTTTTGATGGGTACATATGGCCAGTATAAAAGACTGGTTTACAAGCTTGGCATGCAGAGTGGGAGCCTTAAAAAGATTGCCGACGAAATTCAGAGGCTTTTAGAAGGGCTGAATCAGGGAAAGCCGAAGCATTTTGAGTGTGGAAAGTACAGGCTTCCGATGGAAGAGAAAACCTATGTAATGGGAATTTTAAATGTGACGCCGGATTCTTTTTCTGACGGAGGCAAATATATTAAGCTGGACAATGCTATGAAACGGGCTAAAGATATGGTGGAACATGGTGCCGACATTATAGATATTGGCGGAGAGTCAACAAGACCCGGACACCAGCCGGTGGACGTATTTGAGGAAATAAACCGGGTGGTGCCTGTAATTGAAAGACTTTCAAAGGAGTTGAATGTTCCCGTATCCGTAGATACTTCAAAGGCATTGGTGGCAGAGAAGGCCATTGAGGCCGGTGCATGTATTGTAAATGATGTTTGGGGGCTTCAAAGGGATCCTGCTATCGCGGACGTAATATCTAAAAACGGTGCCGGAGTAATAATGATGCATAACAGCGACAGCAAGGAGTATCGTGATATTATGGGAGACATCATAAGGTTTTTGAGAAAGAGTATTGAAATAGCAGAGAAGGCTGGCATCACAAGAGAAAATATGGTTGTAGACCCGGGAATAGGCTTTGGGAAGAATTTAGAGCACAACCTGGAAGTAATGAGAAGATTGAAAGAGTTGGGTACCCTTAATCTTCCGGTACTTCTTGGGACATCAAGAAAGTCTATGATAGGGAATGTGCTGGAGCTGCCGGTTAATGAAAGACTTGAAGGTACTGCAGCCACCATTACTTTAGGGATTTCTAATGGAGTGGATATAGTCAGGGTTCATGACGTTAAGGAGATGACCCGAGTTGTAAGGATGACTGATGCGATGGTGAGAATATAGGCTGCTTGCACGGGAGGAACATTGTGGATAAAATAGTATTGAAAGACATAAGACTGTACGGTTATCATGGCGTTTTTCCTTCGGAGAGAGAAAAGGGACAGAATTTTTATATTGATGTTGAATTATTTTTAGATCTTGGGGAAGCAGGGAAAACCGATGATCTGGAAAAAACAGTGGATTATTCGAAAATTTATGATATGATTAAGACTATAAATGAAAACAACAAGTTTCGACTTATTGAGAGGTTTGCCCATATAATTTCCCGGGAAATACTGTCGACATTTAAGGAAATAGACCGAATTATTGTCCGCATTAGAAAGCCGGAAGCTCCTATTGACGGAGACTTTGCATGGGCAGGGGTTGAAATTGAGAGGGGCAGAAATGGATCATAAGGTGTATTTATCTTTGGGCTCAAACGTGGGAAATAGAGAGAATTATTTGATTAATGCCATAGATAATATTTCAAAGATTGATAATGTAAGCCTTGATAATATTTCAAGCATCTATGAGACAGACCCTGTGGGCTATACCGCTCAGGATCGTTTTTTAAATATGGCTGCATCAATTAATACTTCTTTAGATGCAGAAGCACTTCTTGCAGAGCTTCAAAGGATTGAGAGACTTATGAAAAGAAAACGGGAAATACGCTGGGGACCTAGGACAATCGATATAGACATGCTTCTTTATGATGATTTGACCTTTGAAACTCCAAAGCTTACAATTCCACATCCGCGAATGTTTGAGCGGGCATTTGTGCTTGTGCCGTTGAAGGAAATTTGTAGTGAGAGGGAGTTATTTGGTATAATTATAGATGATGCAATAAAAAAGTGCAGTGACCGGGATGGGATAAGGCTGTATAAAAAAAATAACAATTTGTGATTTCCATAGAATTTGATACAATATATAACGAGGGTGGAGGGTGCATTAAATAAATGTGAAGAAAAATATACACCCGAGGCTGGTTGTGGTTTTTTGTTTTTTTATATATTAAATATTGGCGATATCTTGCGAAAGACTAATTGATAGTTCCGATGGGGGTGTCCTTGTGGTAGAGGTTTACTACTATATTCCTGCTGAGGAAGTTGAAAATGCTATAGAATGTGGTCTGAAGCTGTCCGTGTGGTTTGATAAGGAAGTACATATAGGGCATGACAATAAAAAGTGTTTATCTGCACTTTTAAATCCCAAGGATGACATAGAAAAGTACCGATCCGCCAGCTTAAGATGTGTAAAGCTTGAACTGTACCCGAGGTATTGTTTTGTTGCGGATAGGTATCTTTACGAAACAGGGCTCAATCATCCTGAAATTATGAAGCTTTACCTTGATTCGGTGATGCCGATTGAAAATTATACCTTCGGTTTATACAGACTTCCAGAATGCCTTGTTACCAGTACTATTATAGGCGATCAGATAAGCCTTCTGGATAAAAGACTGGATTCACCTGTTTTGGTTGATAAATCAGAGGAACTTTATATAAACAACATTATTGAGGACTACAGAGAAGAAAATCCCGATTTTAATGACACACTGCTGTATTATTACTACTGCAATCTGGTACAAAAAGGAAAGTTGGCAAAGATTGAGGAGGAAGGAAAGGACATAGTTATTTTCCTTGACAATGAGATAGGCAGGGCTTATCCAATAAAGAAACCTATTGAGAGCAGCAGGATTGGTTTCTAAGCGATTTATAAAGAATGGGCATGCTGCTAATTTTTTCAAAGGTTAAAAGCAGCTGTATTTAAAAGTGCTAATATTTAGTTTTGTTGAGAGGATAAAGGTGAAATATAGAATACTGCGAAAATTGAAGGATGCGACCGGAAATTATGTTTCCGGTGAACAACTGGGCATAGATTTGGATGTATCTAGAACTGCCATATGGAAGCACATTAAGGAGTTGAAAAAAGAAGGTTATGTTATTGAATCTTCTTCCAAAAAAGGCTATAGGTTAAGTTTCGTGCCGGACATAGTCAATTTGTCGGAAGTGAGCGACGGTCTTAACACAAGAATTATCGGCAAGAATATTCATTGTTTGTCGGAGATTGATTCTACAAACAATTATGCCAAAAGGCTTGCACGGGAAGGATGTGAAGAAGGTACGGTAGTTATTGCTAATTGTCAGACCGAAGGAAGGGGCAGAATGGGCAGGAGTTGGCATTCCATGGGCAATAAGGGAATATGGATGTCGGTGGTTTTGCGTCCTGTTGTAAATCCGGAAGAAATTCAGGTCATCACCCTTGCGGCTTCAATAGCGGTTGTTTCGGCTTTGAACGAGGTGCTGGGCATCGAAGCAGGAATTAAATGGCCTAATGATGTGATATTGGACGGAAAAAAGGTTTGCGGCATACTGACTGAAATGAACATGGAGATGGAGAGGATCAACTTTCTTATATCGGGAATTGGTTTGAACTTCAGTCAGCAAGAATTGGATTTCCCGGAAGAAATAAGGGATAAAGCAACATCCGTAAGTCTTTATTTAAAGGAGAGGTGTGGCACAGACATCTCAAAAATAAAAAGAAGTCAGCTAATTAAAATGATTTTGTTTAAATTTGAAGAAGTATATGATAAAGTAAATAGTGACAATGGGGATGATGTTATAAATGAATGGAAAAAGTATTGCATAACTCTTGGTAAAGAGGTGTGCGTTAACTACCGCACAAAGCAATATACCGGTACTGCACTGGATGTTGACATTAAGGGGAGGCTTTTAGTCCGGTGCAGCGACGGAGTGACAAGAGAAGTTTCCTCAGGCGAAGTATCTGTTAGGGGCCTTTTGGGATATATCTAGCCTTAGGGCTATTTATATAGATTAAATAAATAAACCGTTGGGAGAGTCTGAAAATGGTTATCGACTTCCATGTACACTGCTTTCCTGACAAGCTTGCTTCAAGAGCTGTCTCACAGCTTGCTGAATGTGCCGGCATTCCTGCAAGACTTAACGGTACAATATGTGGATTAAAGGATTCAATGAGAAGAGCCGGTGTTTCAAAATCAGTCGTTCTTTCCATTGCTACAAAGCCGTCGCAGACAGAAAGTATAAATAACTGGTCTGCCGAAATTCAAAACGATGAGATTATTGCCTTTGGAAGCATCCATCCGGATAATGAAAATTGGAAAAGCGAGCTTTTCAGGATTAAGGATTTAGGGCTTAAGGGAATTAAATTCCACCCGGACTATCAGAACTTTTATGTGGATGACCGGAAAATGTTTCCTATTTATGAGGCTGCTTTTGGGTTGGGTTTAATAGTTGTTTTCCATGCGGGTGTGGATATTGGTCTCCCTGCACCATACCATGCTACACCTGAAAGATTTCGAAGGGTGATTGAAGCCTTTCCGGAGGGCAAAATTGTTGCTGCACATATGGGAAGTTTTTCTTACTGGGATGACGTGGAACGTTTTTTAGTGGGAACGAACATCTATCTGGACACATCATATAGTTTAGGCATTATCACTGATGAACAGGCAAAAAGAATAGTTGCAAACCATGATTATAGGAGAGTTCTTTTTGCTACTGATTCTCCGTGGATGGATCAGGGAGAACAAATCGCAAAGCTTAAGAGCCTGCATTTTAGCAGGGAGGTTGAGGAGGCTATATTGGGATTAAACGCCAAAGATTTGCTGAGCCTCTTATGAAATATGGTTTTAATAAAGTTATAATTATGACGATAATGTTTAAGACCATGTAAAATGAAGTAAAGGACTAACCTCGAGTTTTTTAATTCTAATACTTAGCGACGAGGATATACTATTCAGAAGGGGGATTAACTGTGGTTGATAGTAACAACAGTAACAATGGCAGTAAAAGTAACACTAATAGTAATTTTGACAGGAATGATAATAACAGCGGGTTAAACAACAGAAATAAAAGAAAAAAGAGTTCTTACAGGAAGACTGGCAGTGGGGGAACAAATAAGGACAATAACAGAGGGAATTTTTCCAATAAGGCTGGTGGGAACACATTAAAGGGAAATAGAACCGGTAATAAGTCTAATAAGCAGAATAAAGAAAATACTTCAACTTCGAGAAAATCTTATTCCGGCAAGGATGGAAATTATCAAAGGGAAAATAACTACTATAAGGGAAAGAAAGACAGTGGATACTCGAGAAATACAGGCAGCAGTTATTCATACCGAAATTCCGGCAGATCAAGGGCTGAAGAAACCGTTGAAGATATTAAATCGGATATAGTAAGAATTGAAAAGGAAATAATGCTTGAAATAAAAGAAATAAGAGGATTGAAGCTTGGAGTTTAGACATTTTGGAGGGGAAAAATGATACTGGTAATGGATGTTGGAAATACCAACTCTGTATTGGGAGTATATAATGGAAAGAAGCTTATAAATCATTGGAGAATTAGCACCGACCGGGGAAAAACCTCGGATGAGATGGGAATGTTTCTGCTTAGTCTTTTCAATTATGAAAAGATTGATATTGAAAAAATTGAAGCAGTAATGATAGCTTCAGTAGTTCCGCCCATAATGTACTCTTTAGAGCATGCCATTAGAAAGTATTTTCATAAGACGCCAATGATGGTCGGACCTGGAATAAAAACCGGCATAAACATAATGTATGAGAATCCCAGAGAAGTTGGAGCAGACAGGATCGTCAATGCTGTGGCGGCATTTGAAATTTATGGCGGACCTGTTATCATTGTTGACTTTGGCACCGCAACTACTTTTTGTGCGGTTTCATCGCGGTGTGAATACCTTGGGGGTGTTATCTGCCCTGGAATGCAGATATCGTCGGAGGCATTGTTCCAAAAAGCGGCGAAGCTACCAAGGATTGATCTTACAAAGCCTAAAAATGTTATCGGACGCAACACTGTTTCCAGCATGCAGTCAGGTATGGTTTATGGATATGTTGGGCAGGTTGACTATATAGTTAAGCGAATGAAGCAGGAAATGAAGGAAAGCAACATAAAGGTAATTGCAACAGGTGGTTTTGCAAAGCTTATCGCCAGTGAATCCGAGACCATTGACGAAACCAACGAACTTCTTACTTTGGAAGGACTTAGAATTATTTATGATAGAAACAAGTAGGTGAAACATAGAATAGGCTATACTTTTAAGGTTGTGCATAAAAATGGTTCCAAGGTTTTTCCAATAATAATATTATTATTGGAAAAACCTTGGAATATTTTATTTATGCGGCCTCTATTGATTTAAGCCTTGGTATGCAGCATTGTTGGTTCAAAATCTGCAACTTTCAGAAAACTCATACAGTGCAGGCTTGGGAGTAGATATGTTTTTCCTTTCAAAGGCTATGGGCAAGAAAGACATATTGGAGATAGAAGGTATCAAGTTCCAAGTGGACTTGTTTGATTCTTTTTCAAAAGAACTTCAATGCCAGTTTTTGGCTTCGGCATTAGCTTCCGGTGAAGCAAATGAAGAGGCAGCAACAGATAGTGAAGAGGCAGCAACAGATAGTGAAGAGGCAGCAACAGATAGTGAAGAGGCAGCAACAGATAGTGAAGAGGCAGCAGCAGATAGTGAAGAGGCAGCAGCAGATATGGAATTGTTCATCTATATGTTAAAATGCTGGAAAGAAGGCAATGCGGAAGAACTTGCGAAAATGGTTAAGACTGATGATGCCGGAAGTGAAGAATTAAAAGAGTTTAATGAAAAGTTGTGGATATCAAGGGATAACAACATGGCTGAAAAGGTGAGGGGTTATTTGGCAGACCCTGAAAAAAGGACTTATTTTGTTGTGGTGGGTGCCGGACATATGGTTGGTGAGAGCGGGATTGTAGCACAATTAGAGGACGAATTTGAGATTGAACAAATTAAATAGGTGCAAAGCTTTTTCATTAAATGTAAAGGAAATAATGAGGCAATAGATTTATATCCATGAAGAAGAAGGAATAAACTTACAGACCGTCTTTTTTCATTGCATCAACAATTTTGCAGTGATTTATAAGGTCGGCTTCGGATTTTACCTCACTGGTGTAATTGAGACCGTACGGCCAGAAATGCGTGTTGTCACCTTTGAGTACAGCATTAGAGTCTCCTGTGACCTCTCTTAATACCGCAATAGCATTGCTGCCGGTGTAAACACCGTTGACTACTAAACTTCGCCACTTGCTGGAAGTCCCGACTCCTACTGTATGAGCAATCTCATGCATAGCCGTAATATGGTTCATGTAGCTTCGGTTAGAACCGAATCTTATGCTGCCGTTGATATTACCGTCTGCGGTTGAAACCGAAGGTTCATAATATACTCTAAGTTCCTTCGTAATTGTAGTGTAGGTGTTGTAGTACTCTACCGCTGTATCCATTGCATTTTTGATTCTCTGATATGCATCTTTTTGATCCTCGGTGGGATTTGAAACTGTTATCAGTGTATATGTAATATTCCCTTTTTTAGGAGTAGCAGTTGGTGTTGGTTCCGGTTTGGTAGGTGAAGGCGTAGGCTGCTGTGTTTGGACAGGAAATTTATCTATTTTACGTAAAAGATATCTTTTTATCAATGAGCAATCTGTTGAATTAATTGCACCATCTCCATTCACATCAGCGGCTTCTGCCCCCTTTTCATACCAAAAAGAGGTAATGGTTCTCAAAATATACCTTTTTATCAATGTAAGATCTGTAGAATCCACATTGCCGCTGCCGTCAATATCCCCATAAGTAAATTGTGATGCATAAACAAATACCGAAAAACACGAGATACAGAGTGCCGCAATAGTAAGTACTGTCACAAGTTTTAGTTTATTAGTACGCTTTTTATTCAATACCGATTCAGTCATAGAACTCACCTCCCCTTTATAAAATATATACGTAGGAAAAATAATTTTTAGGGGTGGAATACAAAATTATTGTTTTATTACCTGTTTGATTCGTGTTTTTCTAATACTTGATAATATGTCTCCATAGGCTGAAGACAATGAAATCTAAGAAGAATTACATGCTTTTTTTGTGGGAAATAATCGGAAATAACGGTAAACATAAAGGAGAATTATAATCTTTGACGAATAAGAATTGCTATGTAAAAACGATTAGAGGGAGAGTACAGTAACATGCTGGCGACAGAAAATTCCGTAGAACTAAGAGATGTAGACATAATTAAGGAATGGAATGACCTTAAAAAGGCTATTGATAGGCAGCCCAATATACGGCCTATAACAGTAGAGTCGTGGAAGCGATGCAAGAAATCGAATATTGATCCTTCAAATCTACAATTTGTATTCCTATCAGAAGAGGAGTTAGAACAGAAATTGAGGGAAAACGATTATTTAATCGAGGTGGCACGGCCATATATGGATTTTCTTTCACTCAGTTTGGCCGGTATACCTCATATGGTTGCATTGCTTGATGGTGAGAGTTGGATTATAGATATTCGGGGGCCTGTTGATGAACTAGGTGGGAAAGATAAGGGATTGTGTCTAGGTGCATGCTGGAAAGAAGAGTATATAGGAAATAACGGTGGAGGAACAGCAATTTCCACAAGGCAACCTGTTTTCATATATGGTGTTGAACATTTTTCAAGCGTATATAAGACCTTTTCCTGTTTAGGCGTACCGATTTTTAAAGATTCTAAAGTAATTGGGGCTATTAGCATTTCGGTATTGAATGAGTATGCTCATCCAGGACGGCTGACAATAGCAGTGTCATGTGTGGATGCTATAGAGAAAGAAATAGAAAAGAAAGCAAAAATCCACCAAAGTGTAGAGCCGTCAAAAAAAATGATTGCCACAGCAGAACTAATGGCAATTGCGGTACATGACCTGAAAAACCCTCTTGCCAGCATAAGAGGGCTAGGACAGTTAGGTATGCTGACATCTACGTCAAAGAGGGAACGCAGCTATTTTGAAAGGATAATAAAGCAGGTTGATTCATTGAACAATTCGGTTGTTGATTTGTTGAGCGTATTTAAGCCTGAAAAGCCTGTTCGGATTAATCCGGATTTGATTATTGCGGAAATTATAGAGGAAATGAAGCCTACCTGTGATATAAATAATATTGAACTGGTTTTAATAACGGATAATGAATCGGATGTAAACCTTCATGTTAAAGTGTTTAGAAGGGCTATGGAAAATTTGATTAAGAATGCAGTTCAGGTGTTGACAAACGGTGGAAAAATAGAAATACATATAAATGATAATGGGGATCAGATTTTCATATCTGTAAATGATAACGGCCCCGGAATACCGGAGCAAATAAAAAAGTCATTATTTCAGCCTTTTATATTTCATAGGAAGGATGGAACAGGATTGGGTTTGTATATGGTTCAACATGCAATTACCGAGGTGCATGGAGGGGATATATGGTTTGACAGCGAGTTGGGAAAAGGAACGACGTTTTATATTTCATTGCCTAAAGAATGAGATAAAACCCTTCCAATATTAGAGACTTTTATTAAACCTATGGACAGGTTTTAACTAAAAATATTTTGAAAGCGAAAAAAAATAAACTTTTTTCTTATTTACCCCACAATTATGAAACTAATTAACGAATAACTATAACAGTGGGAATTATTATTATATTTGCTCAAAGTAATATGAGCACAAAGCAAAGGCATACAAATAATCAAGCCTATTTACAATGTTTGGTATGAAGGTAGGTAAAAGAGAGATCCGTAATGGGCTCTCTTTTTTTATGCTTGCTGTTGGTGGATGCAATTTTTTATTACTTGGGTGGATGTATTAACAGGTGGCTACAACTTGCTTCCCAATGTTTCTTCCATATTTTCCTTCAGATTTATTTAATACACCCTGTCTGAGTAAATGCATTGATTTTTAAAAGAAAGCTATTTTGAAGCCTGGCGTTTTATTTCCTTTATGTACGAAGAATCATCGGAGCCCTTTACATACACATCGGGAGTAATTCTTTTTTCCATTATGTTCTCCTCCATGACATTCCAGTAGAAACCCACAAGGTATATCATATATTTTTTTGTTTTGTCTTCGTAGACCAGTTGTCCTACTCCTTTGCCTACGGTGGTGTGACCGATTATGACAACGTTGTTTAAGTACTTTTTCAGACCCAATGCCAGTATTTCAGAGCTGCTTGCGGAGTACTCATTTACAAGAACCAGTATTTTTTTAAATTTTACAAAGCTTTTGTCCGAATAGTAAGGATACATGGAGCCATCTCTATAAACTATGTAGCTGGTGGTGCATTCCGGCAACAGGTAATTTAGAATATCGGTGGATGAGGAAGTAACACCCCCGGTGTTATCACGAAGATCGATTACCAGAACCTTGTCCTCGGGATTTTCGATCCTGTCAATAATTTCCTTAAACTCCCAACTCACACTTTCAGTAAAGGACTTGATTTTTATGTAGTGTATGTTTGATTCAAGTTCTTTCGATTCAACCTGCGAAATACTTTCTTCTCGCTTTATTAAATCATACTCATCTCCATGAATGAAGAAGGTGAATATGTCGTCCCGGAGTCTCACGCTGTCAATAAATTGGGCTATATCATTGATATCAACTTTATCCTTTGCTTTAAATTGTTCTGCCAGCTTTTCAAAGTTGTTTACTTTATCAAAATACAAGTAGTTTTCTTTAACAAAATCCACTATTCTTTCAGCTTCAGGAAGCTTTTGTTTTTCAAGCTGCGATTCTAAATAAAGTACGCTTTCATCATTAGGAGAGATCTCTTTTGCCTTATTCAAATATTCCGTGGCCTTATCATAGTCCTGAAGAGAAAAGTATTCCCAACCGATAGTTACAATAAGGCTCGTGGTTTTTGGATTTGTTTCCAGAGCTTTTTTATAATATTCGATAGCCTTATCGGAGTCGAGGAGTGCCGTGTAGCAATCCCCGATATACCACGGTATATCCTGGTTGTCCTGAAAAAGCTCCAAAGCTTGGTTGGCAAATTCAATGCACTTTGAGTATTTTTTTTGCTGATACAGGCAATAAATCTTATTGGTATAAGAGTCTTCGAAGGAAGGGTCTAATTTTATTGCTTGCTCAAAGCATTCAATTGCCTTGGGATAATCATATTCGTATACGTACGAAAGTCCTTTGGTATCATAGGCAAAGGGAGTGTTGTCGATGGAGATGGATTTGTCACAAAGGTTTCGGGCATTTTCCATATCACCGTCACTTACTATTAGATTTTTGGCTTTCCAGATGTAGGCATTGGAATATTCAGGTTCTATTTCAAGAGCCTTATCGCACGATACAATGGATTCGGTATATTTGCCCTGACAGTAGAGGGAAATAGATTTGGAAACATATGCATAAGCATTTTTCGGGTACTTGCCTAAAACCTGATTAAAGCAATCTATTGCTTTTTCGAATTCACCAAGAGAGTTTAGGGAGTCACCCTTTGAATTCAGAGCATCCAAATCATTAGGGTCTAATTCCAGAGCTTTATCAAAGCAGTCTATTGCGTCATTAGACCTCCCAAGAGATTCAAGGAGAGTACCTTTGTTTAAAAAAACAATGGGATTGTAAGGATTTATCTTTGCTGATTTATCATAACAGCCCAAGGCTTCGGTGATTTTTCCTAGGCCTTCAAGGGCATATCCCTTGTTGATGTAAGCGGAATCATTGTTTTTATTAAGTTTTAGTGCCTTATCACTGTATTCAACAGCTTCATCATATTTTTCAAGGTAATTAAAGGCATAAGCTATATTGTTTGCGTAAAGGCTTTCGTGAGGTTCGAGTTCAAAGGCTTTTTTATAGTTTTCCAGTGATTCTTCGAACCTGCCGAGACCGGAAAGGGCATTTCCCTTCGTATTATAAGTATCAGCCAATTTATTATTTTGCTCAAGGGCTTTATCACAATACTCAAGGGATTCTTCATATTCGCCTAATGCGTCAAGGCACTTTGCCTTTCCGCTATAGGCTTTGTCAAGACTTTCATTTAATTCTATAACCAAATCATAGTATTCAATTGCATCTTCGTAATTACCACTTTTATAATGGGATTTTGCACTGGAAAGGTAAGCAGATGCTTGGATAAAACTTCCGCAAGAAGTTGCGAATGCGATTCCAACCGCTAAAACAAGAAGTAAAAAATGCTTTCTGACTAAAACTTTTCTCACTAAACAGCCCCCATTTCTAATATATCACGAGCAAACTTGCATAATAAACTTTAAGTTACTCCTATTTTTAACATTATACCATAATATGCATTTTAACTCTATATTTTTATAACGAGGCTGTAAAGGATTATTACCAAAAGTTCACACTATATTTTTATAAATTTTGCTTGACTTTTTATTTATGTATTGNTACAATAGTAAAGCGTGCTGGACATAATTCATTAAGAAGATGTCATTGCATAGATATATGGCGGCGTAGCTCAGTTGGCAAGAGCATACGGTTCATACCCGTAGTGTCGTTGGTTCAAATCCGACCGCCGCTACCATTTTAAATAGTGGCCCATTGGTCAAGCGGTTAAGACACCGCCCTTTCACGGCGGTAACAGGGGTTCGAGTCCCCTATGGGTCACCAATAAGGGCGCTTAGCTCAGCTGGGAGAGCATCTGCCTTACAAGCAGGGGGTCATAGGTTCGAGCCCTATAGTGCCCACCATAGCAGTTGTACCTTACGGTATAGCTGCTTTTTTGTGTGTGCCCAGCATGGGCAACAACTTGGTGGTGAAAGTCCACTACGGGCTTGGTAGTAGGAACCGTTAGCCAAGAGCAAGGGTGTCCACGGCG
>JGI24710J26742_10002252_pt1 | contig 17184 bp, 15 predicted proteins | sample BioPla2DNA2_FD_26742 | JGI IMG/M metagenome (IMG submission 26742) | reverse complement strand
CAAGGAGGAATAATCATTGACCAAAAAACGGGTTATCTTTATTGCCATAGCGATTGGTCAATAATGTGTATAGATTTAAACAAAAGCCCTAAGAAAACAGTGAAGTAAGGAAAAAATAGAAACGGTATTAAATTTTTTAGTATGAAACGAACATGCTCAACAAATTTAACACGTAAGCAAATACTATAAAGCATGTTCGTTTTTATACGATTTTAACTAAAAAATATATGAATATGAAAAAAATTAGTATAGTTATAATAAGTGTATGGATGAGTTGTAGTGTTTTTTCTCAAGATTTATACATGGGATTTAGAACCGGTTTTAAACAAGAAGTATTTAGCTCAAAATATGATATGTATAAAACGAAAATTGATTTTAAAGCACCTACTTTGGCTTTGTATTATAGCGTAACATTTCCTAATAATTTTGAAATTAGGTGGGGCTCAGGATATTATGCCTATTCTCAAAATGTCAATATTTATTATTGGGATGATGTTATAAAAAAGGAAATTGATTGTCAAACCGGGCACATTATACTATTTCATTCTTTTTTTAATAAATTTCAAATAGGGTATAATTTGAAATTAGCCAAAGATTTCAATCTGAAATTTAACATGGGAGTGAGTAATGAATTTTATTTACAGCCAGGTAGTTATGATCCCAGTAAATCAATAAAAATTTCTAAAGCATCATCTCCTGAAGTTTTTATTAATTATAGTCATATATTGTGGAAGCCATTTAATTTCATGTTGTCGAATAGTTTGAGTTTTCAATATTTTACTAAACACAATATAGGAATCAGTGTATTTGCCGCATACCATACAGGTTTATTACAAGTAACAAATACTTATATTACTTTTAAAGAAAATAAGTATATAATAACTGATGTGCTTGCAACTCGCGGATCTTATTTTGAATTCGGTTTGGAGTTAGGATACCGCTATAAACGATTATCTCCAAAAAAATAGATTGTTTTAAGAAAGGGCTTATAAAAACACGGTATATTATTGTCCGTTAATTGGCATAAATCTTTTTTTATCCATACAAAAACACTAAGGTTTTTCGTTTACTTTTGCAGTATTCAACAAAAAAGAAAAAAATGTCGAAGGTGCCACTTTATATCAATAAAAGCAAAGCCCTTGCTAATGGACAGGGGGCTTGTGTACTAAGCGGTGCCGTAATAGTAAAAAACGAGCAAGAAATATATGCTACCGCAGCCACAACATTAAAAGACGACGACCCTACAGCCCATGCAGCCGTAATAGGCATACGCAAAACCCGATTAAAACAACGCACTTTTCAACTTATTGATTACGAAATATACCTTAGCGAAAAACCTTGTCCGATGTGTTTACTCGCTATCTTTCAAGCCGGAATAAAAAAGGTGTATTATCAGGGAAAAGAAAAAATAGAAGAAATTAATTTAACAAACGACTATTTGAAAAAAGCATATACAGTAATAAAACCGTAGCTGTTGTATGCTGTAATTGCTTTATCTTTTATAATATTGTTTCGGTTTGTATTCGTATTTCGGCAAGGGTTTATCGGGATTTCGTCCTTGCACATCCGGCTTAAAATACCATCTTCCCTCTTTTTCGATAAAAGCATCGTTCAAACTCGACTCCGCCACATAATATTGACGCACATCTTTTAAGGATTCTTCCATAGGAATCAACCTATTAAAAATAATCATAGGGGTGTAAATGGTATCTACACGATAAGTATATCCTTTTCTGCTTTTTTTAGTCGAACGCTGCGTATAACTTTGTTTGTCATAAGCAAGGTTTAAATTTGATTTTTTAGCATACTCAAAAATAATTCTTGCAGGTTTTCCTTTGCCGAAACCACGAAATATATAAGCTCCAAAAACAGGTGCTCCTCTGCTATTTAAGCTGATAACATCAATAACTTTGTATTGTGAAAAAAGAGTTCCGCCGTTCCAGCCCAAAAGTGTGTAATACTTTTTTTTGTTAATCGTTGTTTGTATCAGTTCGTAATAAACCGCTCCAAACCACGATAAATAATCCAATGTTTGCGTAGCATGTATCCCCAGCAACTGCCATTTATCGGTAAGTGTATAGACTACATAACGTTCTTTTTCTTCATTATAGGCTTGCAGAAAGCCGAAATGTTCGTGTGTTCCGTCGTTATCTATTAAATACCAAGTGAGAATACGTATTTTCTTATCGGGCGATGTTAAGACAGAAATCGTTTTCAATGAGTCGAAAGCATAATTAATCGAATTTTTTTGCTGCAAGGCTTCTTCCATCAAAAAAAGCAATTGTTCGTTTTTTTGGTATTTAATAATTGTATTTTGTTCGAGCAAAATTTCTTTATGCAATTTGACAATGGAATCTTCAAACGCTTTATACATTTCTTTACGCTGTGAGTAAGAAGACATTATAAAGAAACAAGCTATAAAAAAAAATGCTAAACCTTTTTTCATTAAAAAAATATTTCAATTTTAACAACGTACATACGTTCTTATTTAGTATTTAAGTAGTTTTGCAAAGATAATTAAAATAATAACAAATGACACTTAATGAAAGAATAGAAGCTTTTAGTCGACTTGGTAATATTCTGATAGACAAAGATAACTATCAAAACAATAATTCTTTTCCTCATTTAAGCGACGTATTAAAAAAATGGGAAAATTGCATTAACAATGAATATATTTATAATTCATGGTTTATTCCCGAATTTATACAAGAGGCAATCAAAGGAATTATTTTTATGCTCGATAAAGATAAATTGCAGCAATGGACAGCATTATATCCTGATTTAAAAAATAAAACAACGAGTAATCGCATTGGGGTCATCATGGCAGGCAATATTCCTATGGTCGGATTTCACGATTTTTTATGTGTGCTGCTTGCCGGCGATGTTTTTATAGGAAAACTTTCTTCTAACGACAAGCATTTACTACCGTTATTAGCTGAAATTCTATGCGTTATAGAACCTCGTTTTAAAAAATCCATTGTTTTTACCGAAGACAAAATACAGTCTATCGATAAAATTATTGCCACCGGCAGTAATAATTCGATGCGGTATTTTGATTTTTATTTTTCAAAATATCCTTCTATTTTGCGAAGTCATTGCAATAGCATAGCCATTCTTAACGGCAATGAAAACGAAAGCGATTTACAGGCTTTGAGCAACGATATTTCTTTGTATTTCGGATTAGGATGTCGCAGTATTTCAAAACTATACGTTCCTCACGGATACGATTTTACTCCTTTATTTACTCATTTAAATCGTTTTAAACCTATTTTTGAAATGCACAATGCCTATATGAATAATTTGGAATACCAAAAAACCGTACATTTAATCAATCGGATTCCTTTTTTAGACCAAGGTATTTGGCTTTTTAAAGAACATACTTCTCCTGCTTCGCCTATTAGCATTGTTCATTATGAATATTATGATAAGCTTCATCGCATTTATGAAAACTTAGCTGCTCAATCGGAAGAACTGCAATGCAAAGTCTGTTATACCGTCAAGGATAATGACTGCATAGGTTTTGGACAAGCACAATATCCCGATTTATGGGATTATGCCAATAAAAAAGACACAATAGCGTTTTTATTAGAAAATAAGCAATCGTTATGATTAAAATACAAAATATCACAAAATCTTATCAGTCATTAAAAGTACTGAAAGGAATAGATTTAGAAGTTAAAAAAGCAGAAATTGTTTGTTTAGTAGGTGCTTCAGGTGCAGGCAAATCTACGCTACTGCACATTATGGGTACCCTTGATAAACCCGATACAGGCACTGTTTTTATTAATGGCGAAAATGTATCATTATTGAATGACAAAAAGTTATCGGCTTTTCGCAATCGGCATATCGGTTTTGTTTTTCAATTTCATCATTTATTACCCGAATTCACAGCAATAGAAAACGTAGCTTTACCGGCAATGATTGCCGGCAATAGTCGCAAACAGGCTTTAGAAAAAGCCAAAAACATATTGGGTATATTGAATTTAAGCGATAGATTAGAACATAAACCTTCTCAGCTGTCGGGCGGCGAACAACAAAGAGTGGCTGTTGCCCGTGCCTTGGTCAATAAACCTTCCGTTGTTTTCGCCGATGAGCCTTCGGGAAATCTTGACTCACAAAATGCACAAGAACTGCATGCTCTGTTTATGTCGTTGAGAAATCAATTACAACAAACCTTTGTTATTGTAACACATAACGAAAGTTTTGCCTCTATGGCTGACCGTAGCATTTTTATGAAAGACGGCTTATTGCACGTGTAATTTCCGATTTACTCGGAAATAGTCGTTACGTTTTCAATTATTTCTCCTTTTTCGTTATAATAAACACTCCTTCCGACGGCTTTACTTTGCCGATATTCGCGTGTTTGCACTAACTTTCCTATGTTATTATACCGTTTCAATATTCCTTCGCCCATTTTAAAATCTCCTTCCCCGACCAAAAAGCCTTCGCTGTCGAAATATTGCCACAATCCATTGTATTGGTCTTCTTTGTAAGCTCCTTTTATTTGTACACTTCCGTCTTCGTAAAAGTAATAAAAATCTCCGTTTTTCTTTCCGTTTTCATATACATAGAAAGACAATAAGTAACCATTGTCATTGTACATAAATGAAGTGTCAACCAATATCCCATGATTATAATTATCAATGCTTTCTATTCGTCCGTTCGCATAATAACGTATCATTTTACCGTGTAACAATCCTTTTTTATACGATATTTCAAGTTTTACTTTCCCATTTCTAAAATACCATTTAGCAATTCCATGTGTTTTTTGACGACAGTAGCGAACTTCGGATTCAATGTTTCCTTCAGGATAATAAGTTGTCTTCACTTTGCAACATCCGCCGATTGTCAGTAAAGGAAGTAGAAAAAAAACAAGGATTTTTGTAAAACGTAACATTATAAAAATATTTTTATGCAAATATCGTAAAAAAAACGGAATTTAAAAACGGAAAAAATAAGATTATTAAATTTTGAAAAACTTATTAAAACATTTTCATCTGCATTGAATTATATTGTAATTTTGTCGTCCAAGTCTTCGTAGCTCAGCTGGTAGAGCAATTGACTCTTAATCAATGGGTCCGGGGTTCGAACCCCCGCGAGGACACCAACTTATCCAAGTGATTGATTGCTTAATAAATCAATCATTTTTTTTGCAATCAAAGAAGAAGTATTGCCGTCGCCCAATTTTTCATGCATTATTTTATATTCATTCAGCATTTCTTTACGGTCTTCTTCCTTGTATATGATTTTTCTTAACTCCTTCAGCAGCAAGGCTTCATTCATATCGTTTTGTATTAATTCTTGCACTATTTTTTTCTCTGCAATCAAATTAACAAGCGAAATATAGCGAATGTTTTTAATTAACTGCTTAGCTATCAGATAAGAAAAATAATTACCTTTATAACAAACCACTTGAGGAACATCAAAAAGAGCCGCTTCCAAGGTTGCCGTTCCCGAAGTAACCATAGCGGCATAACTATGGGCTAAAAGAGAATAAGTCTGATTGTAAACAATTCGAATCGATTCGTTGTTGACAATGTCTTCGTATAGATTTTTTAAATGCTCTACCCCCGCTATCACAAATTGATAATCCTTTATTTGCTTGCTTACTTCTATCATTACTTTCAGCATATTTTTAATTTCTTGTTTGCGACTTCCGGGCAGAATAGCAATAATAGGTAAGGTATTTAACCGATTGTTTTCAATGAAATTTTTATCAACAGCACTGTTTTTTATTGCATCTAATAATGGATGTCCGTGATAATGAACATTTATATTGTAAGAAGCATAAAATTCTTTTTCAAAAGGAAGAATAACAAACATTTGGTCTATATTGGCTTTTATTTGCTTCACACGTGAAGTGTGCCAAGCCCATATTTGAGGCGAGATATAATAAAATGTTTTTATCCCTTGTTGTTTTAAGAATTTTGCTATTCGCAAATTAAATCCCGGATAATCAATAAGTATTACAACGTCCGGACGAAAAGCAAGAATATCTTTTTTACAAAATCGAATATTTGCCAATATTGTTTTCAAATTGCGGGCAACCTCAACAAAACCCATAAAAGCCAAGTCTTTATAGTTTTTAACGACATCGGCTCCCTCTTGTTGCATTCGTTCACCTCCCCACGCCCTTATTTCAGCATTCGAATCATAATTGAAAATATGTTTTATCAGATTAGATGCGTGCAAATCGCCTGAGGCTTCGCCTGCAATAATATAGTATTTCATAGAGTTATTGCAAAAAACTTGTTAACGGACTGCTGGCTTCGGCACTGTCGGACATAGCAGCTAAACGAGCTTTGTATGCCATACGACCTGCTTGAACAGCCAATTTAAAAGCTGTAGCCATTTCTATCGGATTGCCTGCAATGGCAATAGCGGTATTGATTAGGCAAGCGTCAACTCCCATTTCCATTGCTTCGGCAGCATGCGAAGGCGCTCCTATGCCTGCATCAACAATTACCGGCACATTGGCTTGCTCAACAATTATTTCAATCATATCTCTCGTTTTCAATCCTTTATTTGTTCCTATAGGCGAACCTAAAGGCATTACGGCAGCAGCACCGACCTCTTCTAATAATTTACAAAGAACAGGGTCGGCTTGAATATACGGCAATACGATAAAACCCATTTTTACCAATTTCTCCGTTGCCTTCAATGTTTGAATCGGATCGGGAAGAAGATAACGAGGATCGGGATGGATTTCTAATTTTAACCAATTGGTTTGTAGAGCTTCTTGTGCAATTTGAGCAGCGAAAACAGCCTCTTCGGCATCGCGAGCTCCCGACGTATTAGGAAGAAAGGTAATGTTTTCATGAAAAATATGTTGCAACATATCATCTTCTTCGCTATTATCAGCATTCACACGCTTCAAAGCAGCAGTTACCATTTCGGTTTCAGATGCCGATATGGCTTTTTGCATTATTTCGTTAGAGCTAAATTTGCCTGTCCCTAAAAATAAACGTGAATGAAATGTCTTATTTGCGATAATGAGTGTATCCATAAATGCTTTTTTTTAATCTCTGCAAAAATAATCAAAATTGTGAAAGAAATGAATACTATCTCAAAAAGTATACAAATAAAAATGAAACTTACCCATCTCACTTTCTCTTATTTCCTAATTTTGAAGCTATTCGTTTAAAGTCAACCGGCAAAGAAATATGAATCTTTATTTGCTTTTTCTATTGTAAAATTTTATATTTTTGCAAATCAAATTAAAATACTGAATGAATACGATTGTAATTACAGGATCCGCCGGTTTTATTGGTAGTTGTTTACTACAAAGATTAAAAGAAGAAGGATATTCAAAAATAATTGTCGTTGATGATTTTTCAAACGCAATTAAAATGAAAAATCTTGAAAATAAGCCCTATATAGAAAAAATAAATCGAAACGAATTCTTTCTTTGGATAGAAAAAAATTATTCATCAATTGATTTTATTGTCCATATAGGCGCCCGCACCGATACTACGGAAACCAATTGGGATGTACTCAACGAATTGAATCTTACCTACTCGAAAAAAATATGGCAACAGGCTGTACGCTATCGGATTCCGATAATATATGCTTCGTCAGCAGCCACTTATGGATTAGGGGAACATGGATATAAAGATAATCACGAGATAATCGAACAACTTCAACCTTTAAATTTATACGGTATTTCAAAAAATGAATTCGATAAATGGGTGCTTCAACAAAAAGAACGACCTCCTTTTTGGGCGGGATTGAAATTTTTTAATGTTTACGGACCTAACGAATACCATAAAAATCGTATGGCTTCGGTTATTTTTCATGCTTATCATCAAATTAATAAAAGTGGAAAAGTCAAACTATTTCGTTCTCACAACAAAAACTATAAAGACGGCGAACAATTAAGAGATTTTGTTTATGTAAAAGATGTGATTAATGCAATTGTTTTTCTCATAAAAAATCAACCTTCGTCGGGAATATATAATCTCGGCACCGGTCAAGCTCGCACTTTCAACGATTTAGCCATTGCCGTTTTTAAAGCAATGAATAAAAAAATCACCATCGAATACATTGATACACCAATAGATATACGCGATAAGTATCAATATTTTACCGAAGCGGATATGAATAAATTAAGAGGCATAGGTTATGACACTCCTTTCAGCTCGTTGGAAGACGGAATTACCGACTATGTTAAAAATTATCTTATTCCTAATAAATATTTGTAAAAAAATTAGGGATTAAAATAAACTTTAAATGATTACCGTCAACAATTTATCTATTTCTTTTTCCGGAATTCCTTTGTTTCAAAACATAAGTTTTGTCGTTGCCGATAATGAACGCATTGCTTTAGTAGAAAAAACGGCGTCGGCAAAACCACTTTATTAAAAATTCTTTCCAAAGAATTACAAGCCGATGAAGGCGATATTGTTATAACAAAGGGACATAGAATAGGCTATTTACCTCAAGAAAAGAATCTCACAACCCATAAAACGGTATGGGATGAAACTTTAACAGCCTTTGATGAAATAAAAAAAATAGAAACAAATATAGAACACTTAACCCATGAACTTACTAAGACTACAGACTATGAATCAGAATATTATAATGATTTATTAAATAAACTCAGCGAATTAAACAGTCGTTTTGAATATGTAGGTGCTAATCGCATTGAGTCGGAAACGGAAAAAGTATTATTGGGATTAGGATTTGATAAAACAGATTTTTATCGTCAGTTAAACGAATTCAGTAGCGGTTGGCAAATGCGCATCGAATTAGCTAAAATTCTTTTAAAAAATCCGGAAATCATTCTTTTAGACGAGCCGACCAATCACTTGGACATAGAATCCATACAGTGGTTGGAAAACTTTTTGCAAAATTATGCCGGCATCGTCATTGTAGTTTCACACGACAGAACTTTTATAAACAAAGTATGCAAACGCACTATCGAAATTACTTTAGGAAAAATAGAAGATTATAATTGTGATTATTCCACTTATGTACAAAGACGTCAGGAACGCATTGCACATCAAAAACAAGTTGTGGAAAATCAACAAAAAGAAATCGAAGCCATCGAACAATTTATCGAACGTTTTCGCTATAAAGCATCGAAAGCCAAGCAAGTACAAAGCCGTGTGAAAATGTTGGAAAAAATGGATATTCTACAAGAAGAAGAAATAGACAGTTCGCATATTCATTTTCTTTTTCCTCCGGCACCCAATTGTAATCGTGTCGTTTTTGAAGCCGAAAATCTCTCTAAATCCTATGGTAATAAATTGGTTTTAGAAAAAGTAAATTTTGTTATCGAACAGCGAGAAAAAGTCGCTTTTATTGGAAAAAACGGTGAAGGTAAAACTACCCTAATGCGTATTTTACAAAAAGAAATTGATTTAAGCAGCGGAAAATTACATAGAGGCGAGCTTGTAAAAATAGGATACTACGCTCAAAATCAAAATCTTATGTTAAATCAAAATAAAACCGTTTTTCAAACAATGGATGATATTGCCGTAGGGGACATTCGGCTTAAAATTCGAAATATCCTCGGCAGTTTTTTATTTACAAACGAAGATGTAGACAAAAAAGTCGGCGTTTTATCAGGGGGCGAAAAAGCCAGACTTGCACTTGCCAAACTATTGCTCGAACCTTACAATGTTTTACTACTCGACGAGCCTACCAATCATTTGGATATGCAATCAAAAGACATATTGAAAAATGCTTTGCTTCGTTACAATGGAACGCTAATTTTAGTATCGCATGACCGCGATTTTCTTCAAGGACTAAGCAATAAAGTTATTGAATTTAAAAATAAAAGCATTAAAGTACACTTAGGCGATATAGACGATTATTTAGAAAAAAGAAAAATCGAATCCTTACAATTGTTGAATACTAAAAATGTTTCAACCGCTTCAAAATCCCCTACTGCTAATTCCGAAACTAAAAACCGATGGGAACAACAAAAACAAAAGGAAAGTGATTTACGCAAAATCACAAAGCAAATTGAAAACATTGAAAAAGAAATTCAGTCGCTCGAAACGGCTATAGAAGAAATGAATCGAAAATTAGCTATTCCTGAAAATCATTCCAATGAAATTGCTTCTCGGGAATTGTACCAAGAATATCAACTCTTACAGCAAAAAATGGACAAGTCTATTGCAAAATGGGAAGACTTATGCAAAAAGCATGAACAATTAAAAAATCAATGAGTTTGTTTCACGAATTTTGAAACGGCAACTCCTTTTTCATTTTTAATTTTCACTATATACATGCCTTCAGGTAAAAATCCTATATGTAAAGATTCGGCTTCGGTGTTCAATTGTTTATGCAATAACTGTTTCCCATATAAATCATAAATATAAACATCCGACAACAAATCCATTCCTGATAATGTAATAAAATCAGATGCCGGATTTGGATAACATGTTATATTCAATGCCGTTGCAGAAACTATAGAAGCAGGGTCTTCTATATCATAAGTATAAATCGTATCTGTTAAATACTGTTGCTCCCCGTCAATATTTTCTGCACGATACACATATTCTTGACGAGAATGTTCAACAAACTGCCCATTTGATTTATTAAGCTCAAGAGATGAAACTGTTTTTACTTTTCCGTTTTCATTGTAAGTATATCTCATTTTTTGTTCTGTCATCATATCTTCGTAATCTTCTCCAAGATATTCAGCCAAAAGCGGATGCACATTCGGATAGATATATGTTTCAATTAATTTAGATGAAGCATCAAATGTTTGTTCCGCATTCATAAGCGATAACGGCATACCAGCCATCACTATGCTCATAATCATTTTAATGCAATTTTGTTTCGTATCGTATTCATAGGTAAGTTGAAAATCCATTGACATACCATCCATATCTTCACTTAAGATGAGTTTAGTCGGATTTTTATATACATTATAGGTATATTTCCCCGCTATACTTTTTATCCAGTCTTCATTTTCCCATGAGAATATGTGAAAAGAATCACATTTATATGCTCCAACATTCAATAGATAGGTTGCTCCCGGTTCTTCTGTTCCCATACTATCTTCTACTCCATAATAAACAACTTTAATATAAGGAACTGCTTCTGTTCCATAATATTCATAAGATGTTATCGTAATTTGCTTATTTTCATAGAAATAAATCTGTGCTTCAGTTGTGTCATCATAAGCATCAAGAATAAATACTTCTTTTTTTGTCCCATTACTATTATAAATAGTAAATGTTTTGTCGGGATCGGAAGGAACATCATTAGTTACAGAATAGTGGTGTTTTTCAATTTCTTTTCCTTTTTCATTGTATTTATATGCATCAATTGCAATCAATGTTTTTTTAATTTCTTGAGGAAAAGCAGTCGCACTTAAAGCGAAAAAAAGAGTTAAGAATAATAGACGTTTCATTTTATTTTTATTTTTAAAGTTTATGCAAAAGTATTATAAAATTATTACGTTTTTTCTTTTTTTAAAAAAATTTAAAAAAAACTTATTTATTTTTTAAAAAAGATGAGTTTGGCAAGATATTTGTAACATATTTTAAACATAAAATAAGAGAATATAAAAATTAGGTTTGTATAATTTGTTTGTTTGGAAACCATTCGCATAGAATGGTTTCTTTTTTTTATAGGCTTATTCTCAGATAATTTTCCGATAGATTTTTATACTTAACATTCATAAAATCACATTCTTTCATCCATTTTTTAATTTTATATTTTGAATTGTTGGACGAAAAAACGATATAATCAAAATCTATCATTTTCAAAATATTCTTTATTTTTACAGACGGATTATTATCTATGATTAAATAATCTACCTTTAATTTTTCTTTTTTATTTTCTTCGTAATATATTTTTTGATTGATAATAAAAATATTAATTCCTGAAAATTGAATGAAATTCCCGATTTTTAAGAAATTATTCTCCTGCAAATCATCCGTTACTACTTTCGTATGCTTAATTTGACGTTTGATATGATAATTTTCTACATGAAACGCCAATTTATTCTTATCGTTTAGCGTTATGCCGTCTCCAATCATATAGGCACAATTTCCTTCTATACAGTTAATTAAAAATCCATTGGGAATGGAATAAGCTATGATTTCTTTTTGTTGTAATGTGTAAATTTTTTCGTATGTGCTTTTAGCAAACAAACTAACAATAAATATTAAAGCAATATAAAAGAATGATTTTTTCTTGTATAAAAAGGCAGATGCAAAAAATAGAATAACAAGGTATAAAATTAGAGTTTCCCAAGCAGTGAAATTTATTTTTTGAACGGTTGAGTAAGGCATTTTCTCAATAAAAGCAACAACATAATTCATTGATTTGATTAAATAATTCAGAAGGATGGAAATATATTCATAACCCCATTCCCAAAACGATATTAGCAAACTCAACATACTTGCTCCTACGACAAAAGGTGTAAAAGTAATGATGATAATATTCGCTAATAAGAAATAAGTAGGAAATTGATGAAAATAATACATTGCAAAAGGGGCAGTTAATAACTGTGCGACTAAAGATACCGCAACTATCTCCCAAACATAATTGCCAAGTTTTGTTTTCGGAAAATACATGTTCTTAATAGGTCTTTGCAACCATACTATTCCAAAAACGGCACTGTAAGAGAGTTGCATACTTACATCAAATAGTATCAAGGGATTGATGCAACACAAAAAGAAAAGCGATGACAGTAAACTATTGTATGTATTTGTCTGCCGTCTGAACAAATTACCCAATGCAACAAAAGTAAACATCGTTGACGCTCGCATTACCGATGGTGCCATTCCCGTCATAGCGGCATAGAACCATATCGTCAATAATAAGATAATTGTTTTTATTGCTTTCTGTTGCCTGTTTTTCGATAAAAAAAACAGTAAATAATTTACTATCATAAAAACTATCCCGACATGCATTCCCGATACACATAAAATATGGCTCACGCCTGCCGATGCATATTTTCTATTTAAATCGGCATCCAATTTATCATCGGCACCAAGAAGTATTGCCGATGCAACAGCATTTTCGTCTTTTTCTAAATTCCCTTTTTCCCAAATTTTCAATAATTTAGCTCGCAAATTAGATGCAAATATCAGGAAAACATTTCCTTTGTTTTCATCTATTTTTTCCCAAACATTCGTTGTTGCATATCCTTGTAAATGAATTTTTTTTATTCCTAAGTAGCGTTTATAATTAAACTCTTCAGGATTTTTAGGCGGCTGAATCGTTTGTGCCCGTACATTAAAGACAAGTCTATCGCCATGTTGAACTTCTTCAGCTTTCTTGTCTTTTTTAAGGTACAAAATCATTTTAAAATCCGTTGGCTTTAAGCCCGTACTATCCTTATATTGAATTACATGTATGATTGTTTTTATACTGTTTTTTTTGACTACAGGCAATTCGGTAATATCGCCGATAAACATAACGGATTGTTTGGAAGATAAAATGAAAGAGGGAATTTTATTGGTATTAATAAATACATACGTCATAAAAAATCCCATCCATAGCATTAATACAATGATAACAACTCCCGTATAGATACGATTTTTATAAGAAATAAAATAATGAAATAGGAAATAAACGACAATGCCTACTATGGTAATAATCAAGCCTAAGCCAAAAGAAATAAAAAAAACATTTCGTAAATAAAAAGCAAACAAAACCCCTGTTAGAAAACTTGCTAATATTCTTAATAAAGGGTATTTGCTCCAAAAAAACATATTTGTTTGTTTTTCATGTGGTTAAAAAAAAGTGCTTTCTTTAAATAAAAAGATTTATATTTGCATTGTCGGCATGACTCATATAAGTGGCAACTCCGCCTATTGTTACTTCATCTATTAATTCTTCTTTTGTTACACCCATTACATCCATCGACATTTGACATGCGATAAACTCAACACCATTATCCAACGCTTGTTGACGTAAAGATTCTAAAGAATCTATTCCTTTGGCTTTCATAATATAACGCATCATTGCACTTCCAATGCCAAACATATTGAATTTAGATAGTTTGAGTTTTAAAGAATTGGAAGGAAGCATTACCCCAAACATTTTTCCGAAAATATCTTTCTTTACTTTCGGTTTTTTCACTTTCTTAATAACATTTAATCCCCAAAAAGTGAAAAATATAGTAACCTTTTCACCGGTGGCAGCAGCACCATTAGCTAAAACAAATGTTGCCAAGGCTTTATCTAACTCCTGACTAAATAAAATAAATGTTTTCCCTCTACCGTCGCCGTCTAAAACAGTTTTACGGTCTTTTTTATCAACTTTTTCGACCACAACAGTATATATTCCTTTTTCAGCAGTATTAGAAATCAATGCGTTTCCTGTCATAGAACACCAAGCCGCCGCATCTCTTGAAAATCCGGGGTCGGTAGAAGTTATTTCAATGACATCTCCTTCTTTAATTTCATCTATTTTATTTTTTAATTTTAAAATAGGACCCGGACATTGCAATCCGCAAGCATCTACTTTAATCGTATTTTTACTTATTTTTTCCATGACGGGTTTTGATGAATATTGCGGTTTAGTGTTTTCGTTTTCTTTATTAATTTCATGGGAAAGACTTATAATTGTTTTATATATTTTATATCCTCCCGAAAGATTGTATACATTCTCAAACCCATTTCCTATTAAAATTTGCTGAGCCAAATAACCTCTTAATCCCACTAAACAATAAATACATATAGGTTTATCTTTAGGGACTTCGTTGATACGTTGACGCATTTCATCAACCGGAATATTAATGGCATTAGGGATAGCTCCTAATTGAAATTCCTGTTTTGTGCGTACATCTATTATTGTATAATCTTCGATTACTCCTTTTTGAATGTCTCGCCAAGTAAGAATCGGCATTTTACCGCTAATAATATTGTTTGCCACATAGCCTGCAATAGCAATGGGGTCTTTGGCAGAGGAAAAGGGCGGTGCATAAGAATGTTCCAATTGCATTAAATCGTAAATACTGCCTCCTTTTTTAATCAATAAAGCTATTTGGTCTATGCGTTTATCTACTCCTTCAACACCTACACATTGAGCTCCGTATATTCTACCCGTTTCGGGATGAAAAGTCAGTTTTATCGATAAGGTAAAAGCATTGGGATAATAGCCGGCATGAGAACCTGAGTGAGTAACGGATGTTTTATAGGATAAGCCGTCTTTTATTAATTGTTTGGTAGACATTCCCGTTGCTGCCACTGTAATATCAAAAACTTTAGCAATAGATGTTCCGATAGCTCCTTCATACTTTATTTTATTGCCGTAAACCATATTGTCGGCTACAATTCTCGCCTGACGATTGGCAGGACCTGCCAAATAATTCAACCAGGGTTTTTTAGTTATAGGATGCGGAAATTCAATAGCATCGCCGACAGCATAAACATCTTTTGCCGAAGTTTGCAAATACTCATCAACCCAAATTCCCCTCATTTCTCCTATTTTCAATCCTGCCTGTACGGCTAAAGTTGTCTCGGGACGTACTCCTATGGATAAAATAACCATATCGGTAATTAATATTTCTCCGCTATCTAAACGTATCTCTATCCGATTGTCTTTTTTGTAAAATCCCGTCGCCGATTTTTCCAAATATAAATTAACTCCTTTTAGCAAGAGATGTTCTTCGACCATTGCCGCCATAGAAAAATCAATAGGCGGCATTACTTGATTTAATTTTTCAACGATGGATACTGAAGCACCTATATGATGTAAATTTTCAGCCATCTCTAAACCAATGAATCCGGCACCAACCACCACTGCCTTTTTAACAGAATGATTATCAATATAATTTTTAATGGCATCCGTATCGGGAACATTGCGTAATGTGAAAATACCTTCTAAATCAATTCCTTCAATTGGCGGACGAAAAGGTATTGCTCCGGGCGACAATAATAGTTTATCATAGGATTCGATATACTCTTCTCCGTTCGATTTTTTTATTGTAAGTGTTTTTTCATCCGGATTAATGCCAATGGCTTCATTTTCTACTCGAACATCAACATTGAACCGATTTCCAAAAGATTCAGGGGTTTGCAAAAAAAGATTTTCTCTTTCTTTGATAACACCGCCTATATAATAAGGAAGTCCACAGTTGGCATACGATATATATTTTCCCTTTTCTAATAAAACAATCTCACAGGACTCATCAATTCTTCTAATTATAGCGGCTGCAGTGGCTCCTCCCGCAACTCCTCCAATAATAATATGTTTCATATTATAGTAATTTAATTTTTAATATTTCCTCATTTAAATAAGAACAATAACTCATCGCATTTATGTTGCTTCTAAAGTTGCAAAGGTATAAAAAAATATAAAAAAATTACCGCTGAGCGATAAAAATTAAAAAAAAGATAAAGAGGGGTTAACCGAAGTGCTTTTTCCTTGTTTAAAAAAAGCAATAAAAAAAACGAGAACTTTAATTATTCTCGTTTTGATTTTTTATGATTAGTTGATTTACTTTCCTACCATAGAATTTATTACCATGCTACTAACCAGTAAATAATATACGGTTCTCCTTCCTTAAATGCTACTCCGCTACGGTAACCGTGCTTCAGATTTTCAGGTAATATAGACCATTCATACAAATAGTCTTCTGGTAAAACAAATTTATTCCCTGATTTTAATACCAGAATTTCATAACCCACCGGAAGTCCGCTAATAGTCGTAGAGTCATACAAAAAAGGCATATCGTTAAATGATTCTTTAAAGGATAATATTACTTTGTCTTTTAATCTTGTATAATAATCTTGCAACTGTAAGCTATCATAGGCTTTTAAAAGCTCTCTTTCTGAGCTTATTACAAAATAATCTTTGTCTTCCGATTTAACTACAAACAATGACTTCGAACTATATTCTTCCTGTAATTGTTGCAAAAATTCTTTATTTTCGCATTGATAGGCTTCTACTAACTTTGCCGGATCAAATTCTGAAAGACACAATGGGATTTCTGTTCTTTCTACATTTTCAAAGATTATAGCAATTTTCAATGGTACATATTTATTCGATTTATCAGGAAAAAAAAAGAATAATGAATCGGATATCACATAGTTATCCCTTTTCAAAAATTCTTTTGTAACACTAAAAACATCTTTTGATTTTTGGCTGAAGGTACAGGATAATACATTCAATCCTATAATTAGTCGACCCTTAAAAACATTTTAATTTATTGAATATCATTAAAATAATTTGTAAAATATATTGAAGATATTGCAATTATTTGNATCT
>JGI24710J26742_10002244_pt1 | contig 17207 bp, 14 predicted proteins | sample BioPla2DNA2_FD_26742 | JGI IMG/M metagenome (IMG submission 26742) | reverse complement strand
TTTCTTTACTTATATTATTTATCTTCAAGCATTCTAATCCTTGAACACTTAACAAGCGACATATTTCTTCTAATGCAATAACAGTATCCAGCCTAAGAGAAATGAAAAAGACAGCCTTAATACTTATTTTGATAACAATGTTTTCCAAGCTCTTAGGTTTTTTTAGAGAGATCACTCTATCATATTTTTATGGAGCTTCTTCCTTTTCTGATCTTTATTTAATAGCTGTTTCCATTCCGAATGTGCTGTTTGATTTTTTAGCCATAGCCATTTCCACAACCTTTATTCCTATCTATAATGAAATATCTCTGGAAAAATCTGAGAAAGAAGCTAATCGTTTTACTAATAATCTGACAAGCATGATTATTTTGCTTTGTACCCTGATTGTAATAGTCTTCTTTTTATTTACAAAGGAAATATTGGGAATCTTTGCCAAAGGCTTTACTGGAGAAACACTAGAGCTAGCTATTTATTTTACGAGGGTCTCTATTTTTGGAATCTATGCAACTCTTTTATATAATTTGTATTCTTCTTTTTTAAGAATAAAAAATGATTGTGCCACTCCCTCTTTTGCAGGATTTCCTTTAAATGTTATCACTATTATTTCTATAGTTATTAGTGCTAAAACTAACAAATATTTCCTCACCTGGGGAAGTACTATAGCTATTTTTTCCCAATTGATTTTAATCTTATTATCTTCCTATAAAAAAGGCTACAGATATAAACCTTTTTTAAACTTTAAAGACAAAAATATCAGTAATCTCTTCCTGCTTTCTATACCCATGATATTAGGCGGTTCTATAAATGGTCTCAATATATTAATAGACAGAACTATAGCATCAGGAGTGGCAGAAGGAGGAATTTCTGCACTNAACTATGCTNNNCGNTTAATATGGCTTTGTACAAGGAATCTTCGTTCTTAATATAGTTACAATAATGTTTCCCGAGATTTCCAAAATGGCTGTAAACAAAGATTTTAACAGCATGAAAAAAACTGTTTCCGAGTCCCTTATCTTGGTTCTTTTATCTGTTATACCCTCAACATTTGGTCTTATGATATTTTCAAGAGAAATTGTCTATCTTTTATTTGGCAGAGGAGCCTTTGACAATAACGCTTTAACAATGACCTCTTCAGCTCTCTTTTATTATTCCTTGGGAATCTCTGGCACAGCTATAACAGAGATCTTGGTCAGGGTATTTTATTCTGTAAAGGATACTGTCACACCAGTATGGAATGCACTTGTTGCAGTTGTCGTAAACATAGTGTTAAATATTATTCTCTCCAAATATATGGGAGTAGGAGGTCTCGCACTTGCCACTTCTATTGCCGGGACAATTGGCATGAGTTTGATGTTCTATTCATTCAGAAAAAACTTTGGTTCTTTTGATTTTCTGACTATTTTTAAAGAAACCATTAAAATCTTAGCGGCTTCTTTATTAATGGCTATAGCTGCAAAATTTGCTTATGGGCTCCTTTTAAACAAGTTCACTGCTAATATATCCTTAATATTTGCGATAATCATAGCTATAATTATCTACAGCATATTAGTTGTTTTATTCAAGGTTAAAGAAGTTGATAGTATTATTAATGGAATAAAACGACGATTAAGTCAGATAACTTCCAACGCGTAGTTTTGAATGTTTTCACATTTTTTTTTACCGATAAAAAGAAGACATACTCAGCGATTTTGAAGAACTTATGCTTATGGCAAGCTACAAACAACATTCCATTATGGCAATTGTAGAGCACACGTATTGGATGAAAATAACGGAAAAATATTTGTGGACTAAAAACTTTTTTTGATGGCAAAAAAATAAAATTATCCATGAGAGATGGACTACTATTTGAGAAAAATATGTTTTTCAGCAGTTTTCAGTCAGTTTCTTTCTTATCGTCTTAAAAGTTGAGAGAAGTATTTCATGAAGAGGATAGGCAAATCTTATCATAATGCCTCGCCAGTTAAAGTAATTATACTTTCTGGCAATTTTTCTGACTTTTCGCCAAATATGCTGTTGCTCTTCATTTTGTTTAAAACCTCTGGCGTTCTTTTCGATAGCATAGAAGACATCCATTAGAGCTTTCTTGTAGGCTTTATTTCCTTTTGGAGAAAGGGGAGAGATCTCTTCAAAACGTTTCGCCATTTTGAAATAAATGATACTGCAATCATCAAAAAAGTTAGCTGCTGTAGCACTTGTCATGATTGAATTAGGTCTGACTCTTCGCTCGTAAGCCACTAAATTTACATGCTTGGATTTTTTTATAAGAAAATATAGATTAGCAGTGAAATAATTGTCTTCAAACCTGCAATTTTCAGGAAAAAAGAAGTTATTGTCCAGCAGAATAGCCTTTTTAACTATATAGAGGTAAACAGCTGTTCTAGCATCATGATTTTTAATAAAGTCTGACAGCAAATCTTCGCCATTTTCATAAATACCGTATGACTTTTTTCTTTTCCAAGCTTCATCTAGAAGCATCTCTTTTTCAAAAAATGCTTCCGCATCAAAAAAAATAGCATCATAACCATTAGCTTTGACATCTTGATATATTTTCAGAAAATTTTCACTTCTCAAGCGATCATCGCTGTCTATGAAATAAATATACTGACCTTGGGCTTTTTTAATACCGATATTTCTTGTCGCTCCTAGGCCTTTGTTTTCTTGGCTGTATAACTTTATATCTACATCAGCATGCTTGCTTATATAATTTTCTGCAATTGTCTTGCCTTTGTCTGTAGAGCCATCATTAATCATTATTATTTCATATTCTTCTAATGGCATCCCAACAGATAAGATTGAGTCTAAGCATTCTTCAAGATATTGTTCAGTGTTATAGAAAGGTAATATAATTGACAAGAACATCAGAGTTTCCTTTTTAGAGATTTATCTTATTAAAGCTCAATATTTTTCACAAACAGTGAACTCAGAAGATTCTATGAATTTTTGCAGCTTTTCTTCCCAAGGAGCAAAAAGAGACAAATAATTAGAAAATTCATCCGACCAACATTTGGAATCAAAGCTCAGGCGGTCTTCAGATGGAAGTAGAACCTCTAAGTGAACCGCGTGCAACATGTGAGTTCTTGCTCCTAGCTCCTGATAGTCAACTTCTGTTAGTATATCGTTTTCTTTCCGTTTAAGCAGATATTTTCCTTCTGTTTTTCCGTAAAGCTTGTCGCCAACTATTGGATACCCCAAATGGGCTGCATGTGCTCTTATTTGATGTTTCCTTCCCGTTAAAAGCTTTACGGCAAGAAGAGAATAGTCTTTTGTTGAAGCTAGCTTACAAAAAACTGTCGCAGCATCTTTACCCATTTCTGAAATTACAGTTTTATAGGGGATAGGGGGCTTTTCGCAGTTTTCGAGCTTAGTTTGAAGCATGTAAACATCATGTTTGAAATTGCCTTCAACAATAGCTAAATAAACTTTGTTGTCTAGTATGCTCGAGAGATTTTCTTTTATAGATCTTTCTGAAAATTGCTTCTTTAAAAACACTATTAGGCCAGATGTCTCACGGTCTAAGCGGTGTATTGGGCTTATTGTGGGATTGTCTTCACCTTCTCTAACCAAGTTTATCAGATTCTGCTTGTAGAATCTGTTGCCTGATGACACTGGAAGATCTGCAGGTTTTTCTATAACAGCTATATTTTCATTTTCCCAAAGCTTATTGTACCAAGCTTCAATGTCAGGTTCTTCATAATTTTTGACGGTATAGACAACTAAGTCGTCTTTCTGTATTTTATCGCCTGCCACAGCAGTCTGACCGTTAATATCGACAAGACCTTCCGCAATGGCGGCAATCCATTCTTCTTCACTTTTATATTTGAAGGAAGAAGCCAAGTAATCTAAGAGTTTGATAGGGTTTGTGTTTTTTGCGTAAGAACGCAGTTCAAGGTCATATATCATTTTTATTAAGTTCAGAAATATTCAGAAAAATAAAGCACTAGATGAGTTTCTTGATATGGTGTTCCAAAAAAGCGTATTTTTTTGTAATTATATCGCATTCTTCTTCAAGATCCATAGATTCTTTAGCAATGAGTTTTGCCTCAAAAGAGGCCACAAAACTTTGAAAGCTTAAAGCAGAAATATTGCCTGAAGCACCTTTTAAATTATGCAGAATGGATTTGATTTCTTCATAATCTTTAGTCCTGACAGCTTTTATAAGTTTTTCTAATACTGGTCTTGTATTTTCTGCAAACTTAGATAGAAGTTCTTTAACAAGCTCTTTGTCACCCATAAGTCTTTTTTCCAAAAGAGCCTCATCTATAATAGGCAAATTGTTGTCTCTGTCATGCTCAGAATTCCCAGTAGTAATTACTCGGCGTCTTGCACTTATTGAGCCTGCCTTTCCCTCTACAAATTGTTGTATCTTTTTTCTGAGAAGCTCAGGATGAGCAGGTTTCGCTACATAATCATCCATTCCGCTTTTCAGACATTTTTCTCTGTCGCCTTGCATTACACTGGCAGTCATCGCGATTATAGGTATATCTGAATTTATTATTTTTCCGTCCTTATTTTCGCGTATAATCTCAGTGGTCTCAAATCCATCTAAGCCAGGCATCATACAATCCATCAAAATAAGATGATATTCATTTTCTTCGAGCATCTCCAATGCTTCTTCGCCACTGTTTGCTGACTCTACTTTACAACCCATTTTTTTGAGCATAGCTGAAGCAACCTCTTGATTTATGTAGTTGTCCTCAACAAGTAAAACCTTGAGACCTGCCAGAGCAGAAGCAGGGGAAAGTCTTGAAATTTTCTTACGTGGAGTCTTGGAAGCAGATTCTTGGTCTTTTTGTTGCATTTGCAGTTTTGCTGTAAACCAAAATCTAGAGCCTCTTCCTGGAACGCTGTCAACGCCAATTTGTCCACCGAAAAGTGTAGCCAGCTGCTTTGATATTGCTAAGCCTAAGCCAGTGCCGCCGTATTTTCCAGATTCGACCTGTGAAAAGACTTGGAAAAGTTTATCTTGCTTTTCAGTTGCTATACCTATTCCTGTATCTGTAACTTCGAATTTAAGCATAGCAGCATTTTCCAGGCTGTTGAGCAAAGAGACTTTTAAAGTGACTCTACCGTTTTCTGTGAACTTTATAGCATTGCCCAAAAGATTGTTCATGATTTGTTTCAGCTTTACAGAGTCACTTTTGAATTTATCTGGCACATCTTTAGCTACTAACACTTCGAGTTTGGTATTTTTTTCTTGTGCAGTAACTGAAAATAGATTTTTCAATTCTTCTATAAGAGGACGAAGCTCAAAGTTGACGCTGTCTAATTCAGCACGCCCCGCTTCATTTTTGGAGAAATCTAAAATATCATTCAAAAGTGAGAGAAGTGTAGCAGAACTTTTAGTAAGCAAAGTTACATATTTGTTTTGTTCTTCGTTGAGATCGCTCTCAAGCAATAGATTTCCAAGTCCTACTATAGCATTCATCGGAGTTCTGATTTCATGACTCATTCTAGCCAAAAAGCAGCTTTTTACATCATTTGCATTTTGTGCTTCCAAGGCAAGCTTCTTAGCTTGCTCAGTAATAATTTGCAAGTTTCGATTGCTTTCTTCCAACTTTTCCACAGTTTTTTGAAGCTTTTCATCAGCAGTTCGTCTGAGATTATTTTGCTCAGTAAAATCTTTTAAAATTAAAACTGCCCCCTTGATCTCGCCATTAGCATCGGTAATTGGAGCCGCACTTTGTGTCACAGTATGTTTTGTGCCATCTTTTGAAAAGATAGTGAATTCGCTTTGCGGTGCAACTATTTTGCCTGTCTCAAGTGATTCTCTCAGAGAAAGGGGTAGGGGATTTGAGGAAAAAAGCTCGGAAAGGTGTATGACATCTTCAACTTCTTTGCCTACGGCATCTTTGGCAATGGTTCCTATTAAACGTTCCCCTTCTTTATTAAGCCTTGTGATAATTCCTGCTTGGTCTGTAGTTATTACAGCTTCAGCAATTGAATAGAGTGTGATACGTAAATCATTTTCTTTGGATGCTATTTCTTCGGTGCGTTCTTTGACAAGAACTTCCAATGAAAATTGGCGTGCCCTATTATTAAAATAGACCATTGCCGCCAAAGAAGTAACAATAATGCCGATCAAAATTACAGCTACATAGATATTTTCCGAGGTTAGAGACTTTTTATAAGCGTAAGTGGGAGCGATTTTAAGCATAAAAGTCTGTCCAAAAATTCTTATTGGATAACTGATGCAATATCGGCAGGTTTTTAAATCAAAAGGCGAGTTTGGAGGTAACGGAGGGGAAAGAGCTAATAAAGAATTTTCCGTTATATCGTTGGTTGCCATCAATGCTAATCTGGTAGAGTGAACGGTGTTTTCTGAGAGACTAGCCATAGATTTTAGAAGTTCTTTAACAGAGATTCTGAACAAGGCATAACCAATATGTTCTTTATTCTCTCTTTGAGTAATGGCTAATGCTGTTATTAAGTCAGAGGTTTCCGATGTTCGTGAAACAGTCGAGGTACAATTATTGTTTTGAAGTTGAAGTTGTCTGATAGCAGTCGCTTCAGGAGAACTTTCATTAATAAAGAAACCAGACTTTTTAGGATTTGAACGGAGCGTATTCAGCTCTGTTGATGGCAGATAAATAGCATCATGCTTAGAGTAGGAGTGCAAAATAGGCAAAAAGCAGTCTTCGGGACTTGAGTTGATTTCATATGGTTTTCTAGAAACCTTCATTTTTTCTAAAATAGCATTGTATTTCTTTTTGTCAGGAAGAGCATTCATTATAATATCTGCTTCTTCGAAATCCAGAATTTCTGAGGTGTTTCTAATGAATTTTTGAATTTTTTCTTTATCAGTTAAATCTTCCGGTGAAATTAAGTCAGATGCGAGTTTTTCAATTCTCATTTGAAAACTGCTCATTTTATTTGCAGTTGTTTTATATTTTGCATCTGCTAACCAAGCATACTTATAAATATCATTTTCAGTATTAATAGAATTTAGCTTAGAGGCTAGTATAAAAGTTACTATAATCCCTTGGAAAATAAAGGTTACAACAGAAGAATATATCTTTGTTTTGGGAGTATTTAAAGGATTGTTTATGATTCTTTCATCGAAGATAAATGAAAAATACAATAATAAAAGTATCAAAACTAAACCAAGAATCAGGTTTCGATTTGAAGCTATTACCAAATTATGTTGAAGTCTTATAGGGAAAGATACCGCTAAAATGGAGCTAACTGTCTTAGTTAATGGATGAAGGAAGGGAATAAAGAAAATAGACTCTGAGTTCATTAGAGAAGTTTTATTTTCTAAGAAAATGTTATCAGGGAGTTTTGTCTTAAAGATCTGGTCTAAGGTATTTTCTAGATTCTTATTCTGCGGAGAAGATATAGTCTGTTTGTCTGCTTCTAATCCCATTTTGCTGTAAAGATAGCTTGTATTGCTGTCTTTCCAGTATATTTTAATTGATGTTATATCAGGAAATAGGTTTAAGATGCTATTAAATTGGGCTTGCAAAATCTTGAAGTGTCTGTTTTCAAGATTGACTTCCTCTGTAAACATAGCAGTGATATTGTCTTGATTAATGTTTAAGTGAACCGCTTCAGCAAGGCTCTGCATTTTTCTCTGTGCTAATAATCTGGTTGCAGCAGAGTTTTTGTTCACAAATAGAATGGTTATTAAAATTAAAACAGGCAAGCCGACAAACATAGCGAGATCGCTAAAGAGAAGAGAGTTTATAGGCGCTTTTTGCTTAACATATAATCTAAGAATATGAAGAACAAGAAAGCCGGATATTAGGTGAGCAAAAAGCATTAAATTGTGGTGTGGCAACTCGAAGTTTTTGCAAGCTGAACAAGTTAGAGAATGCAAAAGCTGAATGGTTTCTAAGGTTACCATCAAAGAAAAAATATAAGGCAAAAGACGCCAAGAATGCCATTTTGTATCACCTCTGGAAAAATCATCTTTAGCTTGTTTGGTAACTTTGAAAGCCAAAGGAAGACCTGAAAGTATAAAAAGACCTGGAACTCTTGTAATATGAGCAGATGAAAAACGTGAAGCTACTAGTGCTGAAACTATTGTCAATAAAGGCAACCAGACAGCTTCTCTTTTTGAAATCTGGTTGCGTTTCTCTAAGAACATGTAGGCAGAGGAAAATGTGACGATCATAATAAGCGCAGTAATCCAAGCTACCGAATATTGCTCTGAGAGAGGCAATAAGAACAAATAAGATAGTTTCTCAAGTCCTATAAAAAAGCAAAGAAGTGAGACTATTTTGAAATGAGGATGTTTTTCTGGGTATTTAACAGCAATTTTGTACATCATAGCGCTTAAGAGTACAAAAAAGCCTCCATAGCCTAAAAACAACAAGTTTGAGTCCAACATTGAGTTAAAGGCTCTCATTGTGCAACTCCATTAGTATCTCTCAAATAATTTCTCTATTTCTGTACATGTTACAGTTTCTTGATTGCTTTGGCAAGAAAGGATCTGTTCGCATATTGAAAAACCAGTGATTATTGCTGAGGAAAGGGATAGTAAAAGATACTGCTAATAACTCCTTATACAAATTGCTATAAAAAAGCCTCTGCCCACAATAAAAGTTTATTAGATCTAGACTAATAGCAGATAGAGTCTGGACACACACTTCTGCTATGTGCTAATAATGTAGAGTGCACAGCTTTGTATAAAGGTTTAATATGAACAAAACAGCCAACTTTCTTTTGATTTTTTATTTCTTGCTTAACAGCTTGTCTCCCACTATCGCTGATTCTCCTAAAACAATTTTCAAGGGAACTGTTCGAAAGATATTGACCGATTTTGCTTCTGATATAAAGCCTGAAAATTTTGCTCCTTTGCCAGAAGGCTTGAAAATAATAGCTTCAGAAAAGTTTACAGGTTTAAAGGTTGCTCCAGGAAGCCTTATCTTGAGAATTAATACTTGGAAAGAACCTCACGGACTTCTAGTTGAGAATAAACGCAGTATAGACCAAGGATTGAAGGTTGTTGCAGAAGTAAATGGCACTTTTTTTTCGCAACGTGGTCCATTGGGGCAAGTCATTTCAGATGGTGCAATCCCAAAAAACATAAGGCAGTTTCCAGGAACTATAACCAGATCCTTCTTTGCAATTTACAAAGATTTAGAAACTCAGCAGCGCTGGATTTTTGGTGAGACCTCTCTTTCAGCCGATAACTTCATAAAGGATATTCTGCCTCCCAACAAGTGTCGATTTAATGAGGCAAAGCCAATTTCCTCCAATATTACCGGTCTAATTGGCGGAGGAGGCTGGCTTATCAACAATGGAAAGCCTGCATACAATGAAGCTGTTAAACGGCAATTTTTTAGATTCAGGCCTGAAGATGAAACCGCTTGCAAGACTGTATTAGCCAAGGACTCTGAAGGCTTCCTTTATCTGGTTGTTTTTAAGTCTGGTCTTAATCTTTACAATGTCACCTTAGCGCTAATGAAAGCACCTGAATTTGGAAAAATAACTTCGGCTATTTTCTTGGATGGCGGTTCTTCTTCCTGTATAGTCCTAAAAGAAAAATACTTGGTGCCCCCGCTATATCAAATAGATAAGTGCAGGTTTACTTCCATTCAACTTCTTCTTCCTGAAAAAATGTGAGAGCTAATATGTCTTATAAAGCCTTTCCTGATTTGGTTTTCAGAGGCAAATTTTATCCTTCCGAAAAAATCTGCAATTCTGCTTCTTACGATGTAATCCTGATTACTGGCGATGCTTATGCGGATCATCCAGCTTTTCCTGCAGCTGTATTGTATCGTCTTGTAGAAAGCTATGGTTATTCATGCGGAATAATCGCTCAACCTGATTGGAATAATGACAATGACTTCAAAGCCCTAGGTGAGCCTAAGTTATGCTTCCTTATAGCTCCTGGAGCCATGGACAGTATGATATCAAATTATACAGCCAATAAAATGCCTCGTAAAATAGACAGACTGTCTCCTGATGATAAGGCAGGGCTGAGACCAAAAAGAACAGCTTATGTTTATTCAAACAAACTAAGAGAACTCTTTCCCACTAGTAAAATAATAACAGGCGGTATTGAAGCTTCTCTGCGACGTTATCCTCATTATGATTTTTGGCAAGATTCAATGAAATATCCGATTTTGCACGACATACCTTGCGATTTATTAATCTATGGAATGGCTGAAAGTGCCTTGGAAAGAGTTTTGAAAACCTTGGAAATGTCAAATCCTTTGCTTAATTTGCCTCAAACTGCAATAAAACTTAAATCAGGAGACTATAAAAGCCTTTTCTCAGGGCAATCTGTAAAAGTTGAATCCTCCGAAGAGCTTATGACAGACAAAACCCTATATTTGAAGCGTTCTTGCCAAATTAACACAGAAAACTTAGTCTACTGTGATGAAGCAATACAAGTTATAGAACATAAAAAAGGTGATATTGTAATATTCCCAGGAAAGAAGTCTGACACTCTTTCCGAAATGACGAATCTGTATAAGCTCCGTTTTCAAAGACTCTCTCATCCTATATATGAAAAGCCTATATCAGCATTATTGCCAGTTCAATTTTCCATTCAGACACATAGAGGCTGTCTTGGAACCTGCAGTTTTTGTGCGATTCGATTACACCAAAGCGGCATTATAAGATCGGCTCCAGAAGAGGAAATATTGAAACTTGCCGAATCATTTAAAGAACATCCGGATTATAAAGGAATAATACCGGATGTGGGCGGTCCTGCTGCCAACATGTATGGATGGAATTGCAGGGTAGGGTGGTGCAAAATAAATAATTGCATAAGATCGGACGGTACCTACTGCAAAAATCTTCAACATTCTCTCAACCCTATAACAGAACTTTTAAAAAAGCTGCACCAAGTTCCAGGAGTGAGAAAAGCTTTCATTGGTTCCGGTTTTAGATATGACTTAATTGGCGAGAATGATTGGGATGATTTTGCATACATACTGAAGCACCATATATCAGGTCAATTGAAAGTTGCGCCTGAGCATTTTAACAAGCAAGTGCTTACATATATGGCCAAAGCTCCCGAAGGCAATTACACAAAATTCTCAGAAAAATTCAAAGAAATAACGGCAAAAAATGGAAAGAAGCTATACCTAATTCCTTACTTAATGACAGCTTTTCCAGGCAGCGATGAACAAAAAGACCAAGAATTGATAGATTATGTAAAAAAGCATAAATTGCCACATCAACAAATACAAGAATTTACACCATCTCCTGGCACAATTGCTACAGCTATGTATTATACAGAAATGGATCAAGAGCTTAACAAAATCAAGGTTAAGAAAAACTCTTCAGCACGACTTCAAACAAGAAAAAAGCTTCAAAACAGAAAACCTAAAAGAAAAAAATGAATTCCCTAACAGATTCTATAGACTCTATTAAAAAGCTTTTCCTTCAAAATGAAAAGTTTTACGTAGAGGAACTGGACAGAATTGCTTCCAATGACGGACTTATTGGATTTATACAAGCAGGCAATTCTGATACTGACGGATGGTTCTTAATGTTGAGCAATCCAGGAACTGCCGATTGGAATATGGCACGATTGATCGGAAATGACATAGAACAAGCAAAAGAAGCTCTAAAACTCTTTCCGTGTTTTTCAGAGTGTATGTTGATTACTCATGAAAAAAACCTGTTTTTTTCTGAGGACTTGGAAACTGCTCCAAATATTTTGATGTTGGAAAAAACGCTTTTATTGGAAAACAAAGGCTTTGAAAAAACTGTAAGAGAGCATAATTTAAAATTGAGCATAAAAAAAAGAAAAGAAGGAATAATTGACGGTTGCTTACAGACTGCAGAAGGAAAACTTGCCGCATTCGTTAAAACTCAAAGAAAAACGTCAAACTATATTGAACTCGCAATTGAAGTTGCAGCAGAGCACAGAAACAAAGGGTTTGGCACTTTCATTTTAAACTATGTATCCAATGAATGTTTAAAAGACGGCTTTTTACCGCTTTATTTAGTCGAAAAAAACAATCCGCAATCCTTGCGGATTGCGGAAAAGTGTGGATTCACTATATTTGCTTCACTCAAACGTTTTATTTATAAGCGAAACTTGTTTTAAAAATTATTTATTAATGTAGAATTTGTTGGCCATATTTTCAAATATAGGCATGTTCCGTTCAAGAATTTTATTGGCTTCGGTTTCTGTAGTACCTACAGCTAAACCTGATAAAACACTCATCCATTTATCATACATAATAAACCAGTTGATTTGCTTACATATATTGCCAGAGGTTGAACGTCTTCTTGAAAGAACTCTCATTGCATAGCGACTGCCTAATTTGATGAATTTAGCATTAAGTATATCATCACCAGCGAAGTCTCGATAGATTTGACGGTCTAAGTTTTTCAAAAATCTTGCCGCATTTTCTCTGCTGGTCCAATTCGGGTTTTTGTAAAGATCAGAAGTATCAAGAACAGTCAGGATAGCAGATGCGTTATCATTAGTTGAACGCCAAGCAACTTTATAAGAGAGATCCGTTTCTTCTTTGTCTATTTGCCAATGTGCAGGATAATCTATATATGCTTTAAAATTTCCTGTTTCAGGAGAGTTGCCAACATAGCATGTGTAAAAGTATCTGTTTCCATCAATTCCCATAACATTTTCTATCGCATCAGGATGGAAGGTTAAAAAAGCTCGCATATCTTCTGCCGGTTTTTGCATAGCTGAAAGGCGGTCAATATTTTTTAGAAAATCATCGGCTTCTTCATAGGTGATTGGTTCTTCTCTTGTAAAGAGCAGATTTTGCATAAGTTTGCTTTTTTCGTTAGCAGAAGTAGTATTGTGGACAACACGTTCTTTTAAATTCTCTGCAATTATATGGGCATCAAAAGTGACCAAAAGTTGATTTCTATAGAAATCTAATACAGTCTCGTCAGGCTTTCTCTGAGGCTCAGAAGTAATATCAAGTATATGTAAAACTTGCAAGATCCCCTTGCCAAAGGTCCTGTCAAAGTTGTAAAGAGTGTTGGAAATCCTATCAATCATCTGAGGCTGGTCGCCCAAAAGTCTTTGAATAGTGAATATTTGCATTATCCAAGCTGCTATGGCAGTTCCGAAAGCTTCACCGTTTGATGTAATTATATTTAGCTGCTCTTTGCTTATATTAGAAAGATTCTTTTCAATTTTATAGATTTGTGCTGGTTCTAAATAATAGACAGAGGTGCTATCTACTCCTGGAACAGAATAAGTCATTTTCGATGGCATAGGCTTATTAAAAGCAAAGGCTTTAAAGGGAATGAATGTACAAAAGAGCAAAGAGGATAAAATAAGTTTTTTCACGTGACTAATTCCTTTTTGTTTAAGATTAGTTTTGTTTTCAAACAGTTGCAAGTTATTATAGAACAAAAGCATTACAATTGTAACAAATCCCTTTTATAATAATATTTTATTATAAATATCCTCTTAAAAGCTTTTATCTTTTACAAATATTGCTGGAGGTAAATATGGGATACTGCGGCGCTTGCGGCAAAAAATCAATTAGAGATGAACTCTATTGTAACAAGTGCGGCGGAAAAATAAAGGAAAAGAAGGCAAGAACTGGCTGGACACAACGCATGTCCAATATAATTTTTGCCATATTTCTTCTATTCTCTTTATTTATAGGTCTTCCAGTTTTAATATTATCGGGAGGAAAGATAATAAGCAAAACACTAGCAGGATATCCTCTTTGGGAAAAGTCAGAAGAGCAAATTATGAAAGAGTGCCTCCAACAATGAAAAAAGAACATGGGTATTTTATACGATGCAGTTGAAGCTTATAACAGCGTAGAGGATGAAAAAATGCTTTACTTGGATCAACAAGAATTAAGGTCAGCTGGATATATAAAATCCGAATACACTTGTTCGAATGGAATTTTCAGGTATCATTTAGAAGGAAAACATATTGTTTGTCCATTTCATGGAGATATTAAAGCAGGAATGAATTTGTGAGCTTCGCCTCAATTCCATTGTTAACTGCAATAAATCTATGTTTTTATCCATATGAGGATGAAAACAAAAGAACATTTACTTATAAAAACTGCTAAAGGAAAAACGCATGAATACATATAGCGGGATAATAAATAATCATCTTGAAAAACTTATCGATAGAATAAACTCCGAAAATCCTTTGAAAGAGTATATGAGCTACGCTTTGTTTCCAAGCGGTAAATACCTCAGATCTTCTCTGTGCCTAAGCACTCATAGCATGTACAGCCCTAATCCGAATGAAATACTTGATTTGGCTTGCTGTATAGAGCTAATACATAATTATTCTTTGGTTCACGATGATTTACCCTCAATGGATAATGATGATTATAGAAGAGGCAGACTTACCGTACATAAAAAGTATGGAGAAGCCAATGCTATATTAACTGGAGATGCTCTCTTAAATTATGCTTATAAGGTAGCTATCAAAGATATTATTGCCTCTGATAATAAAGAGAGAAAACTTAAGGCCTTAGAAACAATAGCTGAGAGGGCAGGGCACTCTGGTATGATTTATGGCCAAATTTTAGACATAAAAGACGCTGAATTGTCAAAAGATGAACTCCATTACATGTATGCAAGAAAAACTGGGGATTTGATTGCAGCTGCAGTATTAGCAGGCAGTATAGTTGGGGGAGCTGACGAGAAAGAGCTTGTCGTTTTAAAATCATTTGCAGATTCCTTAGGTTTATTCTTCCAAGTAAGAGACGATATTGGTGACTATGACGAAGATAAAAAGATAGGAAAACAAACTCTTATTAGCGGAAAATCAAAAAGTGAAGCTTGCGACATAATGAAGAACCATGCAGATGATTGCTTAGGATATTTGAAGGAATTAGCAGAAAAATATAATCGTGATACCAGTAAATTAGGAAGCATTATTAATTCTTTGCTGGATCTTACTCTTTAAAAAACAGTGGTCAGAAACACAGGACCACTCGTCACCCGCCACGCATCACTGTTTTTTTATATCCACAGATTACGCAGATGAAGAACCGATAAAGACCAAAACCTTTTTCTAGACCACGGAATACACGGAAAAAGACAACGACAGGCTAAAAATACGCCAAAGCTTCGTTTTTTTGCTAGTCACCGATTAAAGCGAGCTATTTATCAAATAACTTTGCTAAATAGCTCTTTTAATCTGAGACCTGACTAAAATCTTATTACAATTCCTTCCATAAGATTTTACTCGATTTTTGTCCAAAAACTGAAATATCGAAGACATAAGTAGCAGTAAACTTGCAAATCTCTGTTCTTATGCGAGCTTCCTGCAAATGCATTCTTTGAAAAGAATTTATTAGCATATATTATGCAATGGGTTTATCCGGCCATATTATGTAATCAAATTATTTATTCGCCATATATGATGTAAACCAATTATTTATTCGCCATATATTATGTAATCAAATTATTTATTCGCCATATATTATGTAATCAAATTATTTATTCGCCATATATTATGTAATCAAATTATTTATAATCAATACTTTTAAGTAATGATTATAAATAATTAGTTTACATAATATATATTATCGGATCATGTGTCTTGAAAATACTAAGGATAGAATTTGTCGCTAACAGTTAAATTTTCACATCGCTCTTAAACTTGAACAATATCCCTCTCGTATCTATATTTATTTAATTTTGTTCCCAGATTTATTTCTTCAACTGTTCCATCATGTTCGAAGCCAAGTTTTTCATAGAACTTTCTTGCGTTGATATTATTTTGAAGAACCCACAAAGCAACTTTCTCATAATTCTTGTTCTTTAACTCTTTTAAAGCCCAATAAACAGATTGAGAACCTATTCATTTATTCCAATACTCAGGCAATAAATAGATTCCCCAAATTTCACCGTATGTGCTGTCTTTATCAGTATCTCTGCAATTTCCTATGGTTATCATTCCAACGGGTTCATTATCATTAAATACAATCGCAGTTTCTTCTAAGCCTTCGGTCAGAGCTTTTTCAAAGTATTTTTGCCGATTTTCGACAGTCATGTTGTCCAAGATTTCATCCGGCACTATTCCCTTATATGCTGCTTTCCATGAGTTTACATGTATTTTGCCTAATATTTTAGCATCGCTTGCATCTGCATATCGAATTTTAAGCATAGACTTGATTCAGAGGGCCTTTTCCTTCAAGAACGCTTATTATGTTATCTGCAACCATTTCAGACATTTTGGATCTTGTCTCGTATGAAGCGCTTGCAATATGAGGCGCTACTACAACATTATCCAGCTTCAGCAAAGGATTATCCATATCGACCGGTTCACGATCGAAAACATCCATGCCAGCTCCGGCTATGCGTTTTGCTTTTAAATGTTCGTATAGAGCCATTTCATCTATAACTGGACCTCTGGCTGTGGTTATTAGATAAGCAGTCGGTTTCATGAGTTCCAAAGCCCGTTTGTCTATTATGCCTCTGGTTTGTTCGTTCAGCGGATAATGCACGCTTACGATATCAGACTCTTTCATCAGAGTGTCAAAATCCACCTGAACGGCTTTGCATTCTTTTTCAAATTCAGGCTTTGGAGTTCTGCTGTTGTACAAAATTTTCATATTAAAGCCCAAAGTTTTTCTTGCCATGGCCTGCCCTATTCGGCCTGCTCCCAATATGCCGATTGTTTTTCCAGCAAGGTCTGATCCTAAAAGCATAGAAGGATGCCAAGCAACTTTCCATTGTCCAGATCTCACATAATGATCCGCTTCGACAATACGTCTCGTGATCGCCATCATCAGAGCAAATGACATGTCAGCCGTTGATTCAGTAAGAACGTCAGGTGTGTTTGTGACTATAATGTTTCTCTCTTTTGCAGCTTTCACGTCTATGTTGTCATAACCGACTGCCAGTTGAGCAATGATTTTCAGATAAGGCGAAGCATCCATGAGATTTGCGTCTATTTTGTCTGAAAGCATAGTGACTGCAGCATCCGCATGTTTAAAACCTTTATAAAGTTCCTCTGTTGAAGGCGGAAAATATTCAGGCCAAAGATTTATATCAAATTTCTCCTGCAGTTTTTTCATGCCTGCCGGTAAAATTTCTCTTGTAATAAAAACTCGCTTTTTTGTCATTTCTTTCCTTCTCCTAATAAGTCTTTGTTAAAACAAGGGCATTTAAAATCCACAGATGACACAGATTAACACAGATATTTTTTATTTATTGTAAATTTTAAGAGTTTCTTAATGATATGCACCCCTAGAGGGTGACACTTTTTCTCTGACCGAACTGAAAAGGTAACATAAAATTCCGACTGCCCCTTGTAGGGTAACACTTCGTTGTTACAT
>JGI24710J26742_10002243_pt1 | contig 17207 bp, 18 predicted proteins | sample BioPla2DNA2_FD_26742 | JGI IMG/M metagenome (IMG submission 26742) | reverse complement strand
TTCCCACTTATTGGCCTGTTGATAACAGTACAACAATACATTCTGGTTTTGGCAGACGTCTTCACCCGATATATAAGTATTACCGTCAGCATGATGGTATCGATATCGGCAGTAAGGCATATCCTAATATATATGCCGCTGGTGCCGGCAAGGTGCTGGAAGCCGGAAGAACAGGCGGATACGGAAACTATGTTGTTATCAGCCATGGCAATGGATTTAAATCATTATATGCTCATTTAAGCTCGTATAATGTTAAGGCTGGCGACTGGGTGCAAAAGGGTCAAAAAATTGGTAAAATGGGTAATACAGGTACATCTACAGGAACACACCTTCACTTTGAAATACATGTAAATGGTGTTCCTACAAATCCTACAAAGTACTTGGAGAAAAGATAAACATTCGTATGAAAGGCAGGTAAATATATGTTTAATAAAAAGAACTCACCTCTGGCAATGGATACTGTACTGGGTGAATATACATTATTTACAGGAAATATTGAATCAGAAGGTTCTGTTAAAATACTCGGCAAAGTTGAGGGAGATATTAAAGCCAGCGGTGATGTATATATTGAGAACACATCCTCTGTAACAGGAAATATTTATGGAAGCAATGTATTTATAAGTGGATACATAAAAGGGAATGTTCTGGCAAAAGGAATTTTGCATCTTATGGCTCCGGCCAAGCTCTACGGAGATGTTGAAGTCAATGGTATTGTAACAGACGAAGGAGCAATTTTTCAGGGCAATTGCAGAATGATTGAGGTTAATGATGAACAAGCCGCTGCTGTTACTCCAAAAAAAAGCAGAATAAAGTCCAAAAGAAACGGCTCAGTTGATGACTAAAATCAGTAGTAAATAAGCAATTATTAAAAAAAGCAGGAACATTCTTGATGACCCTGCTTTTTATGACTCAATTATTAATTATTCGTAATTCATACTCCTCAATCTGCTTCAATCAATATTCTTATCTATGGCAAACCTTAGAATTTTTCGTGATGCATTCTTTTGAAACTCTTCCTGCCGGATTCTGACCATTTTTATAGCTTTATGCGGAGCCATTCTTCTATTGAGCTTTTTGATTTCATTATTGAAATAGGTCTGTGGATCTTCTATGCCTCTGGTGCTTAATGCTTCGTAGTCAGGGAAAATCTCAGCCACAATAACCTCTTTGCTCTTCTGGGTTTTACTCTCCCCTGCATATACAATAACCTCAGAGACCCCGTAAATTCTTAAGATTTCTGACTCGATCTCTTCGGGGTATACATTTTTACCGTTACTCAAGATAATGATATTCTTTATTCTTCCTGTAATGTAAAGCCATCCCTCATCGTCCAGCTTGCCATAATCCCCGGTTTTGAAGTAGCCTTCCTCGTCAAAGGCGGCTTTTGTAGCCTCTGGATCTTTGTAATACCCCAGCATTACATTAGGGCCCTTCACACAAATTTCACCTTCACCGTTTTCGTCAGGATCTTTTATCTTTAACTTTTCACCAACTATCGGTATCCCTACACTGCCTTTTTTCTGATATTTGTTTCTGTTACAGGATACCAGCGGAGAACATTCGGTGATTCCGTAACCGTTTAATAACACTATGCCTATTGAATCGAAAAAATCAATAATATCCTGGTTTAGACTGGCTCCGCCTGAGATAATCATCTCAAGTTTCCCTCCTAAATTGTCCAGTATACTCTTAAAAATCTTCCGGCGCAAATCTATTCCGCATTTTCTTATGAAGTTACTGATTATTATCATCCTTCGAAGCATATCAGCCTTACCATTTTTCTCGGCAGTCGACCATATTTTCTTATACATAGTTTCTATAAACAGAGGAACTAATATCAAATGCTGCGGCTGCTGCTCCTTCATCTCATTCATGATGTGTTTGAGACCGCTTGAAATGTAGATGGTGGATCCCTGGGAAAAATGCCCCACAAACACTACGGTAGAGCAATATGTATGATGAGGAGGAAGAACACTCATGGTTTTTGGGGTTATGGCGAAATTATACATGCCATTAGTCATATCCAGGGTTATATTCTTCTGAGAAAGCATTACACCTTTGCCTTTCCCGGTGGTCCCCGATGTGAACACTATGGTAGCCATTCTTTCGATATCAATCTCATAGTCATAATAGCTGTTGTCACCATTCAGAAACTTTTCCTTGCCACGTTCAACAATATCGTACAGTCTTAAAGCCTTCTCAAGGTTTGTATCGTCCATGCATATACAAGTTTTTAGTGATGAAGTTTTTGTTCTGATATCATTTATTTTTTCTTCTACAGCCAGGCTGTAAATAATAAACTCGCACTCGGCAAAATTCATGATATCAGCTATTTCTTCAGCTGGTAAGTCTTTATCGACAGGTACCACAATTGCTCCAATTGACATAAGACTAAAATATGTACACACCCATTCATACGAGCTTTCGCCCACCAGTGCTACCTTCTTGTCACGACATCCCAAAGAGATTAATTCTGTTCCCATATTACGAATAAAGTCCCTGGCCTCACTGTAGGTTACATTAACAGTCTCGGCGTCACGGGGATCTTTTTTGTAAGATATAGCAATTCTATCGGGATATTTTTTTGCAACATTTTCAGTCATTTCTCTGAAGTCTCTAAAGATTGTGGCCTCATACAGAGGATAATTCTTCCTTTTCATACCGACTCTCCCCTTATGGATAATAAGCATGTTGTCTTTATAATTAAGATTCAATGTATTAATCTTAATATCAATATTGAAAAATTTCAAATAATTATATGCTAGTCCCTGGAAACAAAGACTAAAACAAGCCCTTCTTTAAGGGATATAGTTGCTGTTTCATCACAGAATTCATTACTTATACCAAGCCCGGTACCGAAGACTAATCTGGCATCGGTAAGCTCATAAGCCAGCCCTTTTGTAGTTACTCCTCCGGCATATGGGGGTAACGGCAGAATAGAGACCTTGTAACCATCCTGTTTTTTTATTGATAAACTATTTTTTACAAGATATATCCTGTTGTGTTCATCTTCAATATATCCCTTGATATTATGTTCGACAATCTTATACATTAGATGAATATTGGCTGTTGTATGATCAAGGCGGGTACCGGTAACACCGAGAAGGACAATATCTGTTGCTCCTCGTTCTATAGCAGCATTAATTGCCAGCTCAAGGTCGGTATAATCCTTTTCTTTTGGGAAAGTAATCAGTTCCGGTTTATTGTGGGACTTGATTTTTTTAAGCTCAGCATCATTAATTGAATCAAAATCACCTAAGAGAACATCGGAATCAAGACCAAATTTTCTTAAGTGCATTTGGCCGCCATCAGCTGCAATGACTAATTCTGCCCATTGATGATATTTCTTTATCAGGTTTTCATCAGACAGGGTTCCGCTTCCCACAATAAGTACTTTCATTTTTATGATCCTCTTTCTTTAAGAAGCCTTACAAATGCTTCCGGATCCTTACTGCAGAAAAATGCAGATCCTGCTACAAGGATATTGGCTCCTGCGGCTGTTACTGTTGAAACCGTATCCTCATTAATCCCACCGTCTACCTGGATATCAATACTAAGATTTTTTTCTGTAATAGTCTTTCTGAGTGCCGAAATCTTTTTAGTCATGCCCTCAATAAAGTCCTGTCCCCCAAATCCCGGGTTCACTGTCATAACAAGAATCATATCTATTTTATCCAATACGTAGTCAATTACAGTTTCAGGGGTGGATGGATTTAAAGATACTCCTGCCTTCAGCCCCATCTCACGAATCTGAGTTACCACCCTGTCTAAATGGGTAACCGCTTCGGCGTGGACAGTAATAATATCGGCTCCTGCATCTTTAAACGCTTCTAAATACCTATCCGGGTTATCAATCATCAGATGTACATCCAAAGGAAGTTTTGTCAGCGGACGTATTGATGACACAACTAAAGGACCTATAGTTATATTGGGCACAAAATGTCCGTCCATAACATCAACATGAACCATATCAGCTTTCGAATTCTCAATTTTCTTAATCTCCTCTCCCAAAACAGAAAAATCTGCTGAGAGAATAGATGGTGCAATTTTAATCATCACTTATCTCCTATACCTGTTGTCATATATTCTCTTTAGCTCATTATAAAGTTCAATATACCTGTTATACCGGCCTTCTTCTATTTTCCCGTCATTATATAACTCTCTGACGGCACAGTCAGGCTCTCCCGTATGACTGCAGCCCTTAAACCTGCATTCTTCAGTTATACTGCTAAACTCTGGATAAAAATTTTGAAGGTCCTGATGTCCCACATCTTCAACAGAAAAGGAACTGAACCCCGGAGTGTCCAGGATGTAGCCGCCATTATTTAATCTGAAAAACTGCACATGACGAGTTGTATGCTTACCTCTCTGAATCCGCTCGCTTACCTCACCAGTCTCCATAACCCAATTTTTTAAAACAGCGTTAAGTATAGTAGACTTGCCAACCCCGGACTGGCCGGCAAAAGCAGTGATATTTCCTATTAGGTGTTTGTGAAGGTCTTCATACCAATCAGGGAAAAATTTGCTTAAAACCAATACAGGAAATCCTGTCTTCCTATATGCATTCTTAATTGCTTCAATCTCGTTATTGGTATCCAGGTCAGCTTTGTTTATAACAATCAGAGGTCTTATATCCTTGGAAATACAGGTTATAAGCAGCTTGTCCACAAGCATGAAATCCGGACTGGGACTAACCACCGAGATGACAATTGCCAGCTGATCAATATTTGCCACGGGAGGCCTTATAAAGCAATTACGTCTTTCTAAAATTTTGTCTATGTGCCCTTCTTTTTTTTTCTCATCCAGTATGTCAAAAGTAACACGATCTCCGGCCAGGGGAGTAACTCCGCCTTCTTTACGGTGAACTCCTCTTACCTTACAGGTATAAATTGAATCGTTGCCTCCGATTTCCTGAACCTCGTAGAAACCTCCGACTCCCTTTAGAATAATCCCTTCGGACAAGCTGTTTATCACACTCCTGATTAAGTAATATTAATATGTTTTATCATATACAAGTATATCATCAATATATGCTCTGACGTTTATTTCGCTGCCAGGGGCAACTGGAATTATCAATGAATACGGGAAATCGGTTACCGGAACACTTGCTATATCCTTGTGCAGGAATTCATCACCCGTTCTTACATTTGTAAGATAAACTCTCAGTCGCACTGATTCATTGAAATCGTACCCTTGTGGCAGGCCAATGGTTATTGTTTTGGCATTTCCACCCGGTATTGGCGTACTGCCACCCGGTTCTTCCACTTCTTCTGCAAAGAAAAGCGCTACAGCCGTATCCTCAACAACAGTCTCTCCTGCTTTGGGCGCCTGATCCTCAACTACTCCCCGATGTCCTTCCCTGTCTTCAGGGAATGTATCACCAAGTTTGAGCTTGTTATCCATAAGTTTCTTTAATGCTACTTCGTAAGTATCTCCTATCAAATTGGGCACTACCACCATTTTCTTCTCAGGGCCCTTGCTCCAATATAATGTAACTTCTGTGCCTTTTTTAACTCGTGTTGTTGCCGGAGGATCAGTCTTAATGCTCATACCACTGGGGACTTCATCGTCAAACTCAGCTATTTCAACAACTTTAAGCCCGTATTCGTCCTCAAGTTTCAGCTTCATAACACTATGATCCTGCCATTCAACATTGGGAATCTCCACCATGTCAATTCCTGAACTTACTACCAGTCTTAAGGTAGTATAGCCCCCCAGCTTCATTGTGGAATCAGCGGTGGGGAATTGATTTATAACTATATTCTCAGGCACAGATTCACTGGGCTCATAAACAACATCTACAGGCCTGATATTCTGACTTTCCAGTTCTAATAATACTTCATCTATATGGCGATTTNCATAGTTTCCAAGAATAACCTCTTCTGTACGGTTTGCGTCATCGACAAATTCATTTATTATCATTTTCACAAAATAGCCGATGCTGCCCAGAATGGTGGCTATTAATAAAATATAAATTACGGGCATCAGGAATTTGTTATTACTTCCGCTGCTTCTTTTCTTATCGCTTTTGCCTTTTCTTTTATAATTCTTTTCCATAATAAACTCTTCTTCCAACGGTTCTTCTATCTTTCTTGTATCAAACTTATCTTGTTTAATATTCGGTAATAGAATATCAACAGTGGAACTGGGTTTGGTTTGTATTTTTTCCAGGTCACTGATTAGTTCCGCCACCGTAGCATAGCGATCCCGTTTACTTTTTGCCATTGCAGTAAGTATAATATCATCCAAAGCATGTGGAATATCATGCTTTATGGTAGAAGGAATAGGAGGTGTATCCTGAATATGTTTCAAAGCAACAGCAACCGGGGTTTCTCCTTCAAAGGGCAGGGTCCCGGTAACCATTTCAAACATTGTCACTCCTATTGAGTATATGTCGGATTGCTCATCTGTATACCCTCCCCGCGCTTGTTCAGGTGAAGAATAGTGCACAGATCCGATTGTATCTATCCTCATGGTATCAGTTTCACTGGCTATAGAACGGGCTATACCGAAGTCAGCCACCTTAGGTATGCCTTCTGATGTCATTATTATGTTTGTAGGCTTAATATCCCTGTGGACAATATTTCTGCTGTGAGCCTTTGACAGCGCACTGCATATCTGTAAAGAAATATTAACAGTTTCCTTCCAGCCCAGAGAGCCCTTAAGTTCAATATACTCTTTAAGAGTAATACCATCTACAAATTCCATTACAATATAGTATCGATTATTATCAACACCTATATCATATATCTGGACAATATTAGGATGGGTTAAGCTGGCCGCTGCCTGTGCTTCTGTGTCAAACCTTTTTAAAAACTCACTATCCTCACGAAATTCTTCCTTTAACAGCTTTATAGCAACGACTCTTTGAAGATAGCGGTCCTTGGCTCTGTAAACCTTAGCCATTCCACCGGAGCCTATCTCCGATAAAATCTCGTATCTGTTCCCTAAAACAGTTCCAATCATTTTTACACCCCTTTGACTACATCCAGGTAACAATTACAGTGATGTTGTCTGCTCCGCCAGATTCCTTGGCTTTTTCTATAAGACGCTTTGCAATAGTCTCACGTGGTTCGTTAATAACCGTATCCAGTATATCCTGGTCAGTCATACCTTCGTATAGTCCATCAGTACAAAATATATATATATCATCAGGCTGTATATGTTCCTTATTTATATCAGGAAAGAAATCTTCCTGGAATCCAAGAGCCCGCGTAATGCGGTTTCTGTCAGGATGATTATTTGCCTCATCAGCACTTATAAGGCCTTCCTTAATGAGTTTTGCCACTACCGAATGGTCTTCGGTGAGACGAGTTATTCTGCCTTCCCGTATTCTGTAAACACGGCAATCTCCGACATGAATTATATGTAGATTATCTCCTATTACCATTCCCACTGAAAGAGTTGTGCCGCTTTTCAGTCCACCCAGATTTTCAAGAGAGTAGGTCATAATTCTGTCGTTTATTTTATTTATTTCACTTATTATGATCTCTCTGATAGAATCATCGGAAAGATCTTTAGAGGCACATTCCAGCACCATTAAGGACATATTCTCCACAGCTATCCTGCTGGCTTCTTCTCCGGCAAGATAACCACCCATCCCATCAGCAATGATAAAGCCAATGGGGTTGCCTTCCCTGTCTAAAACTATATTCCAATTATCCTCATTTTTTTCTCTCTTAAGGCCTATGTCACTTAGCGCTGAATACTTCAAGTTTTCACCTTCCCGGATTTTAAGTAATATTGTTCCTTCTCAGCTGTCCGCAGGCTGCCATAATATCTGACCCTAATTCTCTTCTGACAGTAACGGGTATTCCGTACTTTTCCAGAGTATATTTAAAATCTTCTATCCTTTTTCTTGAGCTTTTACTAAAGGCTATTCCCTCTACTCTGTTTACAGGAATAAGGTTAACATGGCAGAGAGTTCCCTTTAATTTTTCAGCTAAAACTCCGGCACACTCTAAAGAATCATTTACATTCTCTATCATTGAGTATTCATAAGTAATACGCCTTGAGGTAATCTTCGTGTATTCCCTGCAGGCTGATAGAAGCTCATCAAGGGACCATCTTCTTGCTACAGGCATTATCCTTTGCCTTATTTCATCATTGGGCGCGTGCAGGGATACTGACAAGCTCACCGGTATTCCCTCCCGGGCAAATTCCAGTATACGAGGTACTATTCCGCAAGTGGATACTGTCATCTTCCTGAAACTGATGTTCAAAGTATCCTCACGGTTTATTCTCCTCATAAACTCCAGCACATTATCATAATTGTCAAAGGGCTCGCCTATGCCCATAAGTACTAAATGGCTGATTCTTTCACCGATATCATGGCCGATGACAAGAATCTGAGCTAATAGTTCACCAACCGTCAAGTTCCTAATCATACCAAGATCGGCCGAGGCACAAAATGCGCAACCCATACGGCAGCCCACCTGGGTGGACAGACACACCGAATAACCATAATGGTATTTCATAAGAACACTTTCAATAATATTTCCGTCTTTTAGTTCAAATAAGTATTTTCTCGTGCCATCAATTTTTGATATCAGTTTTTTGGCTATTTTCAAGCCGCCGGCTATAAACTGGTCAGCAATCCTTTCCCGCATGTCTTTGGGAAGATTAGTCATACTGTTTATATCAAGCTGTCCCGAATACAGCCATTGATGAACCTGTTTTGCTCTGTATGCCGGATACCCCAATGCGATAAGAGCTCCATTCAGCTCTTCAAAGGTCATATCCAGCAGGTCCCTTTTGTTATCCATTACTTCTCCGTGTTTGCATCATGACAACTTTACTAAAGTTACATGATATCCTAAGGTATTATACATTATTTTTTAATATGCCTCAAGCCGCCAGCATACTTTGCAATAACCTGATAAAATTAAGGCCTGCAATGTTCTTTACATCCTCTTCTTTATAGTTTAATCTCAAAAGTATATCAACTATTTTATTCATATCCTGAACCCCTCTTATTCCTTCGGGGAGATTATCTATTCCGTCAAAATCGCATCCAAAACCAACGTATTTTGTGCCCACCAAGGCAGATATATGCTCTATATGCCTGATTATGTCCATTATATCGGCATTTCCCGTATTGTTAAGAAAATCGGGACATAGATTTATGCCTATAACTCCACCGCTTTTAGAAATACAGTTTATTTGCTCATCAGTCAGGTTGCGCCGGTGGGAGCAAACAGAACGGCTATTGCTGTGAGATGCAATAAAGGGCTTGCGGGAAACTTGCGCAACATCGGAAAAAGTTTTGTCGGATGCATGGGACACATCAATTATTATTCCTAAGTCTTCAGCTTTTTTTACAACCTGCCTGCCAAAGGCTGAAAGTCCGTTATGTCTGCTGTTTCCTGCTATGCTGTCGCATACGGCATTATCGTAATTCCAGGACAAAGTAAGAATACGAAGCCCAGCCTCATATAGCCTGTCCAGTTCCGATAAGGAATTTCCAATAATTTCGGCTCCCTCAGCCTCTATGAAACAACCGATCTTACGTGTTTCAAATGAATTTATGCAATTAGATAACTCATCTTTTTTTCTTATTATTTTTATCCTTTCAGGATACTTTTTTTCAGCTAAAAGCACTCGGGCCAGCTGGGTCTCCATTTTATCTTTTATTTCATGCCCGTTATTGCCTTCTGCAAACAGTGAAAGCACCTGAATAAAATTGCCGTTGGAAAGGGCTCTGTCTGCATCCCAGTGTTTATTGTTGGAAAAAATCTCCTCTGGCTCGATGGCTGCTGATAATATGTCGCAGTGAGCATCAAAAAATATCATCTTGTCCTCCGTCTAGCTTAATCTAATCATTAAAATGCATTTTGAATAAGTGTAATGTCTTTAGTATTGCCCTCTCTGTCCATCAAAAGCTCCACAATATCAAACCGGACAGGTACATCGTAATACCGGTTGTTCTGCATATAAAAATGCGCAATCCTTCTTATGGTGGCCTGTTTTTGGCCTGAAACAGCCTGGGCAGGAGAACCAAAGCTGAAACTGCTCCTGGTCTTAACCTCAATGAAGCACAAGGTATCCCCGTCCCTGGCTATAATATCTATTTCTCCCATCCTGCCGACACGGAAATTACGTGTTATTATTCTATAACCTTTCCTGGCAAGATATGCTGCCGCCGTTTCTTCACCTAAATCACCATAGGTGCGGTTATTCATATGTATTTTCTCCTTCATTATTTCTCATGCTTTGTAAACTTATTGTTTATGCCGTAGGATTCATCCAGCCTGCTGATAAATGTAAGTACCTCTGCCACCACCTCATAAAGCTCTTTAGGGATTTCTTCTCCCAAAGAGATATGGGACAGTGCCTCTGCAAGATGTTCATCCTCATAGACGGGAATCTTCGCCTCCCTGGCCTTTTCAATAATCTTTTCAGCTATTACACCCTTACCAGTTGCAATAACTTTGGGAGCACTATCTTCACCGGGAGTATAGCTTAATGCCGAAGCTTTTTTAATTTTTTGTTTCTCTTTTCCTTCTGATGCCATAGATATACCTCCCAAATAAGGGCTTGGTCTTTCTTTCCATCATTTTAAAGGGAAGATCTAACTCACGCAGAAAAATAATTGCCCCGCCGCCGATAGAGGCGGGAACTTCTTAAATTCAGTCATATTTTCAAATCTACCCGGGTTTGGGTTCCAAGTAGCTCTTGAGCTTTTTTCGCAGCATTTACAGGATTGACTCTTTCCTTTTCCAGCACCCTGCATTTCATTTCCACCAGCTTGAACCCTTTTTCTAAAAGGCCATCGTACAATACTCTATAATTATCCTTCACCAGCCTGACCAGGTTCTCATCTTCAACTCTGAAACTTATTGTTATACGTCTATGGCTTGCATTTAAAAAGGTTTCCACAACACCCAGACTTTTGGTCGAAAGGGATAAGAACAGTGTAAAATTCTCAGTGTCAATCTTCTTTCTGCCTTTTTTACGTTTCATAACATAGAGCTCACCGGTGGTATTCTCTTTGTTAATTATAATGGGAAGCTGAAATATAGAGTCATAGGTTGTTATCTGGCTGAAGAATCTGAAGGCGTTATCAATCTCTTTATATGCAAGATTATCTGAAACTCTGGCATATTTATCCGAATTACTTAAAACCTTTTGTGAAAAGTCCATTATTTCCTTTAACGCCTCGTTTTTTTCCTTGATATCAAATTCCTCGGCAACACCATTTTCAACTTTTATTGAAGCCTTATCGAATAATTTATTTAGAATTTGATTAATCTCTTTTGCTATTCCAGAGTTTTTATAGTTCTTTCCAAGACTTTCAGTTTTATTATAAATATTCTCTAAAGCTCTATTTATGGCTTCTAATAACACTTCTGTGTTTTGAGGTGTTAATATAGAGTTGCTATTTATTGTTTTCCCGTTTGAGTCTTGGTTTTCCAAACTAAAAAGAGCGCTTTTAACCAGTGATTCCAGAGCCTCTTTACTTACCTTACCCTGCGCACCAGTATTTTCAGTATGTGCAAATTCATCCATAAGAGTTCTTGTAAGCAGTTCCCGAACATTTTGTTCAATGGCTTGCGTAAGTCTAGAAGATGCCTCCGGAATCAATTCCTTTATGGTGCCAGACAATTCATCAGTTTCCTGTGATATTATCAGTGGCTTTAACAGGTTCAGTGTTATATCCTGCCCGGCTTTATAAAGAGCATCTGAAAGCTCTTCTTTAAGACTTTGGAGGTTTTCGTGAAGGCTAAATTCATGCTCTGAAATTTTTTGCAGCATTTCTGCCATATCAGGATCCTGTGTAAGTCTATTGGCAACCACAAAAGCAGCTTTATCGGAAGAGATTCCCGGCTCCTGCTTTATTAGGCCCAGCACATCTGAAATAAGGTGTTTCGAACTTGCGACCCCAAAAGAATCAAGGCTTGATTTAATTGTATTTATAAGAGCCGCTTCTTCGTCAGCTTTACCGGTAGTATCAGCTCCTATATTAATTATTTTTGCAGTCAGCTGATTGTTGAGGCGTTCACCAATTTCTAAGGTAATAGTTTCACCTATATCAGCTGAAAATCCTTCAGGGATATTTGCAGTAAAAGAAGACCCATCCAGCAGCCTTATTAATAGCAGGCCATTTTCCATGGATTGCACTCTCCCTCTTAATATATCCCCTGCATTCAGGTTTTCCAGAGAGGCCTTTGTAAATATCTGAAAAATCTGCTGAGATACAGCCGGGTTCACATTGATTGTATCCATTTAATCACCTGACTTTGCTTGCTTTATACAAAACTTCGTGTAAAGCTCCTTCTGTGAATGGGACAAAGTCCTTTTTCCTTTATAGCAGCAATATGTTCCCTGGTTCCGTAGCCTTTGTGTTTGGCAAATCCGTAGCCCGGATATTTTTCATCCAGCTTTTCCATAATCCTGTCCCTTGTAACTTTGGCTAAGATGGAGGCTGCAGCAACCGAAATGGAATTCTGATCAGCTTTTGGTACAGCTCTTTGAGGTATGTCTACTTTTATTTCAACCGCATCAGCTATAAGAAAATCCGGCCGGGTTTTCATACAGTTTACAGCCAGTTCCATAGCTTTTTTTGTGGCCTCATAGATATTAATATCATCAATGATGTAATTTTCAACAATACCAATTCCGTACGAAATTGCCTCAGCCTTTATCCGGGTATAAAGCTGATCACGGACTGTCGCTGACAGTTTTTTTGAATCATTCAGCTTATGTAATAAACAACCTTTAGGTAAAATGACACAGGCTGCAACAACCGGCCCTGCCAGCGGTCCTCTGCCGGCTTCATCAATACCACCTATAAAACAGTAGCCTTTATCATAGGCTTCAAGCTCCATTGATGACATTGCCAAAAGCCGTTCTTCTTCCTTTTTTATTAATTCAAGCCGCTTATAATATTTATCGGCAAGTTTCTTTACAGGCTCCCCATATTCTTCCGATAATGAAATCAGCCATCTATAGGCATCATCTATTTCCATTGTATCAGCCTTTTCTTTCAGGCTTTTAAGAGTGGGTCTCTTCATGATTTGCCTCCTCGGGTGGTGTTTCCAGTGTGATTTTTCCTATTTTCCCGCCCCTGAATTCATCAAGTACAATAGCAGCGATTCTGTTAAAGTCGATTTCGCCTCCGGAAATCAGACAGCCGCGTCTTTTACCGGCCTCCTCTAAAAGCTCGAAACCTTTCTTGTCTTCCAGATTTTCCAGCCTATACCTAGCCTTAATTTTCTCGGGATATAAAACGGCCAGATTTTCCATTAATTTTGCTGCAAGCTCTGTGGTATCCATTATTTCATCTTTAATAGCTCCGGTAAAAGCAAGATTCAGGCCTGTCAGCTTGTCCTCAAATTTAGGCCATAAAATTCCGGGGGTATCCAATAACATGATTTCCGGATTAATCCGAACCCATTGTTGTGTTCTGGTTACACCGGGTTTGTCTCCGGTTTCTGCACTGGCTTTTCCGGCAATTTTATTTATAAAAGCCGACTTTCCCACATTGGGGATACCTACAACCATAGTCTTTATAGGTCTTTGCAAACGCCCTCTGGCTTGAGCTGCTTCCAGTTTCTTTCTAGTAAGCTGTTTCAGCTTTCCCTTAAGCTCACCCAGGCCCATGCCTGATATAGCGTTTGTGTAAATAACACTGATACCCTGCTTAGAAAAATAATTTTTCCATTTATTGTTTAGCTGGGAATCTGACAAATCACTTTTATTGAGAGCTATAATCCTGGGTTTATCCCGCACTATTGAATCAATTTCCGGGTTTCTGCTGGATTGAGGAATCCGGGCATCCAATAGTTCAATAACAACATCAACCAATTTAAGATGCTCCGATATAACTCGTTTTGTTTTAGCCATATGTCCAGGAAACCATTGAATTATCATTTGTTTATCACTCCATATTTCTATTGGGCAAGCATTAACTCTATTGTATCCTAAAATTTAAGAAAACAGTAGCTGACGTTTACTGCACTAAGTGTATAAATATTATTTCATGCACTTAAAGGACAGTCCGTGAGCGCGAAGAATCTTTTGCGTTAATGTGTAAGATCCTTCGACTCCGCTACGCTTCGCTCAGGATGACATTTTCGACTACTGCGCCCAAGACGACATTCTCTGTATAATTCTGAGCGTTAACCAAGAATTTTTAACAATCTCTAACCGTAACAGGTGCTGCCTTACGTTTTTTCTGATACAAAAAGAGGACCTTTTAAGTCCTCTCTTGTTCTTGTTATTAATCTTTTGAAGCTCCGATATCTTCTCTGACTCTTGCTCTCTTACCAACCCGATCACGCAGATAATAGAGTTTCGCTCTTCTTATCTTACCTCTTCTGATAATCTCAAATGAGTCAACTTTGGGGGAATGAACCGGNAATACCCTTTCAACGCCTATACCAAAGGAAAGCCTCCTAACGGTAACTGTTCTTCTGATACCGCCGCCATGCATGGCAATGATGGTTCCTTCAAACGCTTGTATTCTCTCACGATTTCCTTCCTTAACCTTAACATTGACTTTTACATAGTCACCAATCTTAAGGTTTGGCAGGTTTTTCTTCATACCTTCCTGTTCAATTGCACGGATGATATCCATTGTGTTTTCCTCCTAATCATAGAGCGTTCTTATCTGTTTCGTATATTATTATAAACACTGCAGACAGCGGACCACTCTTTATTCACGCCGTAATATTATAGCATGGAGTTTTTGAATTGTAAACCACATTCGTAAAAATGTTAATTTGGCTTTAACCAGATTTTTATAAAAAATTATTGACTAACGATAATTTTAAGTTATAATTAAGATGAAATTATCGTTTAACAATAATTTGAAGGAAATATGAAACACAAATCATTTTATATCATTCTCGGCTGTGAGGCAATAATCTGTATAATGCTGCAGCTTGCCAGAGAAGCCTTGCCGCAGTTTTTTTCCACTGTAATAGCATTCCCATTTGAACAGATTGGAATTCTTTTGCGAATACTCTCCCTGTCCGGCAGTACAGGTAATTTCATATCTATTGTTATTTACACTTCTTTATGCCTGATACCGGTATTGGTTTTTTTTCTGCTTAAGAAAAAGCGCAGCCTGTATCCGGAGGATGCGCTATTGGCAGTATTTAGTGCAGTGCTCTTTGCTGTTCTATATTTTATGATTAACCCAGGTTTACTTGGCGAATACTTTGGAACCGGAATAGGTCACAGCGCTGGTAAGGCTTTACTTGGAGGAATAGCCTATTCTGTTTTAACCGGCTATATTTTAATTCGGGTATTAAGGCTGTTTTTTTCTGCTGATACAAATAGCCTTCAAAAATATCTTATGATTTTGCTTTATATCGTAAATATTTTTATTGTACTTTTTGTTTTCGCAGTTCAATTTAGTAATCTTCTGGATTCCTTCGAGCAGCTTCGTGCCGGCAATACAGGAAACGAACACCGGCTTGGAATAAGTTATGTTTTCCTCGTCTTTAAATATATCGTAGATGCTATGCCCAATTTTTTAATTATACCAGTAGTATTCAGCGGGCAAAACCTTCTTCATGAGCTTTCGGCCGACCGCTATTCAGAGCAGACGGTGTTTTGCGCCGAAAAACTATCCCGCAAATGCGGGCTGGCTCTCGTTATAACAGCACTTTCCAATGTCGGATATAACCTTTTGCAGCTTGTGTTCATTAATAAGCTGTCGGTTGCCAACAGTACAGTTCGGATACCTGTCTTTTCAATTGTATTTCTGCTGGCAGCTCTGCTTTTTGCACAGTATATCAAGGAAAACAAGCAGCTTAAGGAAGATAACGATATGATCATCTGAGGAGGACATTATGGCAATTAAAGTTCATCTTGAAGATATACTCAAGGAAAGGGGTATGACTTCCAAAGAGTTATGCGCTCTTATTGGAATTACTGAGGCTAACCTGTCAATCTTAAGAAGCGGCAAAGCAAAAGGAGTCCGTTTCAGTACAATAAATAAAATCTGTTATTACCTTTCTTGCGATGTGGGGGATATTTTAAAATTCGATGGTAATTTGGAGGATAATGATGATTAAGAAAATACTAGCAACATTTCTGGCTGTTTTTATATTATTTTCAATAACGGGCTGTCAGCTGGCCATTGAGGATAAAGGCGAAATAAAAAGCAAAGACAGGCTGATTGGTGTTTTCGTAACAGAAGAGCATCTGGATCTATTTGATATGGAAGAATTTTTTAAAGACAATGCTCACAAGCTGTTCAATGGCAGTTCAACCAACATGGATTATAACAACAAAAAGTATCAAAAGCGCTTATATGCAACACTAGTTACTCAGCTACTTACAAGCCAGGATGGAGATACTTTTGAAACAAAAGAGTACGTTTTTGAAGGTGTTGATGGAATTTCATATTTTGCTGCAACAGTCCCGGCCACAGAAAATGAGATCAGCTATATTACTTCAGGCTCAGATGATGCAATCAGTGATGGACATATTGGCATTATCGAAAGTGATAATGAAGATAAGATTACTCTAGAGGGTACAATTTATGTTTCTGCTGCCAGAGCCGGTAAGATCCATCACTTTAACCCCGTTTACCAGAGCCCGGGCGGCAGTGTTTACGCTCTTTCCGGAAACAGTGCTATGCTTGGCGGGCTTCAGGACGAAGGCTCGATATTCTCTACAACACTTGACGAAACAACAACTGTAACTGAAAACGGAAAAAGCAAGTCTGTAAGTAACTCTGTCAAGATATCGATAGCTACTTTGTTGCCCCCGGAAAAAATAACTGTTTTGCAGATGGATAAGGACAGTAACATTATATCCCGGATGGAATATTCACCGGGGAAGCTGCCTGATACCATCACTCCTGCAGATAATACAGAGTATATTATAGCAGAAAGCCACAGTTTTAATCTGGAGGGCAAAGCTGCTGTTTCACGCTCCATTTATGACAGAAAAGCTGAAACACTGGATACGTTCTATTGCCGGGATGATGGTATCTGTGTAAAACAGTGGACAAACCTTGACTGGAATAAAAATTGATTCTGTAAATGTAAGAGCTTTCAACAATAATACATTTATATCAGCATTGACCCTACTTAATTTATAAAATATACTAATTGAAAACTCATGTGGTTTCATATTATCATTAATCATGGTATGATTTAATTTCAGCAGGTAAATAAGCACTGAAAGGAGCAGTACTATGATAAATAGATTAAAAGTCGGTATCGTTGGTGGTACCGGCATGGTAGGAC
>JGI24710J26742_10002241_pt1 | contig 17225 bp, 18 predicted proteins | sample BioPla2DNA2_FD_26742 | JGI IMG/M metagenome (IMG submission 26742) | reverse complement strand
ACTCCACCAATTAAACCACCAATATGAGCTGCATTATTAATTCCTGGCAAAGTAAAACCAATTAATAAGTTAATTAAAATTAAGGGGATAATTTGTGATTTTATTACTGTACCTAAATAAATTCGATAATGATATCCAAAATACAATAAGGCTCCAAGAAGTCCAAAAATAGAACCTGATGCTCCGGCACTCACCCCACCAAAGAAAAGCATTGAAAGTAGAGTTGAGATAATAGCACTAAATAGATAAATAATTAAAAATTTAATTTTACCATAAAAACTTTCTAATTGAGGACCAATAATATATAAAGCATAATTATTAAAAGCTAAATGCATAAGACCAATATGAAGAAAACTACTAGTTATTAGTCGATAATACTCTCCGGCTCTTATTAAATCCCTATGACTAGCTCCAAATTTTATTAAAGTTAAGGCATCAGTACTTCCGTTACCAAAGATATACATTAAAGCAAAAATTAACACATTAATAAAAATCAACGCCAAAGTGACCGTTGGTTTTTTTATTTTAAAAATATCTTCAGCTCGCTTAGCATCTTCTTCATTCTTTTTATTAATATCACTTGTTAATTTCATAAATAGCTCCAATCCTTTTTCTTTAAAATCTATTTTATTAGTAATTGATGGGAAAAATTCTTGGAAAACTTTTTCCTTACTTAAATCGTTAATATTTTTTACATTAATGCAAGTTATATCATCAGGATTAGTTTGTAAATTAACATTCTCACCTAAATTTAAAAATATATTTAATGTATTTATATGAAGGGAGAANGTTTTTTTCTTAATATCTTTCATAATACGACTTGTTTTATATATATCATAATCTAATTGTTCTTTGTTATGAATATAATTAGATGCAATTCTAATTATTTGATAATCACCATTTAAGTTTTCCAACCATATTTCATCTTTCGCACCGTGCAAAATGATTGGATTATATCCTTGTTCAGTTATAAAGTAATGTAATAGTTTGATAATTAATTCGTCAAATTCATTTTTCATTATTCCGTTCATTATATCACCACTTTCTTGTAATATTTTACTATCTTTATTATATTATGTAAAGGTTTTTTATTTGTCTTCTTTAGATGCAAAATTTTGCATAATATTAACAAAACAATTTGGAAGTTCACTATCAAACTCTAAATATTTCCCTGTTTTAGGATGATTAAACCCTAAAGTTTTAGCATGTAAGCACTGACCTGAATCATCAATTGTTTTTTTTATACCATAAACAGAATCGTTTACAATAGGATATTTAATATAATTAAAATGGACTCTAATTTGATGGGTTCGACCAGTTTCCAAACTAGCCTCAACTAAAGTTGTTTCTTTAAATCTTTTAATTACTTTAAAATGAGTTATGGCTTTTTTACTATTTATTGATGTTACTGTTTGTCTTTTTCGATTATTAATATCTCGCCCAATTGGAGCATCAATAGTACCTGTATCATTATTAATAACACCCCAGACTAAAGCATAATATTTTCGAACCATAGTTCTGTCTTTTAATTGTTTAGCTAATTCTTGATGTGCCTCATTATTTTTAGCAACAACTAAAAGCCCAGTTGTAAAAGAATCAATTCGATGAACAATNCCTGGCCTTAATTCACCATTAATATCACTTAAATGGTCATAATAATATAATAATCCATTAACTAAGGTCCCCTTTTCATTACCAAGGGCAGGATGGACAACCATGCCATTATCTTTATTTATAACAATAATATCATCATCTTCATAAACAATATTTATATCTATTTTTTCAGGATTAACTTCAAGTTCTTTATCCACTTGTTGTTTAATAGTAATAACATCATCTTCTTTTAAAAGATAACTACTTTTTACTTTACTATTATTTACTAAAATATCGCTTGTATTGATTAATTTTTGGATTTTATTGCGACTAAGCTTTAAAACATCAATCAAATAAGTATCAATACGCTTTTGAACAAACTTGCTATCAACTATATATCTTTGCACGATTTTCCCTCCTTTCTCAAAATATCTATGATTATTAAACTAATTGATATTACAATACAAATATCAGCAACATTAAAAATGGGAAAGTTATAACCTAAAACATTAAAGTCTAAAAAATCAACTACATANCCTAACATAATGCGGTCCATTAAATTTCCAAATATTCCACCTACTAAGATTCCATATATAATAATCTNACTGCGGTTGAGTTTAACATTTCGAATAAAAAACCAATAAATAAAAAACAAAGCACTACATGCTACTAAAATTAAAAATATTTTATTACCTTCTAAAATACTCCAAGCAGCACCGTAATTTTTAACATAAGTAATTTTGAAAAATGAGTTTATAATATTTATGCTATCAAATAAGTTCATTTTAGTAGTAATTATATATTTTGTTGTTTGATCAACAAATAAACATAGCAAACTAATAATTGTCATTTTTTTATACATGTATTTCACCATAATAATTATATCATGAAATAATTTAATAATAAAGTTGACTAATTTTTGACATAAAAAAACAAGAAGTAAACTTCTTGTTATTTCGCTAGATTTAAAGCGTCTTCAACTGCTCTATATAAAGCATTGATTTTCATTGTTACACCACTAACTGAATCGGTTTCAGTTTGGTCTTCATCTGACCATTCTAGCCAATCAAGTCCTTGTTCAGCAACAATTTTGTCTTCTAAAGCTTTCACTTGTTCGTGCCACTCTTTACCAATTGGTGATGCGACTTTCATATTGTAATCGTCACCTAATGTTTTCTTAGTGGTATTAATACCGTCTTTGACATGAGTAGTGTCTAAAAATACTGATTTAACATTGCCTGTCTCATCAACGTAAACAACTGCTGTAGCAACACTTTCGCTACCACCATAATTATCAGTATAAGTACCAAAGTAAGTTCCCTCTTTGTAATCTCCCATATCTTCCACTTTGGTACAACCTGTCACTAAAACAAGTGCGAAGATCATTAATGTAACTAAAAATTTCTTCATGTTATTCCTCCTACCATACATATAAATTATATATNAAATTNAATTGNTTTGCAATTCTTTTTGGAAATAATTGACTAATTCTTTACTAATTGTACCTACAATTACTCCTGTTGGTATTGAAAACAATAATAACCATGGTAAATAATAAATCATATTAATAGTATTCAATAATACAATTGCTACTAAAACTTGTCCNACACTATGAAAAATAGAACCAATAATACTAACACCAACAATAGATAATTTACTAAATCTTTTCATTAAGTACATAACAGTTCCACTTAAAAGCGCTCCCATTAAACTAAAAAAGAAAGTTTGACTAAATACTCCCGTTCTTAAAATACCCATTAAAAACACACGTAAAATTGATACATACATGGCATCTTTAAAGGTATAAAAATAAAGAACAAATAGAACAATTGTATTAGCTAACCCTAGTTTAAGACCAGGTATTTGCCCACTAAAAAAAGGAATGGTACTTTCAACTAAAGCAAGTACGACTGATATAGCAAGTAACATCGATAATCTAACATTTTTATTTAATTCCATACTTCACCTATTTAACTACAGCATCAAGATCAGTTGCTGCCTCTATTTCTATTACTACTTTGTTCGGTAAACAAACGATTGTTTCGTATGTTTCTTTTATCCAACTTTGTTTAGAGCATAAATGAANAGGACTATTTTCCTCTACAACTCTTATTCGTTCCCCTTCAACTTCAATTACCACATCACCATTATATCCTTTAACAACGTGAGTTTCGTTCTTATTTAAATTTAAAGGAACGGTTAACACCAAATCATTTTGATAATAAACTTTAGCGAGCTTGTCACTGTTTTTTTGCGTAATTATTATTAGACTTATCATTAGTATAGAAAACAAAGCAAGTCCTACAATTAATTTTATATCGTTTTTATTCATAATTATTAAACCCTTCACTTTTAATAATTTCATGATCTAAAGTAAACCAAATAGCTTCTACTCCATCCATGTTATTAACTAAATTTAAGCCTTCATCAATTGGCATTAAAAACAAGGTCGTTGTTAATATATCGTTTAATTTACTATCATTAGACACAACAGTGACACTTATCATATAATCACCAGGATATAATGTTTTAGGATTAATGATATGATTATACTTTTTGCCATTGTATTCATAAAATCTTTGATAACTACCACTAGTTGCTACACATATGTTTTCACCATTTATAATAGTCAAGTTTTCTTCGTTGTTTAAAGGGCTTTTTACTCCTATTTTATATAAATCTTTATGGTATTTATTACCTACTAATACTTGTCCACCAGCATTGATAATAAATTTATCGAATCCTTTATTTTTTAAATATTCTCCGGCTACATCAGTTACATACCCTTTAGCGATTGCTCCTAAATCAATATTGGGATTATTGTTTAATATTTTATTATCGCCTAAAAGTTTCACTTCATTAATATTTTTAGTAGCTATTTCTAATTCTTCTTTAGTTGGAATTCCATCCTTATTTGCTAAATATTTTTTCCAAACATCAATAACACTACCCATTTCTATATTAAATAAACCATTACTTTTATTTTTCCAAAGAAGACCGTATTCTAAAATATCATATAGCCTTTTATCAATAGAAAGAACTCTTTCTTCAGTTTTATTATTATTAATGTAATGAACATTAACTAAACCTTCATAACCGTTATATCTATCAGTTAATTGATGATATTCTTTATATATTTTTTCAACTTCTTTTAAAGCATTATCGGCTTCTCTATTATCACTATATACTTTAATATTTATATAAGTATCCATATAAAATAAGTTTTTAGTAATAACTTTTTGTTTCTTGGCCATAAAAGAGATTAACAACATAGCCATTAATAAACCTAAAAGTAAAATATAAGGTACATATTTTTTCATACTATCACCTGTTTAATTATAGCAAAAAAAGTAGATTTAATCTACTTTTATTAGAAACTAACTTTAACTAAAATAACATCTTCACCAATCTTTTCGATTTCTTTCCATTTGATTTCAATTTCATCTCTTGTTGTAAACAATGATACTAAAAACTTACTTTTTTCAATAACTAACCCGTTCATAGTTCCATCACTACCTATAATAATATCAATAATATTTCCGATTTTTTTACCATCATTAACATTAACAACATACAACACACTAATAATTATTTATTCTCAAAATAGTATAAATATCTCCTTCCTCGTGGTAACTAACATTTATTTTTTGTCCTTCTTCTACAAAAGGAAGAACATTAGGTTTTACCTTTATTGAAACCTTATATTTATCATTAAGATTATCGACAAAATAATAATAAGATATTCCATCAATAAGTGCCGTTTTAATTTTCGAAACGGTAATATCTTTAGTCATAACATTACTTTCACCAACATGGCGTTCATCATTACCTAAATAATTTAGGGCTGCTGCTTTAATGCCTTCTTTAGCATCACTAACAACTACCTTTTGATAATCAACTACATCTACAAAGGCATACATTTTAACAAGTCCTGCTCGATCTTTAAGCGATAATAAGTAAGTTGGTTTATTATTCAAATTGATTAACAGCGGAAATGTAGCACGGTATTCCATTTGTTGAACTTGTCCCTCAGCACTAGCCATAGCAGAATATTCTTCAGCACCAGCAACTGAATAAAAAACCGTTTTTTTAGTTCGAAGATTAGTTAAAATAAAACCAACATTTGATTCATCACTTGCTACCGAAGTAATACCAGTGTATAAATAAACATCATCATTCATTACGGTATAATTATAGCCTTCAGTTGTGACAACAACATCTTTTTGACCAAACACCGAGTTAATGTAACCCTTTTTATATTTCCCCCAATCATTAACTTGTTCTAAAATTAATTCTGGTGGATAAACGTGGTCAACCCACGTCGGAATTTCATTGACTTTATATTTAGTTGTTTCTCCAGTAATAGGATTTAAAATAACAATACCCGTTACCTCGCGACGAAGTCCTATTCCAGCATATTGGATTGTTGGAACGATCCAATAAGGATTACCATTGTTATCAATCTCAAATTTTTCTTTTCCAAAAACTTCAAATGGATAATTAAATCTTAATTTGCGCTGCAGCTTTTCATTAAAAAGAGCTGAGGGCATATATTTCATACCCTTATCTAATTTAACTAACTCAGCCTTACCATTTACTGAATTAAGAATAATATATCCTTTTACTCCACCCTTACGATTCGTAAAATATTTAATAGCGTTGGCATACTCTAAGGGTGTTACTCTTACAATATCATTTTTATAGTTGATTTGAGTATATAAATTAGATACTGAAAATTGAGAAACTAATTCAGTCATTTGACCCATAACTCGATCTCCTAACTTTTGACTAGAATCCTTATCAAGTAATGGTAATGAATTAAAATCAACCTCACTAACATCTTCTTCAAATACTCCATCTTCTTTAATACTTATACGATTGTAATATCTCTTGGCATTAAAAAATGGTGAATTAACAATATTAATTAAGATTAGGATAGCAAAAATAATTGGTATAGATAAAATCCAATAATATTCACGCTTTGAGTGTTCCTTTTTTTTACTAAGTTTAAGTATTATGTTTTCATTTAATTTTAATTGATTAATCTCTGTACTAATATAATAAATAACAATTACAATTAAGGCATATGGATAAAACTCNGGTGCACTAAGATTTATCGGTGGAAGCATAAAATAATATAATAATGCTCCTAAAATAATNGTAATAACGAATGGCATAATTTTTCTTTTCATAACTACCTCCTACCTAATTATAACATTTTTTGCTAATATTTAGAAGAAACTTTCAACTTTTTAATAACCTTTTTTTCAATTCTCGAAATATATAAATAAAGAAGATTTTTTAAAGTATATCTTATATCCTTATATCCAAAAGAAATAATTATCATTAAGACACTAATTATAAATTTAATTATAAAAAGTTCAACAGAATTAATTTTTATAAATAAAATGAAAATACTCATACTACCAATAAAAGCTCCGGAAATTATTTTCCAAATTTTAGCATTCCTTCTAAGTAAAATAGAAACACTTAATAAAAGTAACAAATCAAATCCAAAATTAATAAAAAAAATTAAGTCTAAATAAAGAGTCATAATATCACCAATTATATTATAAAAAAAAGACACAAGTTATTGTGTCGATTTGTGTCCGTTTATTTTAAAGTCCTCTTTTTCTTAAGAAAGTTGGAATTTCTGTTTCAGTTACTGCCTCATCTATTTCTTGATGAAGTTCTTCTCTTCTTGTATAAGGATGATAAAGTGGAGCACCTTCTTCTTCAAATCCTGTTGCAATTACGGTAACAATGATTTCATCAGAAAGGTTTTCGTTAATAACAGCCCCAAAAATTGTGTTAATATCAGTATTAGAAGCAGCACGAATTGTTTCAACAACCGTTTCCACCTCTGATAGTGCTAAATTATTACCACCAGTTACATTAATGATAGCATCAGTCGCACCATTAATGCTTGTCTCTAATAATGGACTAGANACAGCTTGACGAGCAGCTTCCCCAGCTCGATCTTCACCAACGCCGATTCCAATACCAATTAAAGCATTACCTTTATTTTCCATAACTGCCTTCACATCAGCAAAATCTAAGTTAATAAGTCCAGCAACAGCAATCAAATCAGAAATTGATTGAACACCTCTTCTTAAAACATTATCTACTTCTTTAAATGATTCTAATAGTGGTGTTGATTTGTCAACTATCTCTCTTAAGCGATCGTTTGGAATAACTATTAAGGTATCAACATATTTTTTTAACTCTTCAAGTCCAGAAACGGCCCTTTCCATTACCTTTTTACCTTCAAAACTAAATGGTTTGGTAACAATCCCAATTGTTAAAGCTCCCATTTCTTGAGCAATTTCAGCAATAACCGGTGCAGCACCCGTTCCTGTTCCACCACCCATTCCACAGGTAACAAAAATCATATCCGCTCCCTCTAAAGCTTCTTGAATTTCTTCCTTCGATTCGATAGCAGCTTCACGACCAATTTCTGGTTTTGCTCCTGCTCCTAAACCTTTGGTCAGTTCTTCTCCTAGTTGTATTTTATGTGGTGCTTGAGAATTATTTAAAACTTGCAAATCAGTATTTGCAACAATAAAATCGACTCCTTTTACCCCAGATTCAATCATTCTATTAACAGCGTTGTTTCCACCACCACCGACACCAATTACTTTTATTTTTGCTAATTGATCCATTTCTAATCCAAACATAATTATCCTCCTTATTCACTCCAAAAATATCCAAAAACTTTTCCTAACATCGAATCGTTAGATATATTAATTAAATTCTTTTTAGTTGTTGATAGTTCTTCAACATCCTCTTTACTAAACATTGAATATTGCTTATTTCTTAATTTTAGTTTGTCAATAAAATAAACAATATTACCAATAGCCGATGAATAGCTATTATCTCTAGCGCCAATAACCTTTATATTACCAATTATAGCACGTTTTCCTAAAACTTCATCAACAATATATTTAAAATGAGCCATATTACTCATACCACCAGTTATTATTATATACTGAATTTTCTTATTTGTTAAGTTATTTATTTCCTTTATTGCAAAAGTTAAGATTTCTTCAAGTCGCGACATTACAACTTCCGATACCTCAAACTGATTAATAGAAATTATTTCATTATTTTTAGTCGAAACTTCATAAAAATCATTAACTGAAGCATACAATTTATGAGCAAGAGCAAATCTTTCTTTTATTTTTAATGCTTGATCTCTATTAATTTTATACATATAAGAAATATCGTTATCAACATCGTTGCCACCAANTCCAATAATCGCACTTTTAACAACAATATCTTTATTATATAAAGAAACTGAAGTTGTTTCTGAACCAATATTTATAACAACCCCTAATTGCGTTTCTGTTTTAGAATTTTTAAAAGCATATATATCACCTATATTATTAAGAGATATATCTTCAACGATAACACCAATACTTTCAATTAAACTCACTACTGAATATATATTTTTTTTAGGTGTTGTTACCAAAATCATTCTTGAACTTAAGTTTTCTCCTTGCAACCCTTTAGGATCTTTTATTAATTGTTCNTCATTTAATGAAAAATCAATTGGGATTACTGTTACTAATTCATTATTTACACCAATTTTTGTTTTAACAGCATTATGCAAACAGCGAATAATGTCGTCACCACTAACAATTTTATCTTCACTTTTTATATCAATTTTTCCTTCAGCATAAGTATATTCAGCAAAATAACTTGGCACCGAAGCAATTACTCGTTTAATTTTAACTCCTAACATTAATTCAACTTCACTAAGGGCTTCTTTTAATGATTCACTAGCTTTAGTTACATCAGTTATAACCCCTTTTTTAATTCCTCGCGATCTAACAGAAGATGCCGCAAGTAAATTTAAGCGGTTNTTATGAAGTTCGCACACAACTACTTTAATTGTGTCAGAACCCATATCAACACTAGTATAAATATTCTTCATACTATCATCTCCTTGTATAATCTACAACAATTATACTATATTTTTTTTGAAAAGTAAAAGAATTTATACAAAAGTTAGCGTTTTTGCTTAATTATCAATTATTGTAAAATGATTTCCATAATCAAGGTGCAAAATACCCTTTTTATTTTCAAAATTTTTAATAATATCAACATAACTATTAATGTTCGAGAACTTGTCCAAGGTTATATAAACATAATTGCCGTCATTCATATATAATAAAAAACGGTTCCCCTCAACTTCGTTTGGACTATATTCTATTTCCGAAATACGAAATAAAATATCTCTATCTACTAATCTCATTTTATCAATAAGTAAATTATACTTAGTATCCGGCACAANATTAATCAAGGTTGGAACTGCAAATGTTTCTCCAACTTCTCTACCATCTAATAAAACAGTCTTATTTGATATACGATTAATAAAGATTGGATAATTTTCTTTTACTTTAATATGAACTTCAACAAAGTNTTTTTTTGAAACTTGAACTTGTTTTATATATTGATTCGATTCTAATCTTGATTTAATAAGAAAAGAAAAGTTTTTTAGGGTCGATGGATACTTGTCCAACTTAGCTATTTCAATTATTTCTTGATCGGTTAATAATTGATTATTATAAATATAAATGTTTTTAATAGGCATAGTTATAATCCTTTTTATTGCAGTTCCAAATAAAAAAAGAAAAACAAAACAAAAAAAGACCTTTTTTAAATTTAATATTCGTTTTTTTCGTTTAACAGTTCTTCTTTTCATCAAATCCCTCTATTCTATTATTTCTTGTTCAACAATCAAATCAATATTAAATTGTTTTTGGACCTCTTCTCTAATTTTGTCAATTAAATTTTTAATTTCAATCCCACTTCCACCGTTAGGATTAATAATAAAATTAGCATGTTTCTCACTTACTTTAACATTATTAAAAGTTTTTCCCTTGTAACCAACCGCTTCAACTAAACGCCAAGCGTAATTACCTTCAGGATTTCTAAACACACTGCCTGCACTAGGATATTCAAGAGGTTGCGTCATTAAGCGCCTTTTTTTACGTTCACCAATCAAATCCATTATAAGTTCAGCGTTTCCACGCTTTAAAATAATAGTTGCTTCTAAACAAATAAATCCAGGATTTTTTTGTAAAAAAGACGTCCGATAATGAAAATCTAACTCTTTATTGTACATTGTTTTAACTTCCAGATCAGGTGTTAAAACTTTAATCTCACTAACGATATAGCCCATATCAGATTTATAAGCACCGGCATTCATATAAACCGCACCACCAACAGTTCCTGGAATTCCTGGAGCAAATTCAAAACCAGTCAAACCCATTCTTGATACTTGGTAAGCGAGCTTAGTTAAGTTATATCCTGCACCAACAATTATTTTTGTATCTTCTATAACTAAGTCATTAAATTCAGATAACTTAATTAAAACACCATCATAATAATCGGTAGCAAAGATCACATTGCTCCCATTTCCAATTATTTTATATTTTACTTTATTGTCTTTAATGAAAACCAACAACTTTTTTAGTTGCTCAATATCTTTGGGATAAATCACTACTCTAGCAGCCCCTGCTAACTTATATGTAGTATATTCTTTAAGTGGAACTTCAGCTCTGATTTTTCCACATTTAAGCTTTTTTAATTCTGCAATAAGATTCATATATTACTTCCTATCTATAATTTCTCTGATTAATTCATANATTTTAGTTGCACTTTTAGAAACTTTTAAACTATCTAAATTTTGCTTCATAGTTTGCATTTTTTCTTCATTAAATATTAATTCATCAATCGTTCTAACTAAAATATCGCCCTTTAGATTCTTTTCTTCAATCATTACAGCTCCACCTTTATTTACTAAATCCATTCCATTTTTGTATTGATGATTATCAGGTACATATGGACTAGGTATTAATATCGACGGAATATTTAAAGCAATAATTTCACTCAAGGTTGTTGCTCCACATCTAGTTACTATTAAATCAGCATTTTTCATCATTCTCGTCTGTTGTTCAATATAAGGTTTTATAAAGACATTGGGTGGGAATTTATGAACTTTAACAGAATCATACGATTCCTTACCAGTGACAAATAAAACTTCATAATCTTTTCCTCTAAATAAATTCATTGTTTTAATTAACATATCACTCATCTTAGATGAACCTAGTGATCCCATTACAATGTAGATTAATTTTTTATTAGTATTTAACTTATATTCACTTTTTTTAACTGGGGGCTGAATAACAGCATCTTCCCCACAAGGATTACCAGTAAAAGTAGTTTTGTATTCAGGAAAATGTTTTATCGATGATTTAAAAGATACTCCGATAGTAGTAACATATTTACTTAAAAATAAATTAGCCTTCCCAGGAATACTATTTTGTTCATGAATAAAAGTTTTATATCCCAATTTGTTGGCTGCATAAATAACTGGTCCAGTAACGTAACCACCAAAGCCAATTACAATATCAGGATTAAAATCCTTAATTATTTTACGACACCTATAGTAGCTGTTAACAAATGTTTTTAATGTTTTAAAATTTTTCAACAAGTTTTTACGATTAAAGCCATATATTTCAATTGTTTCAAAAGGAATACCGTGTGCTGGTATAATATCCTTTTCCATTCTGTTATGAGTTCCAATATATAAAAATTCACTACTGGGTTCTTTTTCTTTGATTTTATTTATTAGCGCTAGAGCGGGGTAAATATGACCACCNGTTCCACCTGCACTTATAATCACTCTCATACTGTCACATCCTATCAATATTATATCACAATTATATTCAATTACAATATTTTTAGAAGGTAGAATTAAAAACTCTTTGGTGTTACCCAAAGAATCTTTTAATTTCAATTATTGCATTTTCAACTGAGTCTGAACCGTGAATTAAATTTTCAGTTGTATTGTTAGCAAAATCACCTCTAATTGTTCCCGGAGTTGCTTCAATCCATTTGGTGGGCCCCATTAAATTACGCATTCCAACAACAACGTCATCCCCCTCAACAATCATCCCAATGACTGGTCCCGACATCATAAAGTCAACTAATTNCGNAAAAAATGGTTTATCAACTAAATGACTATAATGTTCTTTTAAAATTTCTTCATTCAAGTTAAACATTTTCATTTTTGTAATATTGTAACCTTTATTTTCAATGCGATTAATAATATTACCAACCAATCTTCTTTTGATGGCATCCGGTTTTAACATAATATACGTTTTTTCCATTAAATATCCCTCCAATANCCAAAGTATATCATACATATTTTGAGATATAAATNGTTTTTTACAAGATTTTTTAATATATGAATAATTTTGTTTACAAAAAAGTGATTTTTGTAAGACTTTTTGCGCTAAAGTAGTGTTTTTTTTTTATAGTTGTGTCATAATATAATTGGGTGGTATTAATGATTGGAAAAATCTTGAAAAAAATGCGCTTAGATAATAATGTCAGTCAAAAAATGTTAGCGGATAAGCTATCAATTTCTCAAACAACATTAAGTGGTTGGGAAAGAGGATACCGACAACCGACATTTGAATCTATTGAGAAAATTGCTGATTTTTGTAATTATACAATAGNATTTAAAAATAATGTCAATGNCGAAATTATCGATTCTAAAAATATCAATAGGAAAGATAATTAANAAAGTTATTTTGTTTTGATTTTTTCGTAGATATAAAAAAAAGAGGAATTAATTATTAGATTCCTCTTTTTTAATTGTCATCTTGATCATTTGAATCAAACTTAACTAATACTTCTCGGGGTTTAGAACCATTCCTAGGACCAATAATTCCCCTTTCTTCCATTAAATCAACAACTCGAGCAGCACGGTTATAACCAAAGCGGAATTTTCTTTGAATAAGTGACGTACTAGCCTTTCCTTCTCTAATAACAAATTCAACAATATCATTATACATTGGTTCTTCATAAGCATCTTTTTCATCAACCATTGTTGTCGCATGCATTTCTTCTTCTGTCATTAATAAACTTTCGTCATATTTGGCCTTTTGTTGCGAAATTGTATGGTCAACAATTGCTTTAATTTCCTCTTCTGATATATAAGTTCCTTGAATTCTCATTGGGGTATTTTCACCCATTGGAACAAAAAGCATATCTCCCTTACCTAAAAGTTTTTCAGCACCTGACATATCTAAGATTGTTCTAGAATCGATGCTACTGCTAACCGCAAAGGAAATTCTAGATGGTATGTTAGNCTTAATTAACCCTGTAATAACATCTGTTGATGGTCGTTGCGTCGCTACTATTAAATGTATTCCAGCAGCTCTCGCCATTTGAGTAATACGCAAAATCGAATCTTCTACTTCTTTAGCAGCAACTAACATTAAGTCGGCCAACTCATCAATAATTGCAACAATATACGGTAGTTTTTTTATTTTATCATTATCACTTAATTTAGCATTCTTCTTTTCAATATACATGTTATAACCAGCAATGTTTTTAGTTCCACTATCACTAAACAACTCGTAGCGTCTTTCCATTTCAACAACAATTTTCTTTAAAGCTGTATTAGCTAGTCGTGGATCAGTAACAACTGGAGCCATTAAGTGAGGTACACCATTATACATATTAAGTTCAACTTTCTTTGGATCAACCAACAATAACTTTACTTCATCAGGTTTGGTTCTCATTAAAAGCGATATAATCATACTGTTAATACATACTGATTTACCACTCCCCGTAGCACCAGCCACTAAAAGGTGGGGTGTTTTATTAATATCAAAATAAATTGGTTCTCCCATTATATTTTTACCTAAGGCTACAATAAGTTTTGTAGTATTTAATTTTCGGGGAATCTTTTCTAATATTTCACTAACTGTAACCATTGAAACATTCTTATTAGGTAATTCAATACCAATAGTGCTTTTCCCTGGAATTGGAGCTTGAATACGAACATCTTTAGCAGCTAAGGCCAATGAAATTTCTCGGTGAATACTTAATATTTTATTAACCTTGGTTCCCGCTTTGATTTCTAATTCATACTGGGTAACTGCTGGACCAATATTAATAGCCACTACTTTACCATGAATATCAAAATCACCTAATACTTGTTCTAATAATTTAACGTTGTCTTTAACATCTTCATGATTAGTATTTCCTTTATTTTTAATCGGTGGTGATAAAAGTTTTAGCGAAGGAAGGATATATCCTGATGAATCCTCAGGACCCTTTTCTTCTTTTGGTTCAACAACTGTTGCTTTGTCTTTTTCTTGATTTTGATTATCATGAACCTTAATCAAATCATCAACACTAGTAATTACAATTTTATTATCTTTTTCAAAATCCTGTTCAGCTTTCTTAATGTCTTCTTCTACTTTATTCTTTTTAAATTTACCAATAATATTTTTAATTTTTCGAACTATTTTTGTAACCATATCGGCAATCGTAATGCCNGTAAACATAACAAAACCACAAATTAGCAATGTCCAAGCAACGATAACAGTTCCTTCATAGGCAAATAATTGCACACCCAACATTGCAAAAACGGAACCTAAAATCCCCCCACCTTGAATATTATTAATATTATAAGTTGAAGTCATAAAGTTATTAATCGTATCCATTACAATATCTAAACTCTTCAATTCCGTATTTTTAATATAATTTAAATGAGAAAATAATAATATGGCAACAATTAATACATAAAGCCCTAATAGTTTAGATGTAAAATAATTTGGTTTTTCTCTCTTAACCATCATATAAATACCAATGATAAAAATAATGGCTAACAAAACATAGTACCACGTTCCAACTAAAAATGAGGCAAATGAAGTTATTAAGCGACCAAATATTCCAAATTGACCTAGCCCTAATAAAGCAAGTACTATATAAAAAAGCCCTAACAGTTCTGTATAATAACCGACATTCTTCTTTTTAGTTTCTTTCTTTTTTTTCTTTTTTGCCATGTTGTACCTCCCTGATCTTATGGTTTAATTATAACACACATATATTATTTCTTCAATTAAAAACTTCCGTTATTAACAACGGAAGTATTATTTAATTTGTAATTTTTTAAATATAATTGCGATAAATTATACATTAATTTTTACTTTCTAAATCTTCTTCAATTCTTATTAATTGATTATATTTACTAACACGATCAACTCTTGATAATGATCCTGTTTTTATTTGCCCTAAATCAAGTCCAACGGCAAAGTCAGAAATAAAGGTATCCTCTGTTTCCCCACTACGATGAGAAATAACTGTTTTATAATTATTCTTTTTAGCTATATCAATAGTTTCCAACATTTCGGTTACAGTACCAATTTGATTTGCTTTTAATAAAATTGAATTACAAACACCTTTATTTATACCATCAATAAATATTTCTTTGTTAGTAACAAACAAATCATCACCCACTAACTGAATATCCCCTAGTTTATCAGTTAATATTTTAAAACCTTCATAATCATTTTCATGAAGACCATCTTCAATTGAAACAATTGGATAATCATTTACTAACTCAACATAATAATCTATTAATTCCTCATTTGAATACTCTTTATTTTCACTTTTCAATAAATATTTACCATCTTGATAAAACTCACTAGCCGCCACATCAAGTGCTAGAGTGACATCTTTTTTTAATTGATAACCAGCCTTAGTAATCGCTTCACAAATTAAGTCCAAGGCTTCACGGTTGCTTTTTAAATCTGGTGCGAATCCACCTTCATCACCAACCGCTGTGTTATACCCTCTGTTTTTCAAAACATTTCTTAATGTGTGAAAAACTTCAGCACCAATTCTTACTCTTTCTTTAATTGTTTTAGCTTGGGGAACAATCATAAATTCTTGAAAATCTAAATTATTATCAGCATGAGCTCCTCCATTAATAATATTCATCATTGGAACCGGTAAGATTGTACCAGTACCAATATAACGATATAATGGTTGACCATGATAAAGTGCTGCTGCCCTTAATGATGCTAATGACACACCTAAAGTTGCATTCGCTCCCAAATTACTTTTATTAGGCGTACCATCCAACTCAATCAAAGTTTTATCAATCAAAGTTTGTTCACTTACATCGTATCCTATCAATTTAGGTTTGATAATCTCATTTACATTATCAACAGCTTTTAAGACCCCCTTACCTAAATACCTTTTCTCACCATCACGAAGTTCTAAAGCTTCCTTTGAACCGGTTGATGCTCCTGATGGAACACTAGCTCGACCGATAATACCATTTTCTAAAATAACATCTACTTCAACAGTTGGATTTCCCCTTGAATCTAATATTTCACGTCCAATTATATTTTTTATTTTCACTTTATCTATCCTCTCTATTACATATTCATTATATCGTATTTTAGAAAAATTATAAACTATTTTGAGGTAATTTGACATTTGTAATCTTTTAAATTACAATAAATTTATAGTTAATATGCTTAAAGGAGAAAAAATGAACGATTTTGTCAATAATACTTTATCAATGGTTATTATTGGTGATAAAGAACATTTTACATCAAAGACTTATTCCCATCACTTCAATACTGATGAATTCATAAACAATTTTTCAAAAATAAAATAAAAAAATGTAGACTAGTTCTACATTTTTATAATTAAATTAACTTTTCAACAGCCTCTTTAAAATCACGACCACGACTTTCAAAATCAGGATATTGATCCCAAGAAGCACAAGCCGGACTTAATAAAATAACATC
>JGI24710J26742_10002240_pt1 | contig 17238 bp, 15 predicted proteins | sample BioPla2DNA2_FD_26742 | JGI IMG/M metagenome (IMG submission 26742) | reverse complement strand
GATAAGTGCAACGTGAACGAGATAGCGTCAGCTATCGAGTTTCTAATCTGCTTATCAATGATATATTGATAAGTGCAACGTGTAACGTATCTGAGTTTCTCATCTGCTTATCAATAATTAGTGTAGCAATGTACAAATTTCATTCTTTTAAGATTGGGTTAGGTGATTGAATGTTCGCAGATAGAGCAGAAATATATATAAGATCTGGTAAAGGCGGAGATGGCCACGTGAGCTTCCGTAGGGAGAAATACGTTCCTGCCGGTGGTCCGGATGGTGGAGATGGAGGCAAGGGTGGAGATCTGATCTTTGTCGTAGATGAGGGAATAAATACCTTATCTGATTATAGATATCAACGGAGGTTCTCAGCCGGGGATGGAGAACAAGGTGGTAAGAAAAAGTGCTCTGGTAAAGATGGTACTGATCTTATTCTTAGGGTACCCCTTGGAACAATTATCCGGGAGAAAGAAACTGATAAAGTTATAGTTGATATGTCCGATCCAAAGCAAAGGGAGGTTGTACTAAGAGGTGGTAAGGGAGGCAAGGGTAATATGAATTATGCCACTCCTACAATGCAGGCCCCCAAGTATGCCCAACCAGGACAAAAAGCTCAGGAGCTTAATGTTATCCTTGAGCTAAAATTAATAGCGGATGTAGGATTAGTTGGTTTCCCTAATGTAGGTAAGTCCACCCTTTTATCAAGAGTATCTAATGCCAAGCCTAAGATTGCTAATTACCATTTTACAACTCTTAACCCTAATCTTGGAGTGGTTGATCTCCCAGGTGGTGGATTTGTTATGGCAGATATACCAGGATTAATAGAAGGAGCATCTAAGGGACTTGGTCTTGGACATGAGTTCCTACGTCATATTGAAAGAACTAAAGTTATGATTCATATGGTAGATGCAGCTTCCACAGAAGGTAGAGACCCAATTGAGGATATTGATACAATCAATGGGGAGCTAAAAGCCTATAATCCTGAGATTGCAGAGAGACCTCAGGTGATTGCAGCTAATAAAACAGATGTATTATTTGAAGATGATGAAAATGAAATCATTCAGAAGCTTAAGGAAACATATGAACCACAAGGAATTCCTGTGTTCTCTATATCAGCGGTAAGTGGTAAAGGAATTAATGAGCTTCTTTATCATGTTAAGGGATTACTTGATAAAATGGATAGGACCCCAGTTGTTTTCGAAAGAGAGTTCTTTCCTGAAGATATGGCTAGTTCTGATGAACCATATTCTGTTTGGAAGGAAGCTGACCATCAATTTGTGGTTGAAGGACCTCGAATTGAGCGTATGTTAGGCTATACAAACATTGATACTGAGAAGGGATTTGAATTCTTCCAGAACTTCCTAAAGACCAATGGAATTCTTGAGGAGCTAGAAGCCCAAGGTATCGAAGAGGGTGACACCGTAAGATTATATGGTTTGCATTTTGATTATTATAAATAATTAGAAGAAAGGCAAGGGTATTTATATGACAACTAAACAGCGTGCATATCTTAAAAGTCTCGCTATGAAGATGGATCCAATATATCAAATTGGTAAATCTACTTTAACCCCAGAAATAACACAGGGAGTTTCAGAAGCTTTAGAAGCAAGAGAGCTTATTAAAATAAATGTACTGAAAAACTGTATGGCTGATATTAATGAAGTTGCTCAGGTTTTATCTGAGAGAACTCAATCAGAAGTTGTACAGGTTATCGGGCGAAAGATTGTCTTATACAGAGAATCTAAGGAAAAGAAAAAAATAGAACTACCTAAGGAAAAGAAATAACTACAAAATTTGAGATATGGGAAGGAAGATTGGTAATGACTAAGATAGGAATAATGGGTGGTACTTTTAATCCTATTCATTATGGACATCTATTCATGGCAGAACATGCTTATGAGCAGATGGGATTAGACAAGGTTCTGTTTATGCCCTCCAATAACCCTCCCCACAAAAATAATAGTCTAATTATATCTAATGAGCATCGTTCTCATATGGTGGAACTAGCAATAGAAGGGAATTCCCATTTTGAATTATCTACAATGGAACTGGATAGGAAGGGGACTACCTATACTGCAGATACCTTAAGGATACTAAAGGAGGAACATCCTAATACAGAGTATTATTTTATAATTGGTGCTGATTCATTTTTTGATATTCACAAATGGAGGGAACCAGAAAACATCTTTAAGTTATGTACCTTGCTAGTTTTTGAAAGAAACTTGGTTGATAAGAATAAGATGGAGAAGCAATATAGATATTTGTCTAGTCTATATCCCCATATTAAGTTGGAATTTTTGTCTATGCCAGCAATTTTGATTTCTTCTGAAAATATACGTCAGAGAATAAAAGATAATCTTACTATAAAGTACTATGTACCTGATAAAGTACTAGCCTATGTTGGTGAGCATAAGCTTTATACTAATGTGGAAAAGGAGTAAGGCAGATGTCTATTGATGACTTACGGTTAACCATGAAGGATATATTATCTAAATCCAGATATTTGCATGTTATAAGTACTGAGGAGGTATCTGTGGATTTGGCTTTTATACATGGATGTGATATAGAGAAAGCCAGGATTGCAGGTGTACTTCATGATTGTGCTAAATATTTGACTAATGCAGAGCTAATAGAGGAATGTAAAAAATATAGCCTACCAATCACTGAGGCTGAAGCAAAAAGCTCCCAGCTACTTCATGCTAAGGTGGGAGCAGCTCATGCAGAGCATTTATACAATATTAAAGATGAAGAAATTCTAACTGCAATTACTTATCATACAACCGGCAGACCCAATATGACTCTACTAGAAAAGATAACATTTACAGCTGACTATATTGAACCAAATAGGAAGGTAATACCTAGAATTGATGAAATCAGAAAAGCAGCCTTTGATAATCTAGATTATGCTATATATCTTATTTTAGAAAACACCATAGATTACTTAAAGTCTACTAACTCTGTAATGGATGATAAAACAGAAATGACCTATGAATACTATAAAGGTATAATTCAAGCCGTTTAAAGTATTATATTATTATAGGGTCTTAAATATTAAAAGAGGTGAATTAATGAATAGTTCGAAGGAAATGGCTAAATTAGTATATGACGCTTTGGAAGATAAAAAGGGCGAAGATATTCAGGTTATTGAGATTAAAGAAATCTCTATAATTGCAGACTACTTTATAATTGCTAATGGTTCTAACTCTTCACAGGTAGATGCATTAGTTGATAACGTTAAGGAAGTCTTAGCTAAGAAAGGTTACGAGCCACTAAGAATTGAAGGTGTTCGCTCTGCAAGCTGGATACTTATGGATTATGGTGATGTAGTTGTCCATGTATTCTCTAAAGAGGATAGACTATTTTATAATCTTGAACGTATCTGGAGAGATGGAAAGACTATTAGCAAGGATCAATTAGGAGCTTAGTATATTTATAAATATGAGAACATATTTAATCAAATAGGTCATGGTGAGAGTAATACTCTTACCATGACCATTCTTCTTTCTTGACTAGTATTATCTAGCCAATTTACTTATTCATATATTAATTAGATTAACACTTTATTAGAAATGTATATTATAGCATACGGAACAAACCGATTACTTTACCTAGGATTGTAAGTTCTGGGACAATAATAGGATCCATGTGATCATTCTCAGGCTGTAAACGATAATAACCACTTTCTTTATAAAATGTCTTAACTGTTACCTCATCATCAATAAGAGCTACGACAATATCACCGTTCTTGGCGATGGATTGCTTCTGTATAAGAATCCTGTCCCCATCAAAAATTCCAGCATTAATCATACTTTCACCCTTAACCTTTAGCATAAAGGTATCTTCATTAGGCATATATTCTGAAGGGATCGGAAAATATGCTTCAATATTCTCAACTGCCAATATTGGCTGTCCTGCAGTAATAGTACCTACTAAAGGTACATTAACAACCTCCCGTCTTGATAAATTAAACTCGTCATCTATGATCTCAATTGCCCTTGGCTTAGAAGGGTCTCGACGAATGTATCCGTTCTTTTCTAGTGTCTCCAGATGGGAGTGTACTGAAGAGGTGGACTTTAAATTAACCGCTTCGCAAATCTCTCGAACAGCAGGTGGATATCCCTTATTAATAATCTGTGATTTTAAATATTCAAGTATTTCTCTCTGCTTATTACTTATCTTACCATATGCCATAAGTGTCAACCTCCAATTAAAAATTTTCACTTTTCTTTTCTACATTATGTATCCAGTATTCGAAATTACAGATTAGGAACTTTTACAGTTGCACTTATCCTTACTATCCATCTCATATTATTGTTAAATAAAGGATATACAATAGGAAATGTGCTGTAAATCACGGACTAATCTGCTTATCGTGTATATTGTATCACATAAAACTGGTAAATGCAAAACTAATGTTCTGAAAAACGAAAAAATGTTTGTAAAAAACAACATATGTTCGAAAAAAGTTGTTGACAAGCAAATGTTTGTTCGGTATAATCATATTAAAGAAACAAACGTTCGCATCATATGTTCGATCTAGTTTTGAGCGTGGTATTAAAGTTAAGACTAAAGATTATATATTTCGAGAGAGATATGAACGGTGAGGTGTATTAATATGAATAGGGTAATTAACAGTAAGAAAGGATATAATAGTATAATACAAAGTAGAAGGACAGCATGGATCCTTGGCTTCATAATAATTATATTGGGATTAATTTCTATTTTCTTTATTACTAAGACAGTTACAGCAGAAAGAAACTCTGCCCGGACTAAGACGATTACTAGTATTGAGATACAAGAAGGGGATACTTTGTGGAGTATTGCGAAATCACATATGACCGATGAATATAATGATATTAATGATTATATAGAAGAGATTAAGTTTAGCAATGGCTTGAGCTGTGATAGAATACATGCTGGAAATCATATTATTGTTCCCTATTATGTAGATACAGTAAGATAGATGGCCAAGATAATTTATAAACATAATTCTATTTTCGACTTTTGTATTGGTTACTCATATATTTTTATGCTCAGATTATAATAGAAGTTTAATCCTATTTAAGCTTTATTATTTTGATCTGAGCATGTTTTATGTTCTTGGATTCATTTACAATTGATAGATTTTGTGGTATGATTAATCTCATTTAGGATGATATTACCCTATTTTTAGACAATATTCTACATAATATATAGATTAAGGATGGACATAAGATGACAGCATTATTGGTTATTATTTACCTTTCATTTATTAGCTTGGGTTTACCTGATTCATTACTGGGATCAGCTTGGCCAGCGATTAACGCTGATTTAGGAGTACCTTTATCATATGCTGGAATTATTTCAATGATTATTTCTGGAGGAACGATTATATCCAGTCTTAACAGTGAAAGGATTATAAAAAAAGCTGGAACGGGGCTTGTGACAGCTGCAAGTGTTTTAATGACTGCGTTAGCACTTCTTGGTTTTGGATTATCTCAAAACTTCTGGTGGTTTGTCTTACTAGCGATACCCCTTGGATTAGGTGCTGGATCTGTAGATGCAGCCCTTAATAACTTCGTGGCTTTACACTATGAAGCTAAGCATATGAGCTGGCTTCATTGCTTCTGGGGAGTGGGAGCTGCGGCAGGCCCTGTAATAATGTCCTTCTTCTTGTCAAATTCCCAAGGCTGGAATAAGGGTTACCTGGTCATTAGTGGCATTCAATTTCTTCTGACAGTGGTTTTATTTATTACTCTTCCCCTATGGAAGAAGGCGAATAATAGTCATAATGATTTGGAGGTTGATAAGAATACCGAACCTCATAAACTATCTGAATTAATTCGAATGGCTGGAGCCAAGGAAGTCCTTATTACATTTTTTTGCTACTGTGCCCTTGAAGTTATGTCTGGTCTATGGGGTAGTAGTTACCTTGTAGAAATCAGAGGAATTAGTGTAGAAGTGGCTGCCAAGATAGTTTCATTATTTTATTTTGGTATAACATTAGGAAGGTTTTTCTCTGGTTTCTTAACTATGAAATTTGATAATAAAACCTTGATTCGCCTTGGTCAAGGAACAATATTACTGGGTATAATTATTACTGTATTACCCTTTGGCTACATTACATTAGTTGCTGGATTTACTTTTATTGGTTTAGGATGTGCTCCAATTTATCCATCGATAATACAGGAGACACCTAATAGGTTTGGTAAGGAGCTGTCACAAGCATTTATTGGAATTCAGATGGCATTTGCATATATAGGTTCAACATTTGTTCCACCCTTATTTGGATTTATTGCGGATAATAGTTCCTTAGGAATATTTCCAGTATTTTTACTATTAATATTAGGAATTATGGCATTGAACTCTGAGATACTTAACAAGCAAGCATCAAAAGGTTGAAAGGGAGGTAATTACTATGAGAAAGATTAAATTAGGTAAAAGTAATCTAGAGGTTCCTGTTATAGCTATAGGCTGTATGAGGATAGAACAATTATCAAAAAATGAGGCAGAGGCCTTTGTTCAAGCTGCCCTAGATGAGGGTGCGAATTTTTTTGATCACGCAGATATATATGGTGGAGGAAAATGTGAGGAGGTATTTTCAGAAGCTATTCATATGACTCCAGCAGTAAGAGAGAAGATTATACTTCAGTCCAAATGTGGTATAGTTCCTGGTAATCGCTTTGATTTTTCTAAAGACCATATCCTAAAATCAGTTGATGGGATTTTAAGTAGATTAAAGACAGATTATCTTGATGTTTTGCTACTTCATCGTCCAGATGCGTTGGTTGAGCCTGAGGAAGTCGCTGAGGCATTTGATAAGCTTGAAAGCAGTGGAAAGGTTCGTCATTTTGGCGTTTCTAATCAAAATCCTATGCAAATACAGCTACTACAAAGATATTTAAAGCAAGATATTGTGGCTAATCAGCTGCAGTTTAGCATTACTAATGCTAACATGGTTTCAGCTGGTATTAATGTTAATATGGTTAATGAATCTGCTATTGATAGAGATGGAAGTGTACTTGATTTTTGTAGATTGAATGATATTACTATTCAACCTTGGTCACCATTTCAGTATGGGTTCTTTGAGGGAGTATTCCTTGGAAATGATAAATTCCCAGAATTAAATAAGGAGATAGACCGTATAGCTAATAAGTATGGGGTTACCAATACTACTATAGCTATTGCCTGGATACTTCGCCATCCTGCTAATATGATGCCTGTAATTGGTACTATGAATATAGAGCGTATGAAGGATTGTGTTAGAGCCACTGAAATAAATCTTACCAGAGAAGAGTGGTATGAGATTTACCGTGCTGCTGGGAATATACTTCCCTAAAGTATATAAATAAAATAATAGGTCATCAGTTGATAATGAAGNTATCATTACCAACTGATGACTTTTTGATTCTGATGTGACAAAATCCCACAGGTTTAGCCATGAATAGACACCATTATTCTTATAAACACATATAATATCATACGTATTATATATTTGTATAATATGGTTCAAATATTATAATACATGACAAGTGAATTAACTTTCTAGTTCATCTTGTATTAATATTTTAGAAAAGAGGTTTATGAATGGTTAAATATGAAAGAAATTTTCCTCCTATAGATGAATACGATGGCCTTGATTATTATGTAGACCCAAGTGATCCTGAGAATATACCAAAGTTTGTGGATCCTTTGCCAAGGCCTCGGGTTGCAGAGCCTATTATGACCAGGGACAATGAATTCCTGTATCGAATAGTTATGAGGGAAGGGAAGCATAGGTTTCATAGGAACTTCCCTTTAACTACTATATGGGGATACAATGGCATTTACCCAGGACCTACTATAGAAGCCCCAAAGGATATGACTGTTAAAGTCAAATGGGAGAACAAATTGCCTATGCAGCATATGCTACCAGTTGATAAAACACTCCATGGGACTCCAGATACACCAGAGGTAAGAACGGTGGTTCATCTTCATGGAGCTAATGTAGATGCTGATAGTGACGGTCATCCTGAAGCTTGGTACTCTAGAGATAATGAATATGTAGGACAAAAATACAAGAGAGAAGTATATGAGTATACTAATCATCAAGCAGGTGCGACACTGTGGTATCATGATCATGCTATCGGAATAACAAGGCTTAATGTATATTCTGGTCTTGCAGGTTTTTATCTTATTAGAGATTTTATGGAGAAGAGACTTAATCTTCCTAAGGGACCATACGAGATACCTATATTAATTCAGGATAAAACATTTAATAAGGATGGCTCATTATTCTATCCAGATAATGCAACTCCTCCTGTTGATAATCCTATACCTTCAACACCATCATTTTTCTTTGGTAATACCATAGCGGTCAATGGAAAGCTTTGGCCTTATATGGAAGTAGAGCCAAGAAAATATCGTTTTAGGATTTTGAATGGATCAAATCTAAGAAACTATGAGCTTAAATTAAGCAACAATGAAGTATTTCATCAAATAGGAACAGACCTTGGGTTCTTGCATCATACAGCCCATATATTCTCCTTTGTCCTTGAACCTGCTGAAAGAATTGATCTTATAATAGATTTCTCTGAGTATAAAGGAGAGGAAATTATATTGCAAAATATTGCACAGACTCCACCTAGTCCAGGAATGGATATGATCATGAAGTTTAAAGTTGGTCATAAGCTATCATGTCCTGACGAAAGTGTGATTCCAACAGAACTAATGCCTATGCACAAGGTTGATCCCACTCTTGCTGTTAAAGAAAGAACAATGCAGTTAAATGAAACAACTGATCATTATGGAAGAGTAGTTCATCTATTGAATGGTAGAAGCTGGGATGCTCCAGTAACTGAAAGGGTAAAGCTTGATAGTATAGAAATCTGGCACTTGGTCAATAATTTTGCCTTTCCTCACCCAATACATCTTCATCTAGTACACTTTGAAATACTAGGTAGGAAGGTATTTACTGAAGCTGATTTTGATGAGGAGGGTAATTATATATATGATCAAGCAAGTCTAACACCTCCTTTACCATTTGAAACTGGTCCAAAGGATGTAGTAAGAACAGAGCCTGGTCAAGTGACCTCTATAGTTATGCAGTTCAAGGATAATGTAGGAGATTATGTATGGCATTGTCATATACTTGAGCATGAAGATAATGATATGATGAGACCACTCTTGGTTGAAAGATAGAATTCTCACCTAGATGTTGCTCATTGAGGTATGTAAGGCTGTGACAGATATAAAGGTCTGCCACAATCTTACATATCAATGGAACATAGAAACTATGAATGGATTAATAAAACACTCTGTTTGTCAGAGCTATCTATGTGATAAATATTATATATTTGTAGGGTGCATTATAGTTTAATAATATATATTGGCTATAATATGTATATATAGATGATATAGGCTATGTATAGTCAATGTTACCTATATTATGAATAATGCTTGATTATACCTTGTTATGGTAATATAATGTATATAAAAAAACAAGGAGGTGAATTATGTTTTTCTATTTCTTATATAATCAACATATTGCTGTTATTGGTGATATAAAAGGAGTAATCCATAAAGCTAGTAGAAATGAAGTGCAAAAAAAGCTTTATGAAGTTATCGGAGAAATCAATAAAAAATACAAAAAAGAGATATCTTCAAAGTTCATAGTTACACTGGATAATGAATTTCAAGGATTGCTGAATAATGGGACAAGTATTATGAGAATATTGCTGGATTTTGAGAGGTTAATGTTTCCTATTAAAGTTAGATTTGGAGTAGGTATAGGAGAAATAACTCCAGAAGTAGATAGGAAGATGTCTCAGGGTGCAGATGGTCCAGGTTATTATCTGGCTCAGGCAGCTTTAGAACATATAATAAATGACGAAAAAAGAAAGCAGACTAATCCCTCTGATACAAGATTTGAAATCGAAGGAGATAATCAGTCCTCCGCAATACTAATTAATACAACACTGTCATTAATGACTGTTATAAAGGAATCCTGGACCGATAGGCAGCGGGAGATTATATGGGATATGCTAATTCATCAGGATAGTCAGACAGATCTTGCTAAAAGGCTTAATATAAAACAGCCAACAGTTCAAAAAAGTTTGTCTAAAGGTAAGTATTATGCTTATAAGGATGCATTTGATACAATAAATGAAGCTTTAGGAGAAATACTTTAGAAGCCTATATAGATTTTGTGGTTTTGCAAATATCTAATTGATAATAGGATAAAAGGGGGATTATATGTTTTTTACAAAGGATGGAAAGAATAAGTTACTAACTATTATTTGTATGGCTTTATTACTGTTGATGAAATCAGAGGTTAAAGCAGAAGTTAATGGGGAGGAGCTTTGGCTATGGCCATTACCTTATGATAAGGGGATTACAAGTTACCATGGTGAAAGGGATATCCCAGTAGCAGGAGCTTCATCAAACCATAAAGGTATTGATATATCAGCAATAGAAGGAACCCCTATAATGGCTACTAAATCCGGTGATATTGTTCCCATGGGATATGATAGACGTATGGGAAATTGGACTGTTATTGATCACCGGGATGGTACTTATTCTACATATCAACATATGCAATCACATGAGATTATTAAGGAAGGTTTTGTTAATAAAGGAGATATTATTGGATATGTTGGAAGGACGGGAAATAGCACGGGGGCTCATTTGCATTTTGAGATTCGAATAGGTGAGGTGGGAAGAGCTAAGGAATTCTATCTTATGCCACCTGTCAATCCATTAAGCTATGAATATACTAATGCTCCACCTAATATAATTGTTGAGAAAGAAGAACCTATTCAGAGAAAAGATAATAAAAACTCTATGAGTAAAAACATTTATCCATATCCAGAGCGTATAATCTATCGAAACATTCCTATGATGCGAGGGGATGATATTAAATGGGTTCAAACTGCATTATGCGATTTGGGATATATCCTAGTTGTAGATGGATTTTTTGGAGATATTTCAAAAACAATGCTGATACAATTTCAGAGGGATAATAATCTTGTGGCGAATGGAGTTTGTGATGAAAGTACATTAGAGAAACTTAATGAATTAACTAAAACAAATGAAGTGCTTATATCACAAGAGACATCAGATGTTGTTAGCGAAACTATCGGTGTTTCAAAACCCTAAGGGGTTATATGGATATGTTAAAGTAAGAAACAGGTTAAAACACTAAAACACAGATAACAGATCAGATACATAATTAAAAACAGAGAAAGTGACAGCAGATATGTTCACTGGAATATGTAGGAGGCTTACAAATGAAAAGAGTTAATTTACTTGTAATATGTATGATACTATCAGTTATATTATTAGCTTGTTCAAACACCCCTGTAGATAGTGATAATATGGTAGATAATGATAATATAGCAGATAGTGATAATATAGTAGATAGTGAGCACACAGGTAATTCAATCAAACAAGAATCAGATATGGATAATTTTCTTAAAACAATCACAGAAGAAACAGCTGAACACAAGGGTGTATGTGGAGCAGACCTAACATGGTATTATAAGGATAATGTTTTAGTGATTAAGGGAACAGGAGAAATGGCAGATTATAAACCGCCTCACTTTAATGAAAGCATAGTACCTTGGAATGAGTTGAGAGATAATATAGCTATGGTGATAATTCAAGATGGTGTAACATATATCGGAACTTATGCATTTGAAACTTTAACATCATTATCTAAAGCTACCATACCAGAAAGTGTAACTACAATTGGTGATGCTGCNTTCGCTAGATGTGAAAACTTAACTACAGTAAATTTAAGTGAGGGTTTACAAGTCATAGGGGAAAGAGCCTTTGTAGGAAGTGTTAAACTTAATAATATAGTAATACCTAGTAGTGTAGTAGAAATTAAGGATGAGGCATTCCGCAATATTAAAACTGAGTCACTTAAGTTCGCAGGAGATGCACCTGAAATTACGCTATACAATGAAATTGATAAAAGTAACACTGGACAGATATTAGGGCTAGAAGAAGAATCTATAATATACTATAGTGGAAGTGGATTTGACAAATATATAGAAAGTAGTAATATAGGTGAATTTAATTATACATGGATTAAAGAGTAATAAAGAAAATACACAGGTGATATAAACATAAAAACACCCCTGTTTTTTATTCCCTCTAGGGTCAGTCGATGACATAGAGGGAATTTTTTATGACAGTTCAACTAGAGAAGTTAATCCTCCCTCAACTTCACAACCTTAGCAGCCTTACGCCTTCTACTATCCTCAATAGCAGCGTAATGCTTTCTAGTAGTATTAACATCCTTGTGGCCGAGAACATCAGCTACAAGGTAGATATCTCCGGTTTCACGGTATAGGCTTGTGCCATATGTACTACGAAGCTTGTGAGGAGTAATTTTCTTAAGCTTCGTTACAGAAGAAGAGTACTTCTTTACTAGATTTTCTACTGAACGGACACCCAGTCGCTTCATTTGCATAGATAGAAAAAGAGCATTCTCATGACCAGTTTCAGGGACTAGCTTCTTACGTTGCTCCATATAATTTAGTAATGCTTCTCTAACTTCATCTCCAAAGTAGATAACTACCTCGTTACCACCTTTTCTAACTATCTTTATTCCATCATTTACAAAGTCCACATCATTAATATCAAGTCCCACACATTCAGACACACGAATTCCAGTTCCCAGTAGGAGAGTCATAAGAGCCAGATCTCTTACCTTGGTTTTATTGTGATAAGCTTTTTGCTTCTTCGTCATTGAATCCCCAGATTCTACTTCATCAAGTAACATAGCTACCTCGTCTATATCTAATCTAACAATTTCCTTCTCATTAAGCTTTGGTACATCGACAAATTCTGTTGGATTGGTCTTAATCATCTGTTTTTTGTAGTAGTAGGAATAGAAGCTACGAAGAGAAACAAGCTTTCTTTTCTTTCCGTTAGCCTTATTAATATACTCCTTACCATCGCATACATAGTAGGATAAGTAATCTAAATACTCTTCTATATCTATGGGTTCAATATTATCAAGAACATCTATTTTAATAGATGGGATAGGAGTGTTCTTAAGTTCTGGATTGTTCTTAGATAGGAATTCAAAAAATACTCTTAAGTCATAGGCATAAGCAATCCTTGTTCGTGAAGAGGTTGTGGGCTCAATACCACGGAAAAAGTCGCGACAAAATCGTGGTAATGTTTCTAATATTGATTTGAGTTTTGCTGCATTATCTATATTCACCTGTTCATGATAAGTAAGTTCTGCCATTGTCTAATTCCTCCTTATTCTAAGCAATAACTAGTTCTTGTACATATTATAAATCAATATGTTAAATATATCAAACTGGATAAAGTTCTCTTGCTAGTGCTCACCTTATTAAAACCCCAATATGATAAATATACAATCTCTTATCTTCTAGTAAAAAGTCCATAATTGATTCGATTCTATAATTATAGTTAAAATATAACATAATATGTAATATTGTTATTCTAGTCTGATAGATTAATTGTTACGAAATGTTTCTTGTGTTTTAAAAAATATAAAATAATTATTCGATCGCTGTAGAAAAATAGCAATGAAAATATTAAAAGCAATCTACATGAGTAGAAACCTAATATTACTTGATTTTTTGCAAGATTGTGGTAGAATTTAGGAAGTGTTTTTAATCAAATTTAAGCAGAAATAGAATGATTTTTGTATTATTTAAAAAATGACACAGTTTTAACACTATTTAACACTATTGTAATAATTAACTTGAGTTTACATTATTTGATTAGGAGTTGGTAACAAAGAATGGATGCACATAAGAATATCTACTACACTAAAGAAAAAAGTAATCTAAATTATTTGTTCCTTCTTAAACTAGGATGCATTATAGTTGCTGCTATTATAATGTCTGGATTTTTTAAATCTGAGGCTTTAGCCAGTTCTTCTATGGTGTATTATGATTATGCTTCAAAGAAAGATATTACCTATACCGGTAAGCAGGTAAAGGTTAATTACAATGGTAGAAAAATCAGTAAGGATGAAAATCCCGGTATTATTGTTAATGGTATTGCGCTATTATCCTACAAGGACATATTTGCCAATTCATCAATTGATGCTAGCTGTGTTTATAATAAAGAAGCAGGTACGGTTACTATCTCTAATGGTGACACAACAATAGTTCTTACAATTAATAGTAAGACAGCAATGGTTAATGACAAAAAGGTTAATATGTCAGTTGCACCGATTAAAATTAAGTATCGTACCAACAATGTTGCTAAGATACTTGTTCCATCACGATTTGTGGCTGAGAATCTTGGCTATAAGTATACTTGGTACAGTGGAACTAGTACTGTTGAAATTGAAGGAAGCTCATTGTGGTTATCATATAATGGTGGTTCAAAATTTGCCTATACGGGGTCTACAGCGCAGACTTCCATAGATGGTAGAGTAGTGGGGCATGGTAATATGCCTAATATTATAGTTAATAATACAACTATGGTTAGAGCTAAGAGAGTATTTGCAGATACTGAGATTGGCGCTACTTATTCATATAATAAGAAGGATAAGACTGTTACTTTATCTACTAAAGATACAAGCCTAGTTATGACAATAGGAAGTACTACAGCATATCTTAATGGTAATCCTATTGAAATGTCAATTGCCCCTATGATTGTGACTAATCATGAGGCTAAAACTAATTATGTTATGGTTCCAGGTAGCTTTACAGCATCCTGCTTAGGTTATGATTATAAATGGAACCAAGAAGATAGGATGTCCGAATTGACTTCCCGTCCTCTTAACCCTTCCTCTGGTAATAAGAATAATGATTCGAATTCAAATGATAACTCGAATCATGTTAATAAACCTGATACTAAGGAGGATAATAAAACACCTGTTGAACCAGAATTAGGCGATAATAGTATCGCTTGGGAAAAGGGAAAAATTCTGCACCAATGGCTTTCTAATGAAGTTTTTATAGGCAAGGGTTCCAAAAAACAATCTATATCAGGAACTTCCCCAGGCAATACTGATGATGGTACAATTTTAAGTATTGTTGAGACCTCCTACACACAGATGTTAAATGGGGAAACATTTCAATTTTATGGATCTAAGGCTTATGGAAAAGTTACATCAGAGCTTAAGAAGAATACTATTACTATACAGATTCATGGAATGAATAGCTATGTTCAGAACTTTTATCCTTTGTCCTTAGCTAATTCAGTTGTTCAAAATATTACTGCTAGATATGATATCAATACAAGTATTACTACTATCGAGGTTAAGCTACGGCAAGAGGATGTCTCTTATGACTTAGCCTTATCACCTGACAAGATGAGTTTATATCTTAATATATATAGAAATAGTATCACATCTGCTTCAGTTGGAACCAATGAGTTAGGTGATTACCTTACACTTACTGCTATGGGACCTATGAGCCCTAAGATTAGTGTTCAGAATGGCTACATAATGTTGGACTTCCCTTATACTGCTAATGGTATTGAAGACCAATATACTATGGTCGATGGGGCTAAATATATAAGTCAGATATATATAGCAGATCTTATGGATAGAACTCAGGTTTATCTAGGTCTTAAGAGTGAAGTGGATTATTATATAATAGAGAATGGTGGCTGGTATACTGTATCCTTACAGGCTAAAAACTCTAATTATAAGCCGCCTACACCTGTAGAAGAAGCACCTGTGGTTGAATGGAATAATAAAAATGTAGAAATTATTATACCAAAGCCCGATGGCATTGAAATAGAAATGATCACTGATAAGGATTTATATTTAAAGAAACAGTTTGTTATAATATTACCTGGTGACTATAGGACCTATTTTCAGACTAATCCTATATCAGCTAATTCCAATGTAATCAAGAAGGTTGATGTAAGCCTTAATAACAATTATGAGACAGAGATATGGGTTACAACTAGTAAAATTCAAGGTTATGAATATACCACTGATGATTCATTTATATATATCAATGTTGATAATCCAAAGAATATCTACAAAAATATTGTTGTACTAGACCCGGGCCATGGTGGTGGAGCTAATGGGGCACAGTATTTTAACACTAAGGAAAAGGATATTAATTTTAAGATCCTTTATACATTAGGGGAAAAGTATTTTAATGCTCCTAATTCTAAGATAAAGGCCTATTATACAAGGACTGCGGATAATGATGTTGGCCTTTATGATAGGGCAGCATTTGCCAAAGAAGTTGGTGCTGATTTATTTGTTAGCTTACATATGAATGCCTCAACATCAAAAGCTGTTAAAGGTATGGAGGTTTATTATTCTACCAACAATAACAGTAAGAATAGAGGCGGGCTTAATAGTGAGACTCTAGCCTCAAGATTATTAAATGATTTATTACCTATCATTGGAACTGATAATAGAGGAATCAAAAAAGCCAGATTTGTTGTAGTTCATCATAATACAGTTCCTGCAGTATTAGTTGAATTAGGGTTTATGTCCAATTCCAGCGATTATAATAAGATCACTAATGGAAGCAATCAAGAAAAAGTTGCTAAGCAATTATATGATTCCCTATGCAATATATTTGATAGATATCCTACTGGACGATAAGCATAGCCTTATATTCAAATAACCTAATATATTATAATTATAATTCCCTATATGATTACCGAGATATAAGTCTCTGAAGCATATAGGGAATTTTTTTATCTACGAATTTCTATTCATTTCACATATTACTATTATTTACCTCATAAATAATTCTATTTATTCATAATATGTTCACATTTACAATATATAATAATTCTGTAATATATTTAACACAAATGTAACATTTGACAAATGATGACAGGATTACCATCAAATAGAAGTACATATAAATAGTCTTAATAAAAGATTGTTTCCAGGTTGTATAGGAAAATATTTGTTTTTTAAGGCTGGTTTTCAGGAGGGAAAATGAATAAAACGACGGAAAAGATAGCTATAGGTTGTCTTATTGGAACTATGGCTTTCGCAGGACAGATGAGGAAGGCAGAAGCTTCAGAACTACCGGTAGCAGGAATTAACCTAGCATTAAGTTCATTACATAAATATGAGGAGAATACCAATATAAGTGTTCGAGACTTGTTAATAAATAGCATAGAATCAGAGTATGAAAACATAGGAATTGCTCAGGTGAAAAACTATGTAAACATAAGAAAAAAGGCAAGCACCAAAAGTGAGGTTGTTGGAAAACTATATAAAAATTCAGCAGCAACCATTGTTGGTAAAGATGGAGATTGGTATAAGATCAAGTCTGGTAAAGTAAAAGGGTACATAAA
>JGI24710J26742_10002238_pt1 | contig 17247 bp, 17 predicted proteins | sample BioPla2DNA2_FD_26742 | JGI IMG/M metagenome (IMG submission 26742) | reverse complement strand
GTTACTTCTGAAATTAGCATATTAGTTTTAGTCAGTTACTTCTGAAATTAGCATATTAGTTTTAGCCAGTTACTTCTGAAATTAGCATATTAGTTTTAGTCTTTTAACAAAATATTAGTTTTAACTTTTTAATGGAAATATTAGTTTTAGCTTTTTAATAAAAAAGCTCCAATTGCTTGGAGCCTTGTTTGATATACTATCTCTTGCTAAATTGTGGTGCCTTTCTAGCTTTGTGTAGACCATATTTTTTACGTTCTTTCATTCTTGAATCACGTGTTAGAAATCCTGCTTCTTTTAATGCTGGACGATTCTTTTCATTTGCTTCACAAAGTGCTCTTGCAATACCCATTCTAATTGCACCAGCTTGACCTGTAAGACCACCGCCATNAACATTGACTATTATATCAAAACCTTTTGAACTTGGAATTAAAGCCAATGGTTGGTTTACGATATATCTTAACTTATCTTGAACAAAATATTCTTCAATTGTTCTTTTATTGATTGTTATATTTCCATTTCCCTCTGGGATTAAACGTACTCTAGCAATAGACTTTTTACGTCTTCCTGTTCCCCAGTATTGAAGTGATTGTGTTGTCGTCTTTTTTGTCATTTTTTACCTCTTACTAAATATCAAGTGTTAAAACTTGTGGCTTTTGAGCCTCTTGTTGATGTTCAGGGCCTGCATAAACAAACAAACGTTTTGCCATTTTTCTTCCTTGAGGAGTTTTTGGCAACATACCTTTAACAGCCTTTTGAACTACAAATGCTGGATCATCTTTCATTAATTTGCTATATGGAATAGATTTTAATCCACCTACATAACCTGTGTGATATATATACTCCTTTTGCTCAATTTTTTTACCAGTTAATAAAACCTCAGCACAATTTACTACAATAACAAAATCGCCACCATCTACATTCGGAGTAAAAGTTGGCTTATTCTTTCCACGCAAAATTGAAGCGACACTTGATGCTAGACGTCCTAAAGGCAAACCTTTTGCATCTACTACATACCATTGTCTAGTTACCGCTTCTTGCTTATCCATATATGATTTCATGGTATATCTACCTCCGTTTTTTTATCTATTTATCTAATAACAATGGGGCTAATATTGTTATCAAAATTGCAATGCTTGTATATAATATAATAAATTATAAACCTTGTCAAATAATTAATACTTCAAAAACGTTGTAGCAAATAGCGACCTAGAAGTCTTTTCTTTTAATCTAAAAAGCTCATTTAATTTTACAACATGACTCAACAAAATCACGATATATATGTCGCTAACTTCTAGCTTAAATGCAATCTATACAAAGTGTTCAAATAATTACAAAAAAGATATAATGTTTTTACTAAAGTCCAAACGAAAAAAACTATTTAAACAAATGTTTGTCAATAGTGATAAAAAATGAAATATTAATATTTTTTATATTTTTTTAAAAAATGCGATTTTATCGGCAATAATAGGATCAATAGAATATCGATGTTTTTGCAATATTTTTAAAATGCGATTTTATTGGTAATAATAAGACAAATAGAATGTTGATGTTTTTTACAATATTTTTAAAATGCAATTTTATATGCACAAATAAAATAATTCAAGTTTTATAAAACCAAACAAACTATATTTTTGTATTTTCTAGCACTCAAAATGAACTGAAATCTTTAAATTAAGGAATATTCCTATAAGAAAGAAGATATATACTCCTATAAGAAAGAAGATATATACTCCTATAAGAAAGAAGATATATATATTAATAGGAATATTCCTTAAAGTAACATTATAATAGAATGAATATTTAAATATTTATATATTAATAAAACTAAAGAAAGATAATATATTAAAATATTATATATAAATGTTATAAAATACTAACATTTTATGCCTTAAATATTAAAATATTAATTTTTTTAAAATAGTATTTTAGGGTTCAAATTTAAGCCGAATTTTCTTCAAAATAAAAAAAAGGAAAACTATTGACAAAATTTTTCTTTGTGTATATAATGTAAAATGCTGAGCAAAAATTGCTTAATAAAATGACGAAAAATTTGAATATATTTTACTAAACATAATACATTCAAATGCAAGGCCACACAAGATGTATCATAACAAAAGCGAAAGCAATAGGCTTGACATCTATTGCCTCTCTAATTCATCTAAGAGATAGTAGCTATTGTTATATAAAAATACAAATCTTGCTACCATAGAAAATTTAACAAAAAAATTAAATAAGGGAGGTTTGAGTCAAAAAAATGTTTTAAAATCACAAATTTAAAGATAATAAGCAATAGATATTGTAACGTCAATATCGAAATTAAAAAAATAAAACTGAATAAATATGCTTATAGTGCATATATCAACATTTTTTAATTAATAAAATTATGGAGGTAAATTATGCAATTTTTAAAATTAACAGGATTAACTACAATGGATCAACTAAGTGATAAAGAGAATCAAGCCACCCTACTAGGAAACATATGTCTACTAAACAATCATTCATCTTTGAATATAGAAGAGGAAGTCTTTTTCTTTGTGAGTGACATTTCTTACTCTGGTACTGTTACTTTTGGGGTTATTGCTCCCGATTCTATCAATGCAAAGCAATATGTCAATAGTTTTTTGAAAAAAATCGACCTTAAACTAGAAGATATTAAATTAGAAGACATAACGTCTAGTGCTATATTTGGAATGATGAAAGCAGCAGTCGATTCAAAATACATTCCTACAAATGAAGATCTATTTAAACAAATTGGATTAACCAAGATAGAGCAATTTATAAAACACTCCGGTCACAAGGATGCGGTAATCAAAAAAACTTGCAAAAAGGATATTTATAAAAAAAGTGCAGCCCTTCCTTTAAAAAACACCTTAATACCTGAACTCGATCGTATTTATGTAAAACCATCTAATAATAAAAATATTGGTCACCCCGTTCATTATATGGTACAAGAAAATAATATTGATATTCAAAATCAAACATGTGAGCTACTAATCCAAGCTCTCCATGCCAACAATAGAGTTTTTCACAAGCGTTTTAGCATTGTTAGTCTAAATATTTCTCCAATAAATATAGATTCAGAAGATTTAGAAAACATTTATAGTTCTAATATAGGGGGAACCGTAGTATTACAATTTAAAAAAGAAAGTTCTAAAGACGATTTCGATCCATTCGAGTACTTTGATGATGAAGAGAATCCATTTGAGAGAAGAAAAAGAACCATAGCTAGAGATAGAAGAATTATAATTGAAACAATTTGTGAGAAAATAAGAAAATATCGGAATAAAGTGCTCACTATCCTTTGTTTCCCGCGTGAATACATACTTATCAAAAACTCAATTATTAAAGAGCTTGATAAAATTTCATTTATGGAAATTAGGGAAAAATTTATCAATAAAGAAGCAAAAGAATATCTTGCCTCATTAGCAAAAGATAATAATATTAATACTGATAATATGCTTTTTGATAAAATACAGCCTAATAAAGAATATCTTCAAACTGCACTTGATTTTATATTTGATGAATGGTATGACAACAATTTAAAGACTAAGATTTTCCCACAATATAGTGAGTTTGCATCTTCTAAAGTCCAAACAAATCAAGCTTCAAAGGGAAAGGCATATAATGAACTTTCAGAATTAATTGGACTTAACGATGCTAAACAACTTATTCTAGAAGCTATAAATCATTGTAATGCACAAAAGATTTTTGCTAATAAAGGAATGCAAGCAAGTCGCCCTTCCATGCATATGATTTTTTCGGGCAATCCAGGAACAGCTAAAACCACTGTTGCAAGGCTTTTTGCGCAAATTATGCGTGACGAATCTCTACTTTCAAAGGGGCATCTAGTTGAGTGTGGACGTGCTGATTTAGTTGCTAGATACGTAGGTGCCACCGCAATAAAAGTGCAAGAAAAATTTAAAGAAGCCAAAGGCGGAGTACTTTTTATAGACGAAGCCTATTCTCTTGTTGATGATAGAAATGGCTTGTTTGGCGATGAAGCCATTAGTACAATCGTTCAAGAAATGGAAAATAATCGTGACGATACAGTTGTAATTTTTGCTGGATATACGGATAAAATGGAGGAATTTCTTGAAAAAAATCAAGGACTTCGTTCACGAATTACTCATCATGTTAATTTTGCTGACTACAATACAGACGAACTTATAGAAATTGCAAATCTAATTGCAAAAGAAAAAGACATTATTCTTTCAAAAGAAGCTTTAGATAAGTTAAAAGATATTTTCGACAAAATAATCGAAGAGCCTAGTTTTGGCAATGGTAGATATGTGCGAAATATTTTAGAGCAAGCTGAAATAGCTAAATCATCTAGACTACTGAAAAATGACACTGATTCTCTTACTGAAGAAGATGTTAAAACTATACTTGCTGAAGATATTAAAATACTTGCTGTTTCTCAAAAAGAAGAACAAATGAAAGTTAAAGTTATTGGATTTTAATATATCACATTATATAAAAATAAAAACCTTCAAAAAATCATCCTTCCCTTCTATACAAAATGCCGAAGATTTTATCTCCGGCATTTTGTTTAATTTATCTTTTATTCCTTTTAACTGCCAATAGAATTCTGACCTAATTTACTAAGTATCTTTTTTACCATTACTACTTTTTATATAAAATTTCGCTACCAAAAAGATTTTAATCGCACTCAAAAAAACTAAATGATGTGCCCCCTTAAACATTTTAATCTTGCTCAAATAACTGTATTAAAAATTTTACTATTAGAATATTTTTATCTTGTTCAAACAAATCAAATGATATGCTCTTGCTAAAAATTTATCTCATTGCTTTATTTAAATAAATCGTATGGTGCACTCTCATCAAAAGGCTCTTTTTTTGTTCCTTTTGCAAATGTATTTATATTTTCAAAAAGATTAGATACATTAGTTCTAAAGCCGCTATGTCCTGACAAAATAATTTTTAAATTTCTATCTTTACAAGCCTCTTTTAATTTAAAAGCAGATTCCATAGCTTCCTTAGAATTTACATTGAACATTTTTGGAAAAGTATATCCACCATCATCTTTAATTAGCATCGCATCCCCTAAAACTAATATTTCATCATCTACAATATACGAGGTGTGTCCTTTGGTATGGCCTGGTGTATAAATTACCTCTATTTTTATATCGCCCACTTTGACTATTTGCCCATCATTTAGTAGAGAATAGTTTTCTAAAATATTTACTGGATTTTTAAAGGCAATAGGTCCCACCTTTGTTCTTCTAGCAGTACCTCTGAGCATCCCTTCTTCATTTTTATGAGCATATATATGTGCATTTTTGAATATAGGTGCCCCTTTAACATTCATACCACCAGCATGATCAATGTCTGCATGTGTAAAGAAAACTACACTAACTTTTTCACTATCAAAGTTAACCTTTTCAAACTCTTTATATACATCAGTTTTAAGTCCTATCCCAGAATCAAATGCAATATGTGTATCATTTTTAAAATAGATATAAAAATTGACATCTTCTTGCCTGATGACAATTAAACTAGAATCTATTCTACCAGTTTCCGATGGGTTTAAAAGTTTAGTACCACGTAAAATACCAGGTTTAAAAGCGTTATATAATTTTTCTATAAAAGCCATAATAACATATCCCCTTGACTACTTAATGTTTAATTTCCTTTAAATTTATTAATTTTTATATCTACTTGCTATTCAAGATTATGGTTTCAGTTTTCAGTATTTTGGGCACCCTTTTCCAAAATCTCTTCCTTTAAAATGTTGAACATTTCCTCTTTGTGTGTCTCTACCATTTTTGGTGTCCACTCATTATTATTTTCTTCTACCATTTTTTTCATAATTTGCAACTTTAAGCTTTGCTCAACAATTTTTTTATGCTTTTCAATGGGTGCAACTTTATCTTGTGGTGGCTGGTTTGAAAAAGTTGAATTTCCTGAAACCGAAATTAAAGCTAAATTGCCAAAACTATTTAATGCTTCTTTCTCTTGCTGGTTACTATTCCATTTTTTACCATATGCTGGATTTTGCGGATAAAAATGCTCAATAGAATTTCTAAATTGGAATTGCCAATTTCCCGATATTTTTTTATCACCTTTTGGATAGCCATCTCTATAGAGCAAATAATCTAAATATGAAAAAACAATCCTTTCAAAATTAAAACCACTCTTCTGTTCAAAATCAGATTCTCTGACTTTTTCTACACAATATTTCTCTAACAATGAAATAAGTTCTTTAGCTATTTTTTCTTCATCATTAGCCATTTGTTTTGTTTCCTCATTATTTAACAACTTAGACAAAACTTCATTAATCCAATACATTGTTTTTGGAGAAGTATACGTAATTCGTAAGCAAGATTGAAGCATTCTTAATTTTTGGTTTTCCTCGTCACTAAAAGTACCTACATAGCTAGGTTTTTCACTATCTTTTTTTCTTGTAGATTTAGATTTTTGTAATCGTTGCAAAGACCATTTACCTTTTTCTTTGTACTCTTTAGCGAATTCACGTTTTAGTATATATTTATCAAAAAATACTCGACATCTCAACAAATTAAATAAAAAATTCTTGGATGTTTCAGTGTTATCCCATGTCCATTGTAATTTATTAATAAAATGTCTATCATCAAGACTGGATCCATCACCTGCGTCATTTTTAACAATTAAATTTACTTGCAATAAAAAATCCGGAAATGAAATAATTGACTCAAATCTTTCATTCTCTTCATTTTTAACATTTGATTCATTAATAGATGCAGTTTCTTTATAAATTTTGTCAATATTAATTAAAATATCTCTCAAACTTTTTTTTCTTGATTTCCAAGAAGTATTTGATTTATTGAGACTGTCTACCAACGAATCAAAACTATTTATTTCTTCTTTTAAACTACTCCAATATTTATCAAAAATATTTCTTCTATCATTAATGTCAAAATTCATTTGGACATACGAATTCATATCAGAGCATTTTTCCCAAATCATTGCTGCAACCTCTCGCTCTACTTCATTTTGTAATTTGCTTATTAGTTTATTCTTAACGATTTCATGAAGTTCAAGCTGTTCTCCTCGGGTATTCATAATTTCAAAATAATGATTGAGATTAATTCCTTTAGGAACCTGAATTTGAATAAGAAAAACTTTTCCTAGCTTTTCCTCGAATTTTAGCTTAAAATCTTTTTTATGTTTCAGTTTGTCCTCAAAACATCTTTTTATCTCATTATAGCCACTCAATATTTCCTCTGCCGGACTTTCAACACATTGTTTTTTATGGTCACATCCAATGAATTCAAGTGTACTATTTGACTTTGTTCGTGCTTCAAACTTTAATGCATCTATTGGGGTTTCAAGCTTTAAATATTTTTTTAGAAGAAACAATACTGTTAGGCGTTGTTGACCGTCAATTACTTCATACAAGTTTTCACTTTTGGCATTTACAATTAAATTACCTAAAAAATAATATTCATTTTCATTGTTAATTGAGCTATCTATATCATCGATTAACTGTTCTATTTGATTATCAGTCCAGGCAAAATTGCGTTGATAAATCGGGATTTCATATTTAAATTTATTAAAAATTTCTGATATACTAATTAAACATGGCTCTTTACTCTTCATTTTTCCATCCATTCCATTTACAAAGTTTTATATATATTTCACTATAATTTTTTTTGTTATTTTTAAAGAATTTATTATTTTTAGTATTGGGATCTTCAAGTGCAATAGCCTTCAACTCTTCGGGGCATTTCATCTCATACATTTTAGCAAACATATCTAACCCCTCATTTATTCGCTCATGTTTTCCTACCGCATATTTATTAATTGTTTGTAGATAAACTGAATGCATCACTAATCTAAGCGAATATACCCAAGAATAAAGTATGCGCATTACTGAAGCCGATAAACATTCTAAATCAAATCTATCAGCAAAAAACAACAAAGAATTTTCATATAACTGTTTTATGTATATGTCACCAGGAACTCTAATGGGAATTGACTCTGACTTAGAAAATTCAAGTATTCGTTTTTGAATTTCTTTTTCTAGCAATCCTTTATAATGAAGTGTATAACTAAAAAACCTCTTCCCTNCAATTAACGGCTGAGTTAATTGAAACTGATTCAGAGGCTGCCCATAAACCTCATTATGTTTTTCAATAAAGATATTGCTAGCAGTATGATAAATTGAGTGATTATATATTCCATTTTTTACTATATCATCATTTCCTATAGCCTTTTTAATTCCCTTAAAAGAATCTATTTGATGAACAGAATAATTTAACCCGCTTTTACATCTATACCATCGTGTTAGAGGATACAAATAATTTTTAAACAAATCGTCAAGTTCTTGACTTCTATTTTCATCCTCCCAGTGTTCTATTATTGTTTTCGCATCTTGTTTTTCTCCACTCATTTCTCGTAAATGATATGATTTTAACAAATCATGTGGAGCTAACTCTTTTCCTCTCGAATTTTGCGAATCAAAAAACTGAAAAGCTTCTTGCAAATTATTTGTAACAATTTGAACTACCGTGCAATTTTCCAAAATATATTTTAGATATTCTTTAGATTCATTTTTGTTCAAATCCTGAACTCTTCTATATAATACGCTGTAATTCTCAGCAATTATCTTTTGAGAAAACATACAATATTTAGCATCTAACATTTGGTTTGTTTCACAATCACTAGGTAATAAACAACAAAGTAATATAGACAATGTAGTAAGCCTTTGTTGCCCATCAACTATATTATACCTATATACATCTTCAACATCTTCACTCTTTTGGTCATCCTCTTTATGAAGAATTACTGAACCAATACGATACTCTTTAACTTGATTTTTAAAAGCCTCATATATATCTGTAAACAATGTATTAGCAGACTTTACGCTCCAACTATAAGGTCTTTGGTATGGTGGCAATGTTAAATTTTTGTTTGAATCAAAAAGCAATTCTTTTATACTCACTATTTTTAATTCTTCTTGAATTAATGCCATAATCTTTCCTCTACTTTTTAATATTTAACTTCTTTTAAAGTTAAACCTTTTGCTGCATATGTTTTTCCACCATAGTCGCGATCACCAGTTTCTAGCATTTTTTCAATTGAATCTTTTGCAATTGCACCTTTCCCTAAAAACACAAGTGTACCAACTATGATTCTTATCATATTGTATAAAAAGCCATTGCCTTCAAATCTAAATATAATCTCACCATCGTGTTCTAAAACATCAATTGAATATATCGTTCTAGTTGTATCTTTTATTGCAGAACCTACTGCACAAAAAGCCTTAAAATCATGAGTGCCGACTAATAACTTTGCCTTTTCTCTAATTAAATTCATATCTATTGGTGGAATTATTCTTGCATGGTCAACTTCTAATGTTGGCCTTTCGTACTTACTAATATATGCCTTGTATTCATAAACTTTACTTTTAGCATCATATTGCGAATGAAAATTATTATCTACAATTTCTAAATTTTGAATTTGAATATCACTTGGTAAAATTAAGTTAACAGCTCTTATGATATTGTATTCTTTTATTTTTGTATCAATATCAAAATGGGCAACTTGACCTTTTGCATGAGCACCTTTATCCGTTCTACCACTACCGTGTATTTTTATGTCAGTTTTAAAAAACTCACTTAAAGTAGCCTCTATTATTTGCTGCACACCAACACCTTTAGCTTGGCTTTGCCAACCACTATAATTTGTGCCTAAATATTCAACTGTCATTTTATATCTTTTCATAACCAAATTACCATAATTTGAAAATATGGATGTGTTAAATGAATGGAAAACTATATGTCAAAGTGGGAATCCAAAATTTATTATTAACTGCAACTATTAAAACTATATATGCTGCTCCTGCTAAAAATGCGATGAAGTCTCTATAGTGCATTTTCAATTTTTTATATCTAGTCCTATTTGGAGTGGCGTTATAGCATCTTGCATCTAGTGCTAAAGCTAGTTCATCTGCCCTTCTAAATGCTGAGATAAATAAAGGAATTAATATTGGAAGCAAAGCTTTTGCCCTCTTCACTAAACCCCCTCTATCAAACTCTGCTCCTCTAGCTCTTTGTGCCTTCATAATCTTTTGAACTTCTTCCATCAAGATTGGAATAAACCTTAAAGATATGCTCATAATGATTGCAATATCATGAACAGGTATTTTAATCCAAGTAAGTGGAGTCATTAATCTTTCAAGACCATCAGTTAAAGCCATTGGTGTAGTTGTATAGGTTAAAAGAGTTGTTCCTAAAACTAAAAGTATTAGTCTTAGTGCCATCTTCAAAGCGAAAAACACACCACCCTCTGTAATTAAAAGTTTTCCAATGGTAAAATAGACTTTCCCCTCCGTATGGAAAAAGACATTTAGTACTGCAGTAAAGATGACAATAAAGATTATCCCCTTCAAACTTTTTAAAACACTTAAAATTGGAACTCTAGAAATCAAGGTAGATAAAATTGCAAAAGCAGCAACTACAGCAAAGCCATATATATGCTTTACTAAAAACACGCCAACGATATATACAGTCATTATGATAAACTTAATTCTTGGATCAAGTTTATGAACAAACGACTCTACCGGATAATATTGACCTAATGTTAAATCTCTTGCCACGTTTTACCTTTTATATTTTGAAACTCATTTTTTTAAGCGTTTCAATTTATATTTAAATCTTTACTGCACTCAAATTATTTGAGTATTTTATTTTCTATTTCATCAATTAGGCTATCTACCGTCATTTTCTCAAGCTCAATATCTACACCTTTTTCTTTTAGCAAATTTTGTATTCTAACAACATGAGGATATCTAAGACCTGTGCCATTTAAAGAATTTTGATCGCTGAAAAGTTTTTCTGGGGTTGTAGAGTGAATTAAATATCTTTCGTTTAATACGATAACCCTATCTGTAAACTCTGCTATTTCATCCATATTGTGTGAAATCATAATGACTGTCTTTACATATGTATTTTTAAGATTATGAATAAGTTCTAGTATTTCTCTTTTTCCAACAGGATCAAGCCCTGCAGTAGGTTCATCTAAAACTAAAACTTTTGGTCTTGATGCAATAACTCCTGCTATTGCAACTCTTCTTTTTTCACCGCCAGATAGTTCAAATGGAGATTTATCTTTGACCTCATCATAATCTAGACCAACTAAAGTCAAAGCTTCTTTTACTAAAAAATCTATCTCCTCTTTTTTAAAGCCAAAGTTTTTTGGACCAAAGGCAACGTCTTTTGCCACAGTATCTTCAAAAAGCTGATATTCTGGATATTGAAAAAGCATTCCTATATCACGTCTTAAAGCTTTGTAGTTTATTTTCTTTGCGGCAAGATCAAAGCCATTTACCATAAGCTCACCTTCTTGCAATTTTATTAAAGCATTAAAATGTTGAACTAAGGTCGATTTGCCACTACCAGTTGAGCCAATGATTCCAACAGTTTCACCCTCTTCTATAGTAAAAGTGATACCTTCTAAAGCCTTATGCTCATAAGGTGTTTTAGGACTATATACATATGATAAATTTTTTACTTTAATTGACATCTTATTCCTTTACTTAAACTTAACGCCTGACTTTTAATTTTTTTTAATCGATTCTTACCCTTTATTTAATTAACGCCTAGCTTTTGATAATTTTTTACTTTAATTGATTCTTACCCTTTAAGCCTGACACTTTAATTAACTCTTACCCCTTTACTTAAGCTTAAAAACTAGCTTCATCTTAATTAACTCTTTCCCTTTATTTAAACTTAAAGCCTGGCTTTTGCTTACTCTTTCTTTGCTTTTGTTCTATCAATGCATCAACTAAATCTTCATCAGTTAAAACAAAAGGTATATCATAACCTTTTGAAATTAATTCTATACAAACTTGTGATGGAATTGGAAGTTCAAGTCCTGCATCTCTAACTTTTCTAACTTCTTTAAAAACTTCAGCTGGAGTTCCCTCTACTGTGATGACACCTTGATTTAATACAAAAACTCTATCAGCTTCAACAGCTTCATCCATATAGTGAGTGATTAAAATTACTGTTAAGCCTTGTTCTTTATTTAGCTTTTTAATAGTGGCCATAACTTCTTTTCTGCCCTTTGGATCAAGCATCGCAGTACTTTCATCTAAGATTAAAATTTTAGGACGCATTGATAATATTGCAGCAATTGCTATTCTTTGCTTTTGTCCACCTGAAAGTTTGTTTGGCATTTTATTTTTATATTCTTTCATATCTACGATGTCTAAAGCCCAATCAATTCTTTCAGTAATTTCTTCTCTTGGAATTCCTAAATTTTCAGGCCCAAATGCTAAATCATCTTCAATCATAGTTGCAACCATTTGATTATCTGGATTTTGAAATACCATACCAACTTGACTACGGAGTTCATATATTCTTCTATCATCACTTGGATTAATTCCTAAAACATTGACTTCACCAAAAGTAGCTTTTAAAAAACCATTAATTAACTTTGACAATGTAGATTTGCCACTGCCATTATGTCCTAAAATAGCGATAAACTCACCCTCTTGAATGCTAAAGTTAAGACCAATAACTCCTCTGTGGAAGTTCTCGCCTGACCTATATTCATAGCTGACATTTTTAAAATTAATTATTTCACTCATCAAATATTTCCATGTTTTTTAGGTCTTATAATATTTTAGAATTAACCTAAAAACAACTTATGCTTTTTATTATATATTATATGCTCTAAATTAACAAACAAAAGGTAATCAACAATACTTTGCAAAGCAACAAAGTTAATTTTAGAAGTAACATGCAAAGCAACAGTTACCATATCTTTTAATATTTTACATTAAAAACTACAAAATATCTTTATTTTTCAACTCATTTTCTTTAGGGAAAAATTGCTCTTTTAATTTCATTAAAACCTTTGAAAGTGGTAAAAATCCAAGTCCCACAACTAATGCATTTGAAACTATATGTGTCACAAAAAATGGCACTCCCCTAATATACATAGCCGTAAACATTTTCCAATATAAATCAGGACTTGTGAATACTAAAGTATCAACTAAAGATGTCAAAACTCCAAACATTGTAGTCAGCACTACTGCTATTATCAAAGGAACAACAACTCGATTTTTCATTATTAATTTTTTGAATATAAAGGTCACAATTGAAAGAAGTGGCCAGTAAATATAGTATGAAATTACCCAAGAATTAATTGGGAAAATAAACATCTCAACTGTGCAAAATATCAGTGTTGCACTAAGCCCCATCCCTAGTCCAAACACATAAGTGTATAGCATAATAAGTAGTGTTACCACTTCAATATTTGGTAATGCCATTAAGGCAAATTTGCCACCAGTTATCGTGGCGGCAAACATACCTATCAATACTATCTTTTTAGTATATTCAATAGATTTAGTTTTAATCTTGCCTTTATTCAAAAATTAGGAACCCCAAGGATGATATGCTATTACATATGTTGCTCCATCAACTAATGGCATTTGATCTACACCATAACCATTTGAGTTATATTGGACTTTTTTAACGAATAAATTATGTCCAGGCATAATATATTGTAGTTCAACAAGGCTTGTGTATTGAGCTACAAAATACCCTTCTCTATCTTTAAACTCTTTGTCACCGACTTTAAATCCATCAAGACTTGTTCCAAATTGTGATTGACTACTATAGAACGTAAAATCAGTATCTTTATCATCTTTAGCTAAATTTAACAAATCTATTAAATATGATTTTTCCGTTGTATATACCTTTTCAAATAACACAGTGTTTGTAGATCGATATGAAGGGTTGTATGGATCTTCTACCTTTTCTGGTTCATCTACAACAATAAATGTCACTGTTTTTTCATTAGGATTTACCTTATCTTTACATGCTGTAAATGCAAATAAAGATACCACAATTGCTATTAACATTAAGCTAACTACTAAAATTTTTCTTCCTTTTTTCATAAAAAAACCTCCCGTTATTTATCTAGCACAAAAAATCTGCCACTCGTTTAGAGAGGTATCCAGATTTTCCGCACCGAAAATCTTTGTAATACTATTTGGTAAGTCTCCTGGCTAGATAGAAGAAATCTTCTTGCGACCTTCACGACTAGAGTCATTGGTTTAATCGCATTCTCATACAGTTGCGGGGGCAGCGGCAAAATTGCACTTCCTCGTTATGCTTTCGCACCAAATAGTCTGTATTTATACCTAAAGTTTAGCCCTCATATAAATTAAAGTCAATAAGTAAAGCCATATTTTTAAAAACATACCATAATTACAAGACAACAAAACCATAGTTCTTATCTCCCTTAAAAGACTATTTAAGTTTCAACTTTTGAAAACTATCTATTTTCAGAGTAAGCACAATTTTTGAAAACGAGTCGCAGTTACACTTAGATTGGGAATTAACACAACTTTTAAAAACTAAAATATCAAAGCTTCTATATAGACATAAATGTCCTTAAAATGTTAGAATAAGTGTTAGTAATACTAAAAGCAAATGCGATTCAAAATGAATATATACAACTAATGGTGAGCCATTTGCACTGGTTAATTTCCAATAACATTATTATATGAGGTAAAAACATGAGTTCAATTTGGGGTAGAAACATTCAATTATCAATTTTTGGAGAAGCTCACGGAGAATATGTCGGTGGAACTTTACATAATTTCCCAGCAGGAGTAGAAATAAATTTAGATAGAATTAATCTTGGCTTAAAACTTAGACAAGGCTCTATAACTTTTGCACCTGTAAAGAGAGTAGATGATAGACCTATTATTATCTCTGGTGTAACAAGAGGAATAACTAACGGTTCTCCAATCACAGTGTTATTTGCAAATCCTAACTATCAACCAATTGATAACAAAAAAGAGCCACCAAAACCATCACACGCAGACTATGTTGCAATGCAAAGATTTAATAATGCTGCTGATATGGGAGGGGGTGGCCACCTATCTGGAAGATTAACTTTACCTATCGTGTTTTTTGGGATGATGTGTGCTGACTTTTTAGCATATAAAGGAATTGAAGTTGTTTCACATATAAAGAGTATTGGTAAAGTGAAAGATGAATCATTTGGAGTACAAATTGATCCTATTTTAGTGGAAAGATTAAACTCAAGCTCATTTCCTACAATATCACAAGAGGCAAGAAAACTTATGACTTCCCTCATCTCTAGCATATATGCTTTAGATGATAGTATAGGGGGTAGTATTGAAACTGCAATTGTTGGTTTAGATGCAGGTTATGGTTCCCCTATTTTTGATAACTTAGAAAGCAACCTTGCAAGCTTTTTCTTTGCAATACCAGCAGTTAAAGCATTTGAAATTGGACATGGTGTTGATTTTGGATATTCAAGAGGCTCTGAAGTGACAGACTCTTTTGTCATTGATGAAGAAGGAAAAGTTACAACAAATAATAACTTCAATGGTGGAATGAATGGTGGAATTTCAAATGGTATGCCAATTGTAATAAAAACCACACTAAAGCCAATTCCATCTATACATCAACTTCAAAACACCCTTGATTTTGAAACCAACAAAGTCATAGACCTTGAACTTCATAGAGAGCATGTTGCAAGTCTAGTTCCAAGAAGCAATATCATTATGACAAGTGCAGCTGCAATAACCTTCTTTGATGCATACCTTGGATGCCATGGATATAAAAATACAATCCTTACTAAAGAAGAAATTGAAGCATACAAATATAAAGAAAAACAAAAGCTAGAAAATCAATAGCCACCTTTCTTTATCTAAAAAAACCTTATGAATGCATTGCCTTTAAGTGCACAAGGCGTAAAATTAAGTGAGCCCTTTAGATAGGTCAAATTGCTTTACACTTTACAGTGAGCCTTTAAGCACAAAAATCTTATTGCACAAAAATTATAAAGGCAATATAATTAAATCCATGCGGAAGTAGTTCAATGGTAGAACGATAGCTTCCCAAGCTATAGACGCGGGTTCGATTCCCGTCTTCCGCTCCAATAATACAAAAAGACTAAAACAATGTTAATTGCTAAAACACATATTCAATAGTATAATTAAGTTAGAGGTGAATATAAATGACGAATAAAAATTATGAGTTCTTTAAAAAGAATTTTGATGACTTGTATGAAAAACACAAAGACAGATTCGTGGTTATAAAAGACCAAGCGGTTCTCGCTGTTTATGATACCTTTGATGAAGCATACACCACTACGATAAAGACTGAAAAACTTGGGACTTTTTTAATTCAAGAATGTTCTGATCCTAAAAATAGAATAGCTTATTTTTATACGCCAAATGTAGCGTTTTATTAAAATACTCATGACTGTTGGTCGCACATTTACTACAACTTACAAAGGTTTATCAAACACTCTAAAAAACAATGTTTTAGTGGGTGTTTCTGATTCTAATAGCGAACCTACCCAAGCTTTAGCATTGTGGGATACAGGGGCAACTCGTTCAGTCATAAATAAAAATGTTGCTGGTAAGTTAGATTTACAGCCTGTTTCTATTCAGCCTATATCAACTGCTTCTGGCGATATTGATGCTAATTGCTATTATGTAGATTTATATCTTCCTAATCATATTTTAATTCAAAAACTTTTTGTCTATGAAGGCACTCTTTCAGGCTGTGATATGTTAATAGGAATGGACATTATAGGGATAGGAGATTTTGCAGTTACTAATTACATGGGCAAAACTGTTTTTTCATTTAGAATACCTTCATGCACTACTATTGATTTTACTAAACATTCACATTTGCAACCAATAACAAAAGAAAAGACTCCTGGAAGAAACGAGCTATGTCCTTGCGGAAGTGGTAAGAAATATAAGAACTGTTGCGGACAACAAACTAATTAAAAAACATGTTAGTTTGTAATTTTAATAATTATTCAACAGGAGTTAATCTCTAGCATTGAAAACCTCACTTGATGCTAAATCTAGATGAAATAATGCTAAAAACAATCAATAACATTGCTTATAATAGAAGCCCGATAAAATACATAGAAAACCATTAAAACTTTATGAAAATGAAATATCTAAAATTCGTGTTATTTTACGAAAAACGAGAAAATGAAATTTTTAAACAACGAGACCAACATGCAATTGAAATAGCAAAAAACCAAATGTCCACTGTTTGTATAACCTACAAAATCCTTAGCTTATAAGGGTTTTTCCTTTTTTGTAATTCCCTATAAAATTTTAAAATGCGCATTTGTTAAGTCTAATGTTAAGTGCAACTGAATTTTCCCAGCGAGAGGCTTAGGAGTAAGTGCAATCTTTTGTTTAGTCCCAATTTTGGTTCTCTCTTTTTT
>JGI24710J26742_10002233_pt1 | contig 17254 bp, 17 predicted proteins | sample BioPla2DNA2_FD_26742 | JGI IMG/M metagenome (IMG submission 26742) | reverse complement strand
AGAATATAGCTTTACCACTATAATAAACTCTATCTAAAAATGAAGTTAACATTCCAGAAGCTGCCGCATAGTGTACTGGTGTTCCATATATAAATCCATCTACATCTTTTGCCTTTTTCAAAAATTCATTAACTATATCATGTCTAAAACATTCGCCCGTTTTTCTACAAGCAGCACATCCAATACATCCTGCAATTGGTTTATTTCCTAGTTGAAATATTTCAGTTTCAATATTTTCCTTTTCTAATTCTTTTGCTATTTCTTGTAATGCTGTATAAGTACATCCTTTTAAATGTCCACTCCCATTAACTAATATTACTTTCAAATAACATTACCCCCTTTTCTTATATCTAAAAATATAATGCTTTTATTCTAAATACAAGAATATGAATATTCATCTCCAATTATACTACTTTTATAAATATCTTATAAATTTGAATTTTCTTCTGCTAACTCTAAACCCTCTTCATTCAAATTTGAACCTTCTTCAATTATATTTAATTTTCTTAATGCTGGAGTAAAAGTTTTCATAAACAGGTTTAACATAGGTCCAAAAATAAGCATTGAAATTACAGTTCCTTCCCTTACTGTTATATTATTTTTAAATATTAATGCAACAGCTAGAGCTATAATAATAGATGCTATATCTATTAACTGCCTTAACATTCCAAAATTCTTATTTATTCTTTTTGATACAACCATACAGCATGATTCTAATGGAAAACTTATAAAATCTATTATCATAAGACTTGAAACACCTATAGCACAAATTACCTGAGATAAAACCAATAATATTAACCTTACAAAATAATTATCTACATCAAAATGAGAAAACACATCATAATACATAAAGTTTATAATAAAGCCTAATAATACTGCAACAAATATTTGAAGTAATTGTATTGGCTTAAACTCCTTTTTTAAAAGTATAATTTGAATTAAAACACAACTAATATTAAGAATCATAGAAAATGTTCCAACCTTCATACCTAAAACTGATGATATACTTTGACTAAGAGCATCCCAAGCCCCTACCCCAACTGCTGCTGTTAAAGCTAAACTTGCTCCAGTAGCAGTAATTATAATACAGATTGTTAATGCAATAAATTTGCTCATAAATTTCTTCATAACATCCTCCCACTCTAACCAAAATTCCATCATACTCATTTATTCTCCATTACTATTTTCCTTAAACTTTGCTCTTTTTTTAATAGCTTATTTTCATAACCTTCTATTTTATAATTAAGTCTATCTAGTGTCTTTTGCATCTCATTTATTCTTTCACTTAGCTTGTCCCGTTCTTTCTCTAACAAGCTCTTCCTTATCTCAAGAGTTTCATCTCCTTGCATAAAAAGTGAAATATATTTAATAAGCATTTCAATAGATAAACCTGAAGCTCTCATGCATTTAACAAATTCTATTGTTTTAAGATCATCTTCACTGTAATCTCGAATTCCATTTTTATTTCTCTTTATCTTAGGAATTAGCCCTATTTTTTCATAATATCGAAGGGTATCTGCAGATATGTCCATTTTTCTACTTACCTCTGTTATAGTCATTTATTCTCCCCCCATAACTTAGTGTAAATCATGCAAATTAGCATAAATAAATTTCAAATCATTTTTTCATATAAAACTTTACACTATCTATTTAATAATATATAAAATTACTTTATATATCTTTTATACTTATAACCATACCACCCGGAGTGTACTTCAAGTCAAGTGATTTTCATTTTTTGAAAAAATAGTTAACAGTGCTAATAATGTTAATACTTAAAAATCATGGTTAATTATCTCTATAAATTTGAATTCCTTATTTTCATATTCAAATTTTAATATGCAGCAATTAGAAAACTTTATTTTATCTTTTCTATTAAATATATCTTCCCATTTTCTTAAAAACATAAAAATAGCTCCACCATGGCTAACTGCTAGAACTGTTTTATGGTCCTCTTTTTCCATAATTTCAGTTAAAGTAGTATTCATTCTTTCTTGTACCTGAATATCAGATTCTCCATTATATTGCAAAAAGAAATCTCCATAGGATCTTCTTACAGGATCTCCTGGTGGATTTAAATCTTCACTCTCCCCCTCAAATGTCCCAAAATTCCATTCCTTTATCCCCTTTAATCTTGTATAAGGAATTTTATTATTTGTAACAATTTCTAAAGTATCACAGGCTCTTTCCTGTGTAGATGAATATGCATAATCGAATATAACATTGTTATCTTTAAAATATTTACCTGCTTCCTTTGCTTGATTTATTCCAAGCTCTGTTAAAGGAGAGTCACATGCCCCTTGAATCTTTCTTCTAAGATTAAATAATGTTTGTCCATGCCTCATTAAATAAAGTGTTTTTTTCATTATTTCCCTCCATTTTTTGATTGTCCATTTAGTTTATTTTCTCTCATGATTAAATCATATCCCATGGAGTTAACTCCAAGTCAATAGTTATTTTTTAGCTTTCTTATAACCTAATAAAAAATGTATAATTCATTTTAGAGAATAACATTTTATATAACCTCTTTCTTCTAAAATCACTAAAAATATCTTTTGAAAGACTTTTACATAATAATAAAAAAAGAAGCTAAGTATTATAAAAGTAATAGCATAGATATTATTCTTATAAAATAACATCTATGCTACTACTTTCATTATCTATTACTTAAATCTATTTCATTATATTTTTCTAAGAAAGGAATTAGCTTGTCTAAAATTATTTCCGTTCCACCTTTTATATCCGATTCTATATTTAAAGCTAATAGTGGTTCATGTAGTGACAATCTAAGTAAGAACCATCCTTGGCCATTTGATTTGTCACAATCTATTCTTATACCCTCATAGTTATTTTTAACTATGCTCCACCCTTTTATTTCCTTCACATAACTTTCTACATCTCTTAATACTAAGGCACCATATTCTTTAAAGTTTATTGTTTTTATTTTATATCTAAATTCCTTGCTTTCAGCTGGCAATTTTAAACCTTTTATTAAGCTCTCTAGTTTTTTGCCTTCTAAATTTAACTTAGCCATTTTAACTAAGATTTTTGCTATTAAATATGCACCATCATCTAAGAAATAGTTCTCTCTAAGGGCAGCATGTCCAGAAGTTTCAATAGCCAAATAAGATTCGTTTCCTTCATTATTTAATCTTATTGATTCGTTAATAACATTTTTATATCCTCTTTTAAATCTATGATGAACTCCACCTAAATTAGTTATAAACTCTGTAAGGCCAGTTGAAGTTATTGAATCAGTTACTACTATAGACTTTGGATACTCTTCTAAAATAATTGAAGAAATAAGTGCTATTAATGTATTTTTATTTATTTCCATTCCATCTGAATTTACCACAGCAGCTCTATCCACGTCTGTATCAAAAATTATTCCAAGGTCTGCTTTATGAGTTAATACTGCATTTCTTATAGATTCCATAGCTTCTTTATTTTCTGGATTTGGAATATGATTTGGAAAAGTTCCATCTGGTTCAGTAAATTGACTGCCTTCTACATTTGCTCCTAATTCTTTTAAAACCTTATATGCAAAGAAACCACCAGCACCATTTCCAGCATCAACAATAATTTTAAATCCTGCTAAAGGTTTATTGTAATTTTCCCTTGAATTTGCACCACTCCTAATCATATCTACTAATACTTTTGAGTACTCATCAATAAAATCTACCTCTACAACTTCTCTCTTATTATTTGACGAATAACTTTTTTCTTTAGATGCTTCCTCAAGTATATTTTTTATATCCTCTTTTTCACATCCACCATCTCTAGTGAAAAACTTTAACCCATTATAATAGTAAGGAAGATGGCTTGCAGTAATCATAATTGCTCCATTGCATTTATAATTTTCCAAAACAGTAGTCATAAACATTGCTGGTGTTGTGGCCATTCCACAATCATATACCATGCATCCCAATTCTGTTAAACCTTTGATAACAGCATTCTTTAAGATTTCTCCGGAAAGCCTTGAATCAATACCAACTGCTACTTTTAAATTTTCAGCTTTTGTATTTGTTTTAGTTTCTAGCAATTTAACAAATCCATAAGAAATAAACTTTGCAACCTCTGGAGTTAAGTTTACTTGTTTACCAATTTTCTCAATTGCTACTCCTCTTATATCAGAACCATTTTGCAATTCTTTATAATTTACTAACATTTTATCATCCTCCTGGGGGGTATTATATAAAAAACGGAGCTGTCACAATAAAAAGGGCTGTTGCGACAGCCCTTTTTATTTATATGACTACTTAACAATTAACAAAATATCATTTATTTATAAAATTTTATTATTATTTATTAAGTACTGACTTTACAGTTTCAACTATGTTGTCTGTTGTTAACCCATGTTTTTCTAATAAATCATCTGGGTTTCCTGATTCGCCAAATACATCTTTTACACCAATTTTCTTAACTATTGTAGGATATTTATCACAAACAACACTTGCAACTCTATCTCCTAATCCACCAATTATTGAATGTTCCTCAACTGTTACTATTGCTTTTGTTTCTTTAGCAGCTTTTACTACTATTTCTTCATCAATTGGCTTAATAGTAGCTATATTAATAACTCTTGCATCTATGCCTTGATCTTTCAACTTTTTACTAGCTTCTAAAGCTTTATGCACCATAATTCCTGTTGCAATTATAGTAACATCTTGTCCCTCTACTAGTTCTGAACCTTTTCCAATTTTAAAATCATAACTGTCATCATATATATCCTCTAATGGAATTCTTCCAAGTCTTATATAAACAGGTGATTTTATCTCAGCTGCTGCCCTAACACATTTACATGCTTCAATATCATCAGCTGGTGATAAAACTATCATATTAGGAAGTGAAGACATTAATGCTATATCCTCAATTGCTTGATGACTACCGCCATCTGGCCCTACTGTAATACCTGCGTGAGTAGCTGCAATTTTAACATTTGCATTAGGATAGCAAACAGAATTCCTTATAATTTCAAAGGCTCTACCTGCTGCAAATACTGCAAAAGTTGTAGCAAAAGGTATTTTACCAACACTTGCTAGCCCTGCAGCCATTCCTACCATATTTTGCTCTGCTATTCCTACATTAATAAATCTATCTTTATGTGTCTTTGCAAACATTTCTGTTTTAGTTGCTTTTGAAAGGTCTGCCTCTAAAACAACTATGTCTTTATTTTCATTACCTAACTCTACTAATGTTGCTCCATATGATTCTCTTGTTGCTCTTTTCATTGCTATTCCTCCTATTTACTTAATTCTTCTAATGCAATTCTTCTTTGCTCTTCATTAGGTGCTGCACCATGCCATGCTATATTATCTTCCATAAAAGATACACCTTTTCCCTTAATTGTATTAGCTATTATTACAGATGGTTTTCCTTTGCTTTGCTCTAAAGTATTAAATGCTCGATCTATTTCATCAAAATCGTTACCATTACATTCAACTACATTCCAGCCAAAACTTTCCCATCTCTCTTTTAATCTTTCTATATCCATAATTTCTTCTGTTCTTCCATCTAATTGAATTCCATTTTTATCAATTATGGCTACTAGATTATCTAGCTTAAATTGAGATGCACTCATAGCAGTTTCCCAAACTATTCCTTCTTGAATTTCACCATCACCTAAAACTACATATACTTTGCTATCTCTATTATCCATTTTATTACCAAGGGCTATTCCACAAGCATTTGAAAACCCTTGTCCTAAAGAACCAGTTGATACTTCAACTCCTGGACATTTTTTAGAATCAGGGTGTCCTTGTAATATTGAACCTAATTGTCTTAAATTTTTAAGTTCGCTTTTGTCAAAAAAACCCTTTTTAGCTAATGCAACATATTGTGCTGGAGCAGCATGTCCTTTACTTAATATAAACTTATCTCTATTTTCCATCTTAGGGTTTTTAACATCTATGTTCATCTTCTCAAAATATAAGTAAGTAATTACGTCTATTACTGAAAGGGATCCACCTGGATGACCTGACCCAGCATTATAAATTGTTTCTATTATGTCTTTTCTAAGTTCATTTGATATTTCTATTAAATTCTTCTTATCCATTTCAATCTTCCTCCATTTTCATATATTTAGATATAAAAGTGCTGTCGCACAACTGAAAATTTAAAATGTTTTACATTCTACATTTTACATCAAGGGGCTGTCTGCGACAGCCCCTTCAATATATTTTTCTAACTAAGCCTTAGCATTTCCATCCACATTTTTAGATGTAGCTGATAAAATAATCATAATAACTAGTATTCCGATTAGTAAACCTGTTAAGCCTACTCCTCCAATAAATTCTTGAACTTTACCTAAGAATATTCCTAAAAGTGCGAAGTCTGTATCAGAGAATGTTGAATTTGCTATTCCAAGGTTACCTAATACAGGTAATAAAGCTACTGGTAAGAATGATATTATAACACCATTTGCAAAGGATCCTAAAATTGCTCCTCTTCTACCACCTGTAGCATTACCAAATACAGCTGATGTAGCTCCTAAGAAGAAGTGTGGTACAACTCCTGGTATTATTATTACTAATCCCATTGCTCCAAGTGCAAACATTGAAACTACTCCACCTATGAAAGAACTTATAAATCCAACTATTACTGCATTTTGTGCATATGGGAATACAATTGGACAATCTAGTGCTGGTTTTGAATTTGGCACTAATTTATTTGAAATTCCTTTAAATGCTGGTACTATTTCAGCAAGAACTAATCTAACACCATTTTGTATTAATATAAATCCTGCCGCGAAAGTTAATGCTTGCATTAAAGAATATATTATAAAGTTAGTTCCACCAGAAAGTGTAGTTTCTACAAATTCTTGGCCTGCTGCTAAAGCAACTATTGTATAAAGAACTACCATTGTTAATGATATAGATACAACTGAATCTCTTAAGAAACTTACTGATTTTGGAACGTTCATTTCTTCTGTAGATTTTGATCCTTTACCTACAACTTTTCCTATATATCCTGCAATTGCATATGAAACTCCACCAAAATGTCCTAATGCTACATTATCATTTCCTGTCATTTTTCTCATAAATGGTTGTAATATAGCTGGTGATAATACCATACAAAGACCTAAAGCTAATGATCCTGTGAATATTAAATGTACTCCCGTCATTCCAGCTGAAACTAGAATAACTGCTATCATACATGCTAAATATAGTGTATGATGTCCTGTTAAGAATATATATTTATACTTTGTAACTCTTGCTATAAATAAGTTTGCTATCATACCAAATGTCATAATTAAAGCTGTAGCTGTACCATATTCTTCTATAGCCATAGCAACAACTGCTTCATTATTAGGTATAACTCCTGAAATATTAAATCCTTCTTGGAACATAACTCCAAATGGATCTAATGACCCAACAATAACTCCTGCTGCCGCACTAATAACTACAAAACCTACCATTGCCTTTAATGTTGATTTAATAATTACATCTGTACTTTTCTTTTGAAGTAATAATCCTACAAGAACAATAATACCTACTAATACTGCTGGTTGTGATAAGAAATCAACAATAACTTTTAAAATTCCATTCATTTTTTATTCCTCCCCTAAATTATTGTAATTCTAATTATTTTTTAATATCCTAGCCATTGATTTTTTCTTGGATTTTTTCTTTTAATTCTTCCTTATCTAATAGTGAGTTTAATACTATAAGATTTGGTAAATGACTTGCACTATCTGCAAGGTCTAACCCTGTAACAAAAATATCCGCATCTCCACTTGTTACGTCTGCTAATGAAGTATGACTTGCTTCATATTGATCTGAAACACCTAATTCATTTAAAACCTCTGTAATATTCATTTCTACCATAAAGCTTGAACCTAATCCTGATCCACATACTGCCATAATTTTTTTCATTTTATAATACCTCCATAATCTCTTCTTTATTTTTTGAATTTTTAATAATGTTTAATTTATCTTTATTCATACACACATCAGCAATTTTCTTTAGTAATCCTAAGTGAGATTCATTATCCTTTGCTGATAATGTGAAAAATACATTTATTAACTTCCCATTGAAATCTACGGGATTATTAAGTTTTAATACGCAAAGCCCTTCTTTTAAAGCTCCATCTTCTGGTCTTGCATGGGGCATACATATTCCATCTGCAATACAAAAGTATGAACCATATTGCTGAATTTTAGCTTTTATTGCATCATAATATCTACTTTCTACAACTTCATTTTTTTCTAAGATATCACAAGACATCTTTATTGCTTCTTCATAATTATTTACCTTATCAATAACTTCTATGAACATACTACTTCTTCTCCTCTTATTATTACTTAATTTACTACTCCATATTTTCTATATCCTCATAACAAGTTGCTTCCTTTAACTTTTTTATGTTACCTTCCTTTGTTATGATATTTACTAAATTTACTAAATTCATATTTTCATTTTTGTTAGCTAAAACAACTATTACCTTTACTAAGGTCTCTTGCTTACTTCCAAATTTAATTGGTTTTTTTAATACTAAGATACTTACTGAATTTTCTATAACATAAGTAGGTTCTGCATGAACAAATGCTATTCCAGGTATAAATACCATATAGTTGCCTAAGGTTTCTATAACCTTAATTATTTCGCTAACATATTGTCTTTTTATTTTTTTATCTTCAATTAATGGCTCTGCTGCAACCTTTATAGCTTCTTGCCAATCCTTTATTTCTACACCTATTTGTGAATATTTTTTAGGTAATATTTTACTTATACCACTTTGACTTTTATTTTGAACTTTTTTCACAAAAAACTTATAATGATTTTCATACTTTCTTCTAAATGTCTCTGCCTTAATTTTTTCTATATCACTTAATCCTAGTAGTGGATTAACTTGTATTACTTTGTAATCATGTAATGTAAAAGATACTGTGCTGATTAGAAAATCAACTTCATTCTTTTTTACATTTCTTTCCACATCTCTTAATCTACATATATCTACCACTTCAAGTTCTGGAATCATTGTTCCTATTCTTGTCTTTAAAAGACTTGATGTAGCAAGTCCACCATTGCATATTATCAATACTTTATATGAAAACTTATGCTTTACATTTCTTTCAAACAATGCATCAAAGTACATTGCTATATAGGCAATTTCTGATTCTGGAAACTTAAAGTTTAATATCTCTTCATACTGCGAAAGTATCTTTTCGGTAATATTGTAAACAAAAGACATCTTGTACTTTATTTCTTCAAGCATTGGATTATCAATTATAAGATTATTTTTCAATCTAAAAATTGCTACCTTTAAATGAAGGGCCATTTGTTCTTTAAAATCTATATCTTCTATTGGATTAATATTTATGACATCGCACATATCCCTAATGATATCAGCAGCTAACTTATCAACTTCTGGATTTGTATTTATAAAATTACCCAATGTACTTTTAGCTCCACTAAATAATTTTAATAAATAACATATTTCACTTTCTGTAACTTTACAATTTAATTTTTTTATGCTATCTTTTAAAATTTTATAATTCTTAGTTGATTTTTGCTCATTAATATAATCCATACCATACTCTACAGTATTTCCAATGCTCATTCTGCAAATAGAGAAATTTATTAACACTTCTAGTTCATCTAAAGATTCTTCTGAATACTTAACATCAGCCAAATTTTCAACACTTTCAATAAAGTTTCTAATCTCACTTATATCCGCATTAAGACATTCATTAAGATATCTCTTTATATTTAACTGAAGATAACTAGTAGATTTTTTATATAATTCTAATAAACAACTCCTGATTTCATCTTCATTTCCATTTAAGAATATTCCATAATAAGATTTCTTTTTAATTTTTATATCATATTCTTCTAATAGAATTTCAGCTAATTTTAAATCTTGAATTATTGTATTTTTAGATACTTGCAGCATTTCTGCTAGCTCTTCAAAAGTTGTTTTTTCTTTTGTCATAATAATAATTAAAATAAATAGTGCTCTTTCTTCTGTTGAATATATCTTATGATTATACATTTCCAGAACTTTTTCTATTTCTCTTTCATCAAGAGTTAGCTTTACTCCAATTCTTGGTTTTCTTTCTAAAGTTCCTTTATATCCCTTCAATGCGTATTCGATAGAATCTAAATCATTTCGAATAGTCCTTTGACTTATGTCAAAGATCCTTGATATATTTCCTATTGTTATATAATCATCCCTCTTTGATAAAAGATTTATTATCTCTATCTGCCTATTATTAAGTGTAACCAATTTAATGACCTCCTCAGCTACCTTATGTACTTATTGTATTCGTTTTCCTAAATTCTCTCCATACCAATTTGTTTCATTCAATGTGGCAATTTTAATTTTTTTTGCATATCCTGCTAAATAAAAAAATATTACTGGAAATCAATATTTCCAGTAATATTTAATAAGTATTATCTTAATAGAATCGTATTACTTCTGTTTAAATAAGAATTTTATATAGTTTCCCAAAATACTTAACGGATTATTAGTAATATTAAAATTTCTATTCTAATATATTACAAGTGTTAAATTTCAAAAAATTCTTCTATACTTTATTCTGTTACTAATTATTAATATAATTTTTAAATACTTCTGTAAAATCTTTTTTAATGTAATTTTCTCTGTTTGTTTTTGTCCAGTTAAATGCATATTCATTTATATTCTTAAATATTTCTGATGCATCTCCCTCTACAACTTTGCTTGATGCACATGCTTTTGCAGCTATAGTTAATGTTTCTTCAGATTTCTTAAGCATAATTTCATTTTCTTCTATTATATATCCAATTCTAACTAATGCTTTATATAAATCTTTTAATTGTTCTATTTGATTTTTATCTACATCAATAGAAAAACTAATTCCTCCAATAATAAATTTAATTTCACAATCTAAATCTATAGTTCCTGCTGTTTCTATCCTTGCATTACTAATTGGATTTCTATAGTAATCGTATCTAGTAACCAATCTTTTTTTACTTACAGCAGATGTTCCATCTACATGAATAAGAGCTAAGTTTGTGAAACAATACTCATCAGTTTTTGATTTTATAAGGAAAAATATTTCTTCTCCATCTTCATGCATTATATAATCATCTGCATCTACTTTACCAAAATCCTTTTTATCTATTATTTTTCCAATATCACTTAACCCTAAGGCGTCTGAAGCAAATTTTTTTAACATATATACCCCTCCAAAATTTTCACTTTTTTGCTAAAATACATTTATTTAATAACTAACTAATTTTTTCTTTTATTATAATATTTTAAGCAAATACATAAAAAACACTTTATTCAAATTAGGTAATAATATTATTATACACTACTTAACTGACTTTTATATTAATAACTTTCTTATTTATTTGCAAAAAATAACAGCCTAGATTTCTCTAAGCTGCCTTTATACAATTCATCGATTTTTCTCTCAGTTTAAGAACTTTCTCAACTGCTCAATATATTTTATTCAAATTCAATAATTACCATAGCATATTTGTTTCTCAAATTCTATATTAGTATCTTTTTAGTTTCTATTTTCGACTGTTTTTACACCTATTTTTTGTGGTTTTAGGGTTTTTTAGCATCAAAACAGTATCAATAGTGATACTAATGTACTTTATTTTTATCTCGCTTGCCCATTACATCCAATATATTCCCAATATCTCCGTCTATACAGATACTTCTATCCTCAATTTCTTTCGGACAAAATGCTTCTCCATAGTTAATACATGAATATACCGCTTTTTCATTTTCCATTGTCATCTGCCAAAATGGATATTTTATAATAACCGGCGTATTTGATCCCACTCCAAGTTCTAAAAACAAAATATGCCTGTCTTTATTTGCTTGGAGAAATTCATAATAGTTTTCGGACGCTTTATGCCAGCCTTCATCCTCTACAAAAGAATTATCTGCCCTAAGATTTGTCGTTACATCTGAATTGTCATCAGGGCATTTGGGAATTAGATTTGTCGGAATTTGCATAGATATTTTTCTATTATCAGGGAGAGTGAATACTCCATTTTCATCTTTAATAAATCCTTGAGCTTCCATTGCTTCCATTACCCACTGTTCATTATCATAGGTCTTTTGGACTTTCGGATTTACACTTTGAAATAACCCGTAATCTCCCTGGGTGTAAAATAATCTCTTTTTGTCGAATCCGGCTCTTTGAAATTGATGGTCAACATTTGTTGTAATCACAAAATAATTCTTATCTTCCACAAGAGAGAGCAATTTCCGATAAACTGGTACCTGTGGCTCAACATATCGGTTGAAGTAGATATGTCTTGCCCACCATGCCCACCTCGTTTCGTTATCTGGAAAGGTGTAAAATCCTCCCGAATACATATCTCTTATTCTGTACTTTTCTGCAAAGTCGAAGAAGTATTTTTCAAATCTCTCCCCGCTGTAAGTCAAACCAGAAGAGGTTGATAATCCTGCACCTGCTCCTATCACGATTGCGTCCGCATATTTAATTTCATTTCTCAACATCTCAAGTTGTTCTTCTATTTGGGTATTTCTGGAATACATTCCCCTGCTAAAATGTCTCGTTCCACTTAAACCTTTTTTAATAGTTTCTTTGTAACCGTCCTTTTTATCGTAATAATTCTTCATAATATTTCTTATCCTCGTCTTTAAAAACATTAAAAACAATCCTTTCCATGGCATCAGGGTGTTTCAAAGACCATTTCTCCACCGTTTCCACGGCAATTTCTGCCGCCCTTTTATTTGGAAAGTGAAATACTCCTGTCGATATACAGCAAAAAGCCACACTCTTCAGTTCATTTTCCAAACACATATCTAATGTGTTTGTATAACAATCTGCCAGGCTTTTTTCTAATTCAGATGTAAGATTGCCACTCACTATCGGACCGACTATATGAATTACTTTCTTTGCCGGAAGATTGTATGCATCTGTAAGCATTGGAGTCGCCGTAGGCTGCTCATAATCACTTCCGTACTTTGACCTTAACTCCTTCATCTGACAATCGCATTCTTCTCTAAGCTGTACACCGGCAAAAGTGTGAATCTGATTATCTATACAGGTGTGCATAGGAACAAAACATCCAAGCATCTGAGAATTTGCGGCATTAACGATTGTATCTACTTTAAGTCTTGTGATATCCCCTTGCCAAATAGATAGATTTTCTCTAATTACAGGAATATCCGACAGTTTTACAATACCTTTTTCAACATTACAATATGATAGGTATTCATCCTGCACTTTAATAACTTCGCCGGTCATTTTCTTCGGCATGCGAATATTCATAAGAGAACGGAGCAAATTCTGTTTCTCTCTTATACTCTCCGGAACTTCTATATTCTTATATCTATCGGAATCAGACTTGAATTCTTCTAAAAGGTAATCAAGTCTTTCTTTCTGAGTTTTCATTTCATTCATACTTTCACCTTCTTTCAACGGCACTCATTGGACACACAGTTAAACAATTGCCACAGTGCAAGCAATGATTTTGCTCAATTATATAAGGGCTATTTGCTGTGATTATGCAATTTTGAGGGCAAACATCTACACATTTATCACAGCCTATACAATCATCTGTAATGAAATATCCGCTTGCTTCTTTGTTTTCTTTGCCAAATGCAAAGCTTGCCCTCTCTATCGGTTTCTTTGATAAATCAAACCACTCTCCACCCCCTTCATAAATTTGAAATACTGTTAGAGCCTGTCTTGATTCATCAGTCGGATATATTTCATACATATATCTGTTCTTCTCAAATAATTGGGGGATTTTTTCATATCCAAGTTCTCTTACCTTACCTTTGATAGATATTGCAACCCTTGACATAGTATCTTTGCCTTTCATCCCTGTGAATGCAAGAAATCCTTTTTTCTTTAATCTGTCATAAAATCCTTTACCTTTAGCTGTCAAAAAGTACAGACTATTATCGTCTGCATCCATCATATCAATAGCCGCTGTAACCGGAAGTCCTTCATCATCCAAAGTCGCAATTACAACGGTATGAATTTCATCTACTATATATTTCAAATAGTTCTTCGCTTCCATCATAATTTCTCCTAAAAAAGACTCCGATTTACTCGGAGTCTAACATTATGCCTCTTTCTCCAAAAGTTCTTTCATTCCACCCCTGAGATCATCTATAGTATATTTCTTCATCTCATTTTCCATTGCAAACTGTATGGCTTTTAGCTTATCATCCAATAATGCGTGAATATTTCGCCCTACGGGACACTGAGGATTTGGGCTGGTATGAAAGTTAAAAAGGTCTCCATTTTCAACCGGTTCTATTGCTTCATACACATCGTAAAAAGTTATCTCCTCCAGCGGTCTTGTAGGAGTTATTCCTCCCGTGCCTCTTGTTACTGTAATCAGTCCCGCATTTTTAAGCTGCGAGAGAATTTTTCTAATGATAACAGGATTGGTATTTATACTGCCTGCAAGAAAATCACTGGTAATTTTATAATCATCCTTAAAAGTATCCACACAGGTAAAAATATGCAAGGCTACTGTAAATCTACTTGATATCTGCATAGTATTTTCCTCCTGTTATCATTTTACATCTATTTTGTTGTAATATCAAGAGTTACATTAAAACTTCCCATTTTGATTTTGCCAATCTTTTTTATCTGCTATGGTTTCCATTACATCCCAATGCTCTGCGATATTACCATTTTCCACACGGAACAAATCATAGAAAGAAGTTTCCACGCCACCAAAAGTACCCTCACTTACTGCAAGTGCATAATCCCCATCAGCAAGTACAAAATGAGTCTTATTATATATCATCTGTACTCCCTGCTTTGCCATTGCTTCAAGTGCAGCACCAAGTCCTGAAAGACCGTCAGCAATAGCTGTATTATGCTGAATATAATGATCTCCATTGAAGTACGAAGTTAATTTATCCGGATTTTCGCCTCGAAGAACATCTCCTACAAATCCGGCTACAACCTTTCTTGTTTCTTCCTTATCTACATTTTTCTTTTCAAGTGTTCCGTCAATCTGTGTATGCCCTGAAGGGTTAGGTTCTGCTTTTACCGCCAAATTATCCCAGTGTTCTGCTATCTTTCCGTCTGAATCAATTCTGAAAATGTCAAAGGCTACCTGCTCTCCTGCTCCTGCAAAATTGTATACCGTCTGTAAAAATACCTTATCGCCATCCTCAAATGCACGAATGTTATTAACCGTTGTTTTAATTGGTGCAGATGCAAGATACTGAACTGCTCCTATAAAGGCATCCGCTCCTGTTCCATATGCAAGATTGTGCTGAATGTAGTTCTCTGCAAGAAGTTCCTTTGCTTTTTTTGTATCTCCTGTTGCAAATGTTTCAATAAGTGCCAATGCTTTCTCTTTGTTTGTCATGATAATTTCCTCCTGAATTTTATTTATTTTTAGATGTAACCTTTATGGTTTCATCTTGCAAGAATATATTACCACCCTTTAGATGTAATGTCAATAGTTACATCTATTTTTTTACACTTTCTTTTGAATACTAAATAGGCAAATATGCAACATCATGAAAAATATGATTACCTCTCAGCCTCTTTAGATATTTTATTCTTTTCCTTAGAATTTGCCCTTTCTTCACTTCTATGTTTCATAATTGCACCAATAACTGATTCCCTTTTCTTTTCAGTTTTACCCTTACCAAGATAATCATTCATATTGTTTTTTAAATGCTCCAATTCATCACACTGTGCTACTAATGAATTATGTTTCTTTGCAATCACCTCTTGTTTAACCTGTAATTCTTTGGAACGCTCATTTAATTTCTTGAAAAGATTTTTACTTGATTTTGTCTTTAACTCTCCCAATACCATATGTCTCAAGTGTGGAAATTGCTTAAGAAAAATATCTATTTCCTCATAAGACTTCTGATAGGCTTCTACATCTTTTCTGTTCATCATCATATAAATTTTATCATTTGGGTTTTTACGATAGCCTTCGTAATGTTCTCTTTTACTGATACAGATTTGAATATGCTTTACTACTTCCTTTATCCTCTTTTGCTCCCATGAAATTTTATCAAATTCTTGCCTTAATCCGTTCTTTTCAACAGAAATTCGGGCAAGAGCTTTTTCCAGTTCTTTCATTGAGTCAAATCCCTTTTCATGAATTGCAATCATAGTACTGGCAGCCGTCTTCATATTATGCTTTGTCGCCCAAAGCTCATATCCTCTACTAGACTTTGCTTTATCGTTGTTCTTAATATCTACGATATTGCCAATCTCTCTATCTTTATTCAGGATTCGCTCTTTAATTCTTTCTTCGGTATAGTTATCTCCTATTGTCTTTGCTCTGGTAAATCTCTGCTGACTTTTACTTTTGAATGCAATGTGTTTACCAATCTTAATTTCATAGCCATTACTTTCCATTTTAGATAGAAAGTCCTGCCAATTAATTGACTGTTTTATAGTTCTATCAATATCAAATTGAAGCCTTGATTTATAGCTGCTGCCTTTTTTATCCTCATTCCAGTCATACCAATTCACAAACTTTCTTCGCCTAATCTCGTTGATTTCTCTTTGTGTTTCTTGGTCGATGACAGATAAATTATGCTCCTTGCAAAGCTTGTCACTCTGATTTCGAATATTCATATAGGAGCCGTAATAGGAGTGGTACACCTTACCCTCATCAGCATCTATGGAATTAAAGATTATGTGATTATGAATATGATCTTTGTCGATATGAGTGGCTAAGACATATTCATATTTTCCCTCTAAAATCTTTTCGCAAAGTTCAATTCCTACCTGATGTGCTTCTTCAAAACTCACTTCTTCCGGAACAAAAGATTGAATCAAATGATGTGCCAATGTCTTTGTTCTCGAGCCAAATTGTTTCTTGGTAAGTTCAAATTCTTTATGAGCATTTTCTCTGCTGCATAGATGCGTTGTAACATAGATTTCATCGTCGGTTTTATCTTCGTTACAGATATAGTCTATCGCCTTTTTCAGTGTTGTTTTAATCGGATGTATCTTCGTAACCGCCATCAGCCAATCACCTCATTGATGATATAGTCAGAAACTTTTTCTCTAAATTCTGATAGGAAAAGTAGTTCTACCTGCAAGGCTTTTTTGATACTTTCAATATCATTTTTATAGATAACGTCCGTGCTGTTTACCGCCTTTGCAATTTGATTTAAGTTCGCTGAGTTACGACTCACAATAGAAGATAATTCCCTCAGTTCTTTTCTAAACTCTGGTGTTAGTATAAAGTAGTGGACACATTAAGACGAACTAAGTAAAATAATATTTAGTAAGAAAGGATGTGTCCATTATGGGAAGGGGCAAAAGATACG
>JGI24710J26742_10002231_pt1 | contig 17259 bp, 17 predicted proteins | sample BioPla2DNA2_FD_26742 | JGI IMG/M metagenome (IMG submission 26742) | reverse complement strand
ATATTTAAATTTTTAAATATATTTGGTTTGAAATAATTTCCTTTTGTGCCTTATAATTAAAATAGGCAAAAGATATTGATTATAATCATACGTTATAATACGGATCTTCCACCTGATAGATAACCCTCTTTTGAAATTTTGACGCTTGTCTTATTGTGGCACGATGTAGCACGATGCTTTCGAATTACAATTGCGGCACTGCAAAGCGTTAAAGTNATATGGCATACTAAATCATTCATTACAAATGTAACCCGTCTAGTATTAAAAAGGTCGTCAATACCGACGACCTATTATGCCTCATGTATATCTCGCTGACCTTTTCCCCTATCCTATTTTTTGCTTTACTTATAATACGATATTAGTATTATTGTATCATTTGTATCTTTCATTAAAATATCATAGATATTATTTATTGTCAAGCATCAGCTTATCCTTTCTATATATTTCTATATCTTTTTCAAAAATCCGTCATCCATTTTCTTCCCCTTGTTTCCGTGCAAAAAGCACATTTTCTGCTTAACATCATATAATGTCACATAAGGAGGGAGTAAGATGTCTTATAACAGAAAAATCGGTATATTTGGCGGTGACAAACGTCAGGTTTATATGGCATTATCTCTGCTTAACAAAGGGTATAATGTATGCTCGTATAAACTCATTGACCAGGTTGAACACGTAAATCATATTGCTGTTGACGGCTTAAATCAATTATTTAATACATGTCAGATACTGATTGGTCCCGTTCCCCTAACTAAAGACCTCGTAACCGTATCTGAGGACAAAGTCTGTGATTTAAGCAAAACTATTATTCGTTTCATTAATAAAAAACATATGCTTATCGGTGGAATGATTCCTTCAGAAATCACTGATATATGCAACAAAAAAGGTGTATTCTGCTATGATTTTATGAAGGATGAGAAAATAGCAATAATGAATGCTGTATCGACAGCAGAAGGTGCCATAATGGAAGCAATTAAGAACAGTGACCGGAATCTTCATCAAAGCAATTGCCTTGTACTTGGTTATGGTCGATGCGGTAAGGTTCTAGCGGCTAAGCTTAAGGGTCTTGATGCACATGTAACCGTAGCGACACGAAATGAGGAGTCCCTGGCTTATGCACAGGCAATAGGCTTTAATACGGTTAATCTTTATAAGATTAAGCCGATTTTGAATTCCTTTCAATATATTTTTAATACTATTCCCTCACTGATACTGGATTCAACATGCTTGGAATCAGTATGCCCGGANGTCGTAATAATTGATATAGCTTCTGCTCCGGGTGGAGTAGATTATGCCTATGCTCTAAACCATGGAATTAATGCAAAATTGTGTCTGGGCCTTCCCGGTAAGGTTGCCCCAAAGGCATCAGCAGATATATTAGTAACTGAAATTGAAGCTCGGATAAAAGAAAGAAGTGGTTAAATGAATATCAGTGGTAAAAATATCGGTATTGCCCTGACAGGCTCATACTGTACCTTTGACAAGGTCTTTCCTCAGATTGAAAGGCTTGTAAAGGAAAACGCCAATATATATACGATTTTTTCTTACCAGTCCCAAACGACCGATACACGCTTTGGAAAATCTGCAGACTTTATAAAGCTTGCCAAGGAGATAACAGGCAACAATCCAATAACCACAATAGTTGAGGCGGAAGAGCTTGGTCCGAATAATACACTTGATGCTGTGGTGGTTGCGCCCTGTAGCGGTAATACCTTGGCTAAAATGGCGAATGCAATAACCGATTCTCCGGTACTGATGGCAACCAAGGGTCTTCTACGTAATAATAAGCCCGTAATATTAGCTGTATCGACCAACGATGCCTTGGGTAATAATCTGAAAAATATCGGAATGTTAATAAACATAAAGAACGTATACTTTGTACCCTTTGGACAGGATAATTATAAGAGAAAGCCATATTCGATGGTCGCACAATTCGATTTGATTCTGCCCACAATTGAAAAAGCTCTGGAAGGTGTACAAATACAGCCTATTGTACTGGCACCGACATAATTAAAATGAGCTGTCTCAAAATAAGTAAATCACATACATTATTTTGGAACAGCTCTTTTATCTGTTGTTATTCTTTATTAGCCTTTTCTATTTCTGCTATGGCATTTTTTCTCATCGGGATTCTGCAGTTTTTATTATTACCGAATTCAACAATTACTACCTCTTCCATAACATCGATTACTACTCCGTAAAATCCACTGCTGGTTAGTACGCTGTCACCCTTTTCTAAGGTGGAAAGCATAGCCTGCATCTGCTTCTGCTGCTTTTTCTGAGGACGAATCAGCATAAAATACAATAACAGTCCCAGTACACCCAGCTGAATAATTAATAATAAGAAACCACCGCTATTTGAAGGTGTGTCTGTCGCATTTTCTGCCAGAAATACTAAATTATACATAAATATTACCTCCTAGGTTAAATTGAATTCTATCTATCATCCCAAGTCTTTTTCTGTATATTGACTTGGGTTATGAGTAATTTCTAAGGCTTATCTTCTTCAAGTGACAAGTCTTCCAGCTTCTGCTTTTTGTATTGCTTGTAGCTTTTATTTCGGATGGCCTCACGTATTTCCTCCATAAGATGATTATAAAAGTAAAGATTGTGGAGAACCAATAAGCGCATTCCTAACATTTCTTTAGCCTTTAATAGATGCCTTATATATGCTCTGCTATAGGTCTTACATGCAGGACAGGCACATCCCTCCTCGATAGGTCTGTCGTCTAATTCATATTTTGCATTGAATAAATTCATTTTCCCATGACCCGTATAGGCATGTCCATGTCTTCCGTTTCGGGATGGATAAACACAATCAAAGAAATCTACACCACGGTCAACTGCCTCCAGAATATTCGCCGGTGTTCCCACTCCCATAAGATATACAGGTTTATTCACAGGCAGGTGGGGTGTCGTCTCTTCAATTATTCTATACATCTCCTCGTGACTTTCACCTACCGCCAATCCACCGATAGCGTATCCGTCTAAATCCATTTCGGATATTATCCTGGCATGTTCTATTCGAATGTCTGCATAGGTACCACCCTGATTTATTCCAAACAGCATTTGCTTCTTATTTATAGTATCCTCAAGACTGTTCAGTCTGTCCAACTCATTCTTACATCGAACCAGCCATCTTGTGGTTCTTTCAACAGAGGAGCGTATATATTCCCTGTCAGCCGGATATGGAGGACATTCATCAAAAGCCATGGCTATAGTTGACGCAAGATTGGACTGTATCTGCATACTTTCCTCAGGACCCATGAATATCTTTTTTCCATCTACATGGGAGTTAAAGTAAACCCCTTCTTCCTTTATCCTTCTTAGCTTGGACAGGGAAAAAACCTGGAAACCGCCTGAATCGGTCAAAATAGGCTTATCCCAAACCATAAATTTGTGAAGTCCGCCCATTTTCTTTACTATCTCATCACCCGGTCTTACATGTAAATGATAGGTGTTGGAAAGCTGTACCTGGGTGCCGATATTGTTAAGGTCTATAGTAGATACAGCTCCCTTTATAGCCGCAGCTGTTCCTACGTTCATGAACACAGGGGTTTGAATCAAACCATGTACTGTCTTAAACTCTCCGCTTTTGGCACATCCATCCTGTTGTATTAATTTATACATAATTCCTTCTTTCTAAATATTAATCCATAAATCAGAGTTTTACATTCCGATTTTATAATGCTCATTTATAACATTACAAGTATACCTTGAAAGAATATTATTTTCAACTGTAAAATCCATAATTATTAGAGTCCAATCGTATGGATAAAGATATTGCTTTATTTTGGTGAAATTGATAGAATAAAAGCAGTACATTATCACAAAAGCATTACCACTTACAATACAGTCGGGGGTCTGTATAATGTCAATAAAAAAATCTCTGAGAACCATATTGATAATATCCTCAATTATACCTGTGGTTATTGTATCTGTTGTTGCACAGGGATTATTATCACATCGCTTGATACAAATACAAGAATCTAATTTAATGCAGGCTGCCGAGCTTAACCGCTCGGGTCTTGAGGCTATGATAGAAACCCACAAGACAGAGATTGGAATGCTGTCCCATGACAGTAGTGTGAAGACCCTCATTGGTTCGGAAAATCAAGCGGATTCATTATTATCCGATACAGTAAATTCTTTGTTATACGACAGAAAAAAGATTAATCCATACTGTCGTTCTCTTACCTTATATAATAAAGACAGACAGGCAGTTGCCAGTTCTGATTCAAATATTATCGGAGATGACGGCAAATTCAACTTAACTCTGTCCTATATGTTTGCCACCAAAAAGGCAGCCGTAGGGGTCAGCGGTTTCATAGATAATGCAATCGAAATCGGTTATCCTGTTCTGAACGATGATTTCTACAGCCCACCGTCGGGCTACATAGTCAGTATATTAAATATATCCTATTTTGATAATTTTCTTGACGCAGTAACCTTTGGGGATACAGGCGAGGCCGTTCTAATGGACCGACATGGGGTTATCCTGTATCATCCTGACGAATCCCTGATAGGCACTACCGTCACCTCACCACGGTTTCAGTCTGTTGTAGATGACTATAATAGGGGTACGATACCGTCCAGCGGATCATTTGAATATTATTATGATAATGCCAATCGAATATATGGTTATAGTGTTATTCCCGAAATGGACTGGGTCTTATTCGTAAAGCAGGATGTATCTGAGATTTGGTCCATGACAAGTCTGATATTGACACTGTTAATATTTATCTGTGCGGTATTGTTAATATTTATAATTATATTCGCTCATTCACTGTCTAAGAGATATACCGAGCCCATAATAGCACTAAGAGATGCAATGCGTACGGCCTCCGATGGAGACCTGGCCGTTCAAACCAACATAAAGAGTAAGAATGAGCTGGGTGAATTGTCTAAGAATTTTAATAAGATGCTGCATATTATTAGGACTAACTATGAGGATTTAGCCTCAATGCACGAGGAGCTTCTTGCCAATGAGGAGCAGCTTAGAAACAATTATGATCATATAGAGTATCTTGCTTATCATGATACCTTGACTAATCTCCCTAACAAGCTGGCTTTTCTCGATTATGTCATAGCCGCGTTGCTTTCTTCACCGGAGGATAACAAATCCCATGCCGTATACTTTGTCGATCTTGACAATTTCAAGACCGTAAACGATACTCTCGGTCACGAATATGGCGATTCTCTGCTAATACATACGGCTAAGATACTGACCTCTATCGGAGAAAACAGTATGCTTGCGAGGGCCGGCGGAGACGAATTCCTTATATTCAGAGAAAACATCGCTTCTAAGGAAGAGGCTTTGGAATATGCAGATAATATAATTAAGCGGTTTAATGATCCTATAGAAATCGACGGTGAATTTATATACTTATCCATGAGCATAGGAATTGCCATATATCCCGATAACGGTCTTTCTCCCAACGCATTAATAAAAAATGCCGATATTGCCATGTATAGATCCAAGGATACCGGAAAAAACAAATACACCCTATTTGATTCAAAGATGGAGGAGGAGCTTAATCGAAACACCAGCATAATCGAAGTTCTGAGGGGAGCCATCGAGAATAGGGACATCTATCTTCAATATCAACCACNAATTGAGCTGGCAACTAATACGATAATTGGTTTTGAGGCACTGATGAGAATCCGAAGTGATACTTTAGGTTTTCTAACTCCTGAGGAGTTCATACCGGTTGCGGAGGAAAGCGGATTAATTATTGAATTAAGTGCCTGGTTGATTAGGGAAGCCTGCCGCTTTAATAAGATGCTGATAGACCATGGTATTACTCCCAGACGTGTTGCGGTAAATATCTCTTCTCTACAGATAAATCGTCCGGGATTCGTTGAATTTCTATCGGATGTCTTAGATGAGACAGGCCTACCTCCCGAGTACCTGGTAATCGAAATCACAGAGAGCACTCTGGTATCCTCTATAGTTGATGCCTCTGAACTTTTACATAATCTTCAGAAACTGGGAGTCAAAATCTCTCTGGATGACTTCGGTACCGGATATTCATCACTAAATTATCTTACAAAAATGCCTATAGATACTCTTAAAATAGATAAATCCTTTATTGATAATATATGTACAAATAAAAAGGATGCACGTATAGCAGAGTCAATTATCGGACTCGCCCATAGCCTGAAAATCAAGGTGGTTGCAGAGGGTGTGGAGACCAAAGAGCAACTGGAGCTGTTAAGAGAAAAGAAATGCGACATAGTACAGGGCTATGTATTCTATACTCCACTCCATCCGGAGGAATTAGAGGATTTGATTAAACGCCAATAATAATAAGGGGCTTTCGCCCCTTATTTTTTACTGCAAATATTCTTAATGTATTATTTTGCTGCGCCTGCGCTTCCCAATACATTTACAATCTTATGCCTTACTAATTTCTTGATATTCTCTCTGCCTACTGTCAGATACTGTCTGGGATCGAAATGACTCGGATTGTTTGTAAGATGCTCTCTTATTCCTGCAGTAAATGCAAGCCTTAAGTCTGAGTCAATATTAATCTTACATACCGCCATTCTGGCAGCTTTTCTAAGCATTTCCTCAGGAATACCAATCGCATCATCCAGTTTACCGCCATTTTCAGATATGATTTTAACGTATTCCTGTGATACTGATGAAGCACCGTGTAAAACAATAGGGAAATTAGGTAATCTTCTCTCAATCTCCTCTAATATATCAAAACGAAGCTGAGGCTTCTGACCGGGCTTGAATTTGAATGCGCCGTGACTTGTTCCGATGGCTATTGCAAGGGAATCTACTCCGGTACGGGATACAAACTCTTCTACCTCTTCCGGTTTAGTATATGAAGCATCCTCTTCACTTACATTAACATCGTCCTCTATACCTGCCAGCTTACCAAGCTCTCCCTCTACGGTTACGCCTCTTTCATGAGCATAATCAACTACCTTTTTGGTTAGCATGATATTGTCCTCAAAACTGTGCTTTGAACCATCTATCATAACGGAGGTAAAGCCACCGTCTATACAGGCCTTGCATATTTCAAAATCCTCACCATGATCCAGATGAAGTGCTATAGGAAGATCGGTCTCTAATAAAGCCGCCTCAACTAATTTAACAAGGTAATTATGTCTGGCATATTTTCTTGCTCCTGCAGAAACCTGTAGTATAATTGGAGAATTTTCTTCCTTCGCAGCTTCCGTGATGCCCTGAATTATTTCCATGTTATTTACATTGAATGCTCCTATAGCATATCCGCCGGCATAAGCCTTTTCGAACATTTCCTTTGTAGTAACTAATGCCATAAAACTATCATTCCTTTCCATTTCGTAAAATTTTTAACATATAAAGCTTTTTCTATTATACCACAAATAAATTTCTTGCAAAGTAATTTTTACAAATATTATATATAGAAGGCTTTGATGTTCGTTGCCAATTGCTTCTTGATTAATTATTGCTATAGATATAAAATATATTCATTAGAAGGAGGACTTATGAAAGCAAAACGAGTTAAAGAATCTATAACCGAACAGGTTCATATTGTGATGCCGTTTCATATAAGCCAAGGCGACCGTCTGTTCGGCGGACAGCTGTTGGCTTGGATTGATGAGGTATCCGCCGTGACTGCCAGGCGTCACTGTGGTCGTGATGTCACAACAGCCGCCATCGATAACCTCCAATTTAAAGCCGCTGTGCATTTGAACAATATAGTGGTATTAATCGGCAGAGTAACCTATGTCGGAAAAACTTCCATGGAGATTAGGGTCGACACCTATGTGGAGGATCATCTTTCAGGAACAAGGAAGGTAGTCAATAGGGCATATCTTGTCATGGTAGCTCTGGATGAAAACGATAAGCCCACTGAGGTACCCCGTCTTATTCTTGAGACCGAGTCCGAGCATGCCGAATGGGAAGCAGGATTCCGAAGAAAACAGCTTCGCAGCGAAAGGCGGATAGAAGGATACTAAACAGATGCTCCATGAATATGTCTGATATAAAAGAACATATATTGCTGAATGATTCCGGCATATCCGTTATACTGTGTCGGATCAAATTTATCCTGATAATACTCAGACAATACTCTCTTCATCCAGACATCTATAGGGAATGCCTCTATATGATGTAAGCCAAAAAGTGACACGCAATTTGCCACCTTGTCTCCTACTCCACGTAAGCTTTTTAAAGATTTTACCGCCACATCATTATCGCAGGCGATAAGAGCTTTTAAATCAATCTTTCCTGAGGCTACTGCACGGGCTGCTCCGATTATATACTCGTCTCTATAGCCTAATTTTAGAGCCCGAAGATCCTCCTTTTTGGCATCCGCAAGAATCTCCGGTTTAGGAAAGGTATAATATACGACACCCTTTGAACTATCACTTTGACGTTCACCATAAGCCTCACATATCCTTTCGATACAACTCTTAATCGAAGGAATATTCTTGTTCTGAGAGATTATAAAGCTTATTAGTGTTTCAAAAGGATCCTGCCTCAATATTCGTATTCCGCTTCCATATGAAGCTGCTTTTCTTAAAAAATCATCGGGGCCATCGATCAGCCTGTCAACTATAGTGCCATAATCAAACTCAAGATCAAAATAATCCTTCCATATCAACTCATAATCTTTCTCACTGCAAGAAATCTCTATAACATCATCTTCCAGCTGCTGAAGCTCTATGTAACGATTAAACGCTATTAAGCCGTGTGTATTATGTGCTGTCTGATTCATACGAAAGCACTGACCGGAATCTGCAATCTGTTTAATGTTAAAATTTTTATTTCTAATTCTCATTGTTCCCTCTTTCGGTAATAAATAGTGTTTTACATTCTTCATTATAAAAGTGTTCATAATATTCTACAAGTGTAATATTTTTCTCAATAAGCAGTATGCTGAATATGGTATTGAAAAAAATATTGGTTTTATATATAAATATTGACAATATAGCCCTGACAAGTATAGAATAATTGTTAGAGTTTTCAATGCTTTAGCGTGTAAAAGTATTGATTATGAAAATAACTATAGAAAAGTGAGGGATAATATGAGCCATACTTCTTACAACCCCTATGAATCAGCAAAAAAGCAATTTGATCATGTTGCAGACCAAATCGGACTCGATACGTCAATCCGTGAGCTTTTAAGGCAGCCCAGCAAAGAATTCCATTTTACCATTCCTGTAAAGATGGACGATGGAACTACTAAGGTGTTTAACGGATATCGAATTCAGCATAATGATGCCAGAGGCCCCGCAAAGGGAGGTATACGTTTTCATCCACAGGAAACTGTTGATACGATTCGTGCCCTATCCATGTGGATGACATGGAAATGTGCCGTTGTAGATATACCCTTAGGCGGAGGAAAGGGCGGTATTATCTGTGACCCCCATACATTATCAAAGGGAGAACAGGAAAGACTATGCCGTGGCTATATAAGGCAGCTTTATAAGAATATGGGTCCTAATATGGATGTACCTGCTCCTGATGTAATGTCCAACGGACAGCATATGCTTTGGATGTTGGACGAGTATGAGACTATCGCAGGGGAACGCTTTCCGGGAGCAATTACCGGTAAACCTGTCGGAATGGGCGGTTCACTCGGTCGTACCGAAGCAACGGGATATGGCGTTATATATACCTTAAGAGAAGCGTTAAAGAAATTAAATATAGACATAGCTTCAACGACCGCAAGCCTACAGGGCTTTGGTAATGTTGCCGAATACGCTGCAAGGTTATATACAAGCATGGGCGGTAAGATAATTGCCATTTCCTGCTGGGATAATAATGATAAGACAGCATATACCTACAGAAAGACCGATGGCATTGATATCGAGCAGATGACCGGTATTAAGGATGCTTTTGGTACAATCGACAAGCAAAAGGCTTTAGCATTAGGCTATAAGCTGCTTGACGGTGATGCGTGGATAGCTCAGGATGTAGATATTTTGCTGCCATGTGCCTTGGAGAATCAGATTACACCGGATACATTCGTAAAGATCAGTAAGCAGGTAAGGGTTATTTGCGAAGGTGCCAATGGTCCTACTACACCGGATTGTGATGAGCTTATTAAGGAAAGAGGAATATATCTGATTCCGGATTTCTTGTGCAATGCAGGCGGTGTAACCTGTAGTTATTTCGAACAGGTACAGTGTAATATGAACTATTTCTGGACCAAAGAAGAAGTGCTTGAGAAGTTGGATAATATAATGACAAAGGCATTCCATGCCGTTCACAATCTTGCACAGGAAAAGAATCTTTATATGCGTGATGCCGCGTATGTCATCTCAATTAATCGTGTGGCTGAGGCTGTCAAGCTTCGCGGATGGATTTAAGTGTTGACATTGTCTATATAATCACTTATAATACTGCTGACATGACAGCTATCATGTCAGCAGAGGATGGTGAATAGTATGGACAATTCAAATAAAAATAATAAAGTAAAGATTATGACGATATCCGCACTTCTTTGTGCACTGGGAATATTAATACCAATGACTTTTCCTAAAATAGTTGTAGAGCCCGCGTCATATACATTGGCAAGCCATGTGCCTATATTTATAGCAATATTTATATCTCCTGTTGTGGCTACTTTTGTAGCTATTATATCAACACTGGGCTTCTTAGTGGCAGGCTTTGCCCCCGTGATAGTACTCAGGGCTTTGTCACATTTGCTATTTGCATTGATTGGTGCATTTATATTAAAGAAGTATAACCATATGCTACAATCCTTCAAAAGCACAGCTCTATACGCAGTCATTATATCTCTGTTACATGGAGCAGCCGAGGTAGCAGTTGTAACATATTTTTATAACGTCAGTGGTGTAACACAGGGATTCTATGATAAGGGATATTTTATCTCCGTAATAATTCTTGTAGGAGTGGGAACTCTGATTCATAGTATAATTGATTTTGCTATTGCTACATTTGTGTGGATACCCTTGCAGAAGGTCATATCAATACCTGCAAATGCCAGAATAAAAATCAAATAATAATGGCGCCAAGCTTTTTAGGATAATTATGGGGAGTATCGATTTGTCGATGCTCCCTCTTTATGCCTTATAAACGGGAAAATGGTTGTCAGGAAACCGAATCTAATTTATAATTAAGAAAGCGTTTGAACTGGGAGGCCGAATATGTACAGATCGTCAGATAAAAATGAAATCAAGGGAAATAAGCCGGAATGGATTAATCGTTTATATCCGATTGTGATGATTGCTATTATATATCTTGTTTTTTTTGCTCTTGACATAGGCTGTCCCATTAAATTCTTTACGGGAATTTCCTGCCCCGGCTGTGGTATGACAAGAGCCGTGTGGTCGGCTGTGAGACTACGATTTAATGAAGCTTTTTACTATCATCCTCTGTTTGGTCTTGTACCCATCATGTTTGTATTATATATATTTGGTTACAAAATAAAAACCCGCTATGTAAAGTACATATGGGCAGTAATAATAGCTCTGTTCTTGTTAGTCTATATAATTCGACTTCTATTTTACCCAAATAATATAGTATTAATTGACATAAGCAACGGATTCATGTTAAAATTTATACAAAATAAAATCCTGGGAGGATGAAAGATGATTAAGCGTAGAAGTCTATTGACACTAATTTTACTGTCTTTTATTACTTTTGGTATCTATGGTATTATATTTTGGTATAGCTATGCCGAAGATATGAACCGTATCTGCCAAGGGGACGGAAAGGAAACAAAGAACTTTATTATTGTAATTCTTCTATCAATTATAACATGTGGAATATACACTTATATATGGTATTATGGTATAGGTAACCGCTTAAGTGAAAATGCTCCACGTTATAACACAAGCTTCCAAGAAAACGGAACCACTGTTTTACTTTGGATGATTATTGGTAGTGCACTCTGTGGAATAGGCCCCTTAATTGCCATGCATATCCTAATTAAGAATATGAATGAACTCGGTGACCGTTATAACCAGATGTTCTATGGAAATAATGCTTATCAGCAGTAAAGATTTATAAACATACATAAAACTAATAACAAGCTACAGTAATAACTTACTGTAGCTTGTTTTATATCGCCATATTCATCACCACTGATGATATACTATTATTCCTATAAGTCCTGTACCCAACATAATAAATATGGGGCTTGGTTTCCATTTCCTTAAGACAAACAGGGCAGCCGCAAATAAAATCACTGCTACTACATTAATATCCTCTAAATTTAATGTTATTCCCTTCGTATTCCAAAAAGCCAGCGATAATATTGACATTCCGGCAGAGCCTATTAACGCCACGACTGTCGGACGAATACCCTGTAGAATTCCCTGTACGATATTTAGCTTCTTATAACGAAAATAGAACCAAGCAAGAATCAGTACTATTATAAATGAAGGTGTCACACATCCAATCGTTGAAACAATCGAGCCGAGTATTCCGGCTATCTGATTGCCTACGAATGATGCCGAATTTATGGCAATCGGCCCCGGAGTCATCTCTGCAATGGTAACCAAATCCGTAAATTCCTGTAGAGTAAGCCAGCCGTTAATATCTACAATCTGTTCTTTAATTAACGGCAGTGCTGCATAACCGCCACCGATGCTAAATAATCCAATCTGAAGGAAGCTAATGAACAACTTAATGTAAATCATGGTTCATTCCTCCTTTTCTAGTGCGATATAAAAACATTAGCATACCAATTAATCCGGAAGCCAATATAACTATTATTACATTAACCTTAAAAAAGAATACCGCAATAAATGCAGTTATCATCATAATAATAGAAAAAATCTCTTTTTTCTTTATAACATTTCCGCTAAGTCCTATAACCACATCAACTATTACAGCAGACACACCGGCCTGCATACCCTTAAGCATAGCACTTATATACATATTATCACGAAATTCCTGATAGAAAAACGAAACAACAGTCAGAATAATCAGTGGAGGAAGCACAGTTCCGATAGTGGATAAGGCTGCTCCCAGTACTCCGGCAATCTTATAACCCACCATTATTGCCGTATTGACTGCAATAGGCCCCGGAGATGACTGAGCTATGGCAATCATATTAAGCATCTCCTCTTCCTCAATCCACTTAAGTTGATTTACATATTTTTTCTTCATCAGCGGTACAATCACATATCCTCCACCAAATGTAAATGCGCTTAGCAAAAAGGCGGAGGAAAANAATGTCCAGTATGTCGGTAATTTTTTTCTCATATCATGCCCTTCTCTTCTCTCGTAGTTTCTTATGTGTTACTGTAGTATCCGGATAAATGTATTCTTCCCTTCTTTGACTAATTTAATATATCCTTCACCATCTGCACCTCTTCTTTACTGCACTCTATATTACTATATCTTGCTTTCTCATATATGGCTGTAAGTAATGCTTTCCTTTTTTGCATTGAAGATTCATCTAAGTCAGAATCCCTGATTTCAAAAGCGTATTCCGACAGCTCATTAGGCAACTTGTACTTTAATGATTTGTCGGGCTGTGCATTCTTTAGCACGGCACGCATGTATTGCCTTCGTATCCTTATGTTGTTCGACCGCCCAAACAGAGACAGAATACCCCGTCGTAACGACGACTTATTCCCGGTGCTGTTATCAGCCTTTATAAATGTGGTGATTTCCTTAATCCTGTCTTCGCCATAAATCTCAGTTCTGGAATGGAAAATATCATAGATTTTTCGTAATCCATATACTATTAGAATCAAAGCAGTAATTATAGCAGCCCCTGCAAGTATATATGATAAAATTTCTGCCAGAAGAGATGGCTCCTTATCAACAAACTGGTAATAATCTTCTATAATCTCCTCATCCGAAGTAATTTCCTCAGGCTCTCTCCATAGTAGCATATAGACCGTTATTATGAACTTTACCAGTGCAATAAAGCCAGCCTTCAAGACACGGCTAAAGCCACCCAATGGAATCTGTGAAAACAGAATCATTACTATTAAGCTAAGAAGGATAAACCCTACTATATAGAGGATATTGGAAGACCGAATCTTTCTTAAGGGGATATTAACCTTATCCTCATGCTTGCTGAAATAATAATATGAATTAACACAGTACATATTTATGATATATAGTATCCCAAATGCTATGGCTATACTAAAGAATAAAAATTTAAGTATAGTGTATTGAGGATAAACAGATATACAGAACATATACATGGCAATAAATATGACGGACAAAGCAAGGGAAGAATTCTTAACCTTATTTTTTAGGCTCAGTACGAATTCTGTTACTCCCAATGCAATAATATTTATCCCAAACACACCCCTTAGTATAACATCATTTGACAGAATAATATAGGCCGTCAGCAGAACCAAATGTAAGGCGATAAAGCTCCATATATTTTTAGTGTATTTTCGTATTAAATAAGATATTATGGCTGCCGGAAGAAGCAACAAACCCTTCACGATATATGAATACTGTTCAGTTATACTAAAAAAAATAAAAGAAGTAAATGTGAAGAAGACCATGAATCTTATTATTAGATTAATGATATCTATTCCAATTCGATACTGTTTATTCATTGGCCGCCTCCCTGATTATAATACTATGTTCCATTCTATGATATGCCCTGACAACTCCTCACTGACACTGACCCTCACATGCTGATTGATCGGAACAATCCACGAAAATTCCCTTTTCACCCGCCTCTGTGCCAACATAAGCTGCTGTAAGTCTTCCTTCTGATAATGGGACAGGATAATCACATGGCTGTTAACCGTCGTATCCATAAGACATTTGTGCATTATCGGTAAAAAAGGCTTAGGCTCCAGTCCCAGATCGATTCTTGCCAATGATTCCTGAATCGACTGAAAATGATTGCTTCCGGAACCGGCAGGCACCTCTATTGCTTCCTTTGTAATCAAATCCTTTGCATTAGTGTATATGGAGACAGGTATGCCTTGCCTGATAAATTCTCTCGAAAGCGATGCCGCAATACGAATACTCTCCTCATTTAAATCATCATATTTCCAAATTGTCTCAGACTCAGTATTAATGAGGATTATAACATTTTGAGAAGAAGTATAATCAAAGACATTTACTTTGAGCATATCCGTCTTTGCCGATGCCTTCCAGTTAATAGATTTCATACCGTCATAGGACTGATATTCTCTGACATTCCGGAATTCGAAGGGATCTTCTATTATGTAACGTTTTGAAATAACCGATCCCAGCATTTTAGAAAAGGTCGCTTCCAGTCTGGTGGTTTCAATCGGCTTGGGATATACATATAGGTGAATATTAATATCAAAGGTATCGACATGCTCTTTTGTCATAAACAGATCTGAGCATATAATTTCCATTCGTTCTATTGTATAGTAACCTCTCTTAGTACATTCAAACGTCAAAGCTTTTGTCAGTGTCTGATACATCATAACCGAGGTCATTTCACTTCGGTAAAAATTATCAGATACAACCGAATTATCCATATCTCTGAAGTTAAATGTTCGTGAGGTCATGAATTTAACCTGTAACACCGGCAGAGGAAGCAGCTTACGGTTTGATATTGTTTCAATAAGAGACAGTTCTTCTCCCTCTATGGCCGCATCTTTGGAAAAGCTTAAATCAACATTAAGCCCCTTATTCCATAATTTTCGATATAAATATTCCTGCAGTTTATAGAGCAATACCGCCCCTAATAATGCCATAACGAGGTTCATGTGTGTGTCCTCCAGAGTTAGGTATTTATATACTTAGTCCTTCTGAAAAGTCTCCGTGGGTACCGGTATGTCAGATAAAATACTATTCATAATGTCTAAAGTGGTTTCACTCTTCTGGAAGGTTGCACGAAGTACCAGACGATGTGCTAGTACATAGGGTGCCAAATATTTGATTATCTCAGGAGTAGCATAGGAAAGTCCCTTAATTGCTGAATATGCCTGTACGGTTCTTAATAATGCCAGGCTGCCTCTGGGACTGGCACCTAATATTACGCTTTTATTATCCCTCGTTTTTTGGGTAATTGCTATTATATATTCCATTAATACTGGATGAACATATACTGAATGTACCGCTCTTTGAGCCACAAGAAGATCATCTAATGAGCATACCGGTGACAGCCTTGCGATAGGATCATCATCGATAAATCTTTCTAAAATGTTAATTTCCTCATTAAATGATGGAAATCCCACGCTAAGCTGCATCATAAAACGGTCTAGCTGAGCTTCCGGTAACGGATATGTACCCGCAGTCTCAACAGGATTCTGTGTTGCGATTACCAGGAATGGTCTCTTCAAAAGATGTGATTCCCCATCTATGGTAATCTGCCTTTCCTCCATACATTCAAGTAGACTGGATTGTGTTCGCGGTGTTGCTCTGTTAATCTCATCAGCCAATAATATATTAGTGAATGCCGGACCGCTTCTAAATGTAAACTCTCCCTCTTTCTGATTATAATAATTCAATCCTGTAATATCGGATGGAAGTAAATCCGGTGTAAACTGAATCCTTTTAAAATCCGCATCAATAGACTTTGCCAGAGATTTTGCCAGCATGGTCTTTCCCGTTCCTGGTACATCCTCCAGCAGAACATGGCCATTAGATAATAATGCCGTTATCAGTAACTCCACCACATCCGATTTTCCGATTATAACCCTATTAATATTATTCTTTATCGCCTCAACCAGCCTCTTTAATCCTTGTACATCCATACCTGTTACCCCCCCCTCATTGTTTCACATCTCATTACGAAATTATTATATATATTGTAACCCGATAAGATTAATCTATCGGGATATCAAGTCTGTCTTTTACCGTCTCCTTAAAATCCTCAATAGCCTGATCTCTTGTTTTATTCCCCTCAACATACTCACGCACCTGTTCACGCCATAATGAGTTAATGAAATCATCATACTGAGTCAAAACATTCCCATTTGCCAGCTTTGCAGCCTTGCCAAACACATCAAATATATTCTGATTACCAATGAAATCCAACTCGCCGACAGATTTATTCATAACAGTACCCGATGCTACAGCCTCAAATTTGTCATTCCCAAATATTTTTAAGAGACCATTAGCCCATTTATACTGCAGACCGCTTTCGGAGCTGTCAAGAGTAAGCCATTTAATAATCTCGGCTATTGCTTCCTTGTGCCTGGAATCCTTATTTACATAAATCCATGTGCCACCCCAGAAGAAGCCCTCTGGGGGCTCGCATACAGCCCAATCACCATAAGCACCTTCTCCAATCTTATTACTGCCGTAGTTACTCATCATTATGTAATTTATAAACCATGAGGGTCCGAAAAATCCGAAAATCTCCTTCTCACCCTTACCCT